>JADMIO011411955.1_pt1 | contig 13537 bp, 10 predicted proteins | sample 8958161 | NCBI WGS metagenome assembly JADMIO01 (sample SAMN16585339, study PRJNA669376) | soil metagenome | isolation source: Crop rotation soil | place: USA: Cullars Rotation, Alabama | collected 2011 | reverse complement strand
GTGCTTCGTTCGAAAGACGAAGTGACGACTTCGCCTTCGCCGCAACGCGACAAAGTTCTCGAAACGCTGCAACGCAAGGCAAACATCCTCAGCGCGCTTTACGAAATGAGCAAGACGCTCGGATCGGTCTTTGACTTAAACGCCATCTTCGAAAAAGCGACCGACATCATTTTTCGATCGACTCCGGCGGATCGCGTCGTTGCGTTGCTGGCGGAAACTGACGGCGCTGAGGATGCGAACCTGACGCCCATCGCGATGCGCGCGCGCGATAACAAACTCGAAGCGCACGCTCGAAAGTTGTCAATAGGTCGCACGATCACGCGCAAGGTGATGAAGGATCGCGTCGCACTGCTCTCGCAGGATGCGGCTTCTGACGAACAGTTTGCGGGTGTGGATTCGATCGTGTCGCAAGGTGTGCGCTCGACGATTTGCGCGCCGCTCGTCGCTGAGTCACGCGTTCACGGTGCGCTTTATGCCGATCGACTCGATCCGTTTGCGGCGTTCAAGCCGGATGATCTGGAGTTGATTAGTGCGGTAGCCGCGCAGACTGCGATCGCCGTTGAGAATGCGCGTGCTCACGAACGACTCGCGCGCGAGGAAGTGGCGCGCGCGAACTACAGCCGGTTCTTGCCTGAGTACGTTGTGAAACAGATGCTCGACAATCCGGAGTCGTTCAAACTCGGCGGCGTGAGTCAGACCATCACGATCTTGTTTGCGGACATTCGCGGCTTCACGCGTATTTCCGAGCATGCTGCGCCGGAAAAGATCGTCAATCTGCTGAATCGTTATTTTTCAGCCATGACTGACATAATATTTGCACACGGCGGAACGCTCGATAAGTATCTCGGCGATGGTCTAATGGCCCTTTTTGGTGCGCCCACCACGACGCCGGACGATGCATCAAACGCTTTGAACGCCGCCGTTGCCATGCAGCGCCGCATGCTGGGAATCAATCGCGAGTTGCAGGAGGAAGGTTTTCCGGAAATTGGCGTCGGCATGGGCATGCACACCGGCGAAGTGATTGTTGGTTATGTAGGTTCGGAGCGGCGCTCGGAATACACGGCCATCGGTGATACGGTCAACACGTCGTCACGACTCGAATCCAACGCCCGTGGCGGCGAGATTTTAATCAGCGATGCCACTGCACAAGCGGCGCACAGCCGTTACAAGTTGAAACCACGCGAGCCGATCATGGTCAAGAATCGCCAGCAACCCGTGAAGCTTTGGGAAGTTGACTGGCAAAGAGCAAGCGGAGCCTTTTAGATTGCCAATTGGCAATCGGCAATCTCTTTATGTCGTTCATTGGTAAAACTAAAACCTTCCTCGGCCTCAACGCCCTCAGGAACCTCGTCTCCGATTCGATGGCAATCGATATGGGCTCGGCAAGCACGATCATTGCCGTGCGCGGGCGTGGCATCGTAGTTGATGAGCCGTCAGTCGTTGCTGTTAACAGAATCACCGGTGAAGTTATCGCGGTCGGCAACGAAGCGCACAAGATGCAGGGACGCGAGGCGCGCGACGTTACGGTGATCGCACCGCTCGTCGATGGTGTGGTGGCTGACTTCGAACGCACGCAAACGATGTTGGACCACTTCGTGCGCTCTGCGCGCAGCGGTCTTTCGCATTTCAGCCGTCGCGCGATCATGAGTGTGTTGTCGGAGGTGACACAGGTCGAACAGCGAGCACTGTTGAGCGCCGCTGAAGAAGCACGCATCAGTCGCGTCTACATGATCGAAGAAGGACAGGCGGCTGCAATCGGAGCCGGCGTTCCGCTCGACGACGAACACGCCGCCGCGGTTGTCGACATCGGTGGCGGCACGACGAACGTCGCCGCGATCATCAGCGGCTCGATCATCGCTTCTCGCGCCGAACGAATCGGCAGTTCCGATATCGACGTCGCGATCATGGACCGTTTGCGACGTCATCGCGGTCTCACGATCGGAGTGCAAACAGCCGAGCGTCTCAAGCTGGAACTCAGCTCCGCAACTGAACCCGAAGATCCATATAAGAAAATCAATGTGCGCGGTCGAGATGTGCAGACGGGCAGTCCGGCAGCAGTCGACATCACTGCGCATGAGGTCTATACGATCACGCAACCGATCATCCGTCGCATCGCCGAAGAAGTGCGAACGCTGCTGGGCGATCTTTCGCCTGAGGTTGCCGGAGATATTTTCGATCGCGGGCTGATCCTGACCGGAGGCGGCGCTTCCCTCGAAGGACTGCCCACTTACTTAACCAAGGAATTGGAATTGAGCGTGCGAGTTGCGGACGATCCGAGATTCGCGATCGTGCGTGGCCTGTCGCAGCTTTATGAAGAACCCCTCTTGCTTCGCCGCGTAGCGCGCACCGAGGCCCACCCGTTGTTGGACACCGAAGCCACCGCCTTTGAAACCTGAGAATGAGCGTAGTCGATTTCTACAAACGGCAAATCACAGTTGCTCATATCTTCGGCATTCCGGTGCGTTTCGACTATCGCTGGTTCATAGTTTTTCTGCTCAGTGTTTGGTTGATCGCGATGAATCTCGCCCGCGGTGGAATGTGGGTGAGCCAGGTTCAACTGATGCCAGTCAGCACGACTGCGGCGTGGGCTCTGGGGGTAGTGACGACGATCGGTCTGTTTCTTTCAGTTTTGGGCCACGAACTCTCGCACGCATTGATGGGCCGCGCTGAAGGAATCGAGATCGAAGAGATCGTGCTGCACCCGTTTGGTGGGTTGGCCCGGCTGCGAAACGAACCTGACAGCCCGCGCGCCGAGTTTCGGATCGCGATTGCGGGACCAGCGGCGAGTTTCGTGTTTGCGGCGATCAGTTTTGGACTGATGCTGCCCGCGATGATGGCGAATTACTCGATCATCGGTGGGGTGTTGTTCATACTCGGCGCGGGCAATCTGCTGCTCGCGATCTTCAATCTCTTTCCCGGATATCCACTCGATGGTGGCCGCGTGTTGCGCGCGATCCTCTGGCGCCGCACCGGTGACATTAAGGAAGCGACTCGCCTCGCCGGAATTTGCGGCATGTTGATCGCCGCCATTCTGATCATCTTCGGGATCTACATGGCCATCGCGCCGACTTTCCGCGCCTACTTCATGGGTTTCTGGTCAGTCCTCGTGGGGCTTTTTCTCTTCGACGCGGCGTACAGTGTGGTGAAACAGGTACGCGGGCGACTGCGGAATATCGTGAGCGAAGCGATGTTGGCTCCATTCGCGATCGAGCCTGACACACTGATCAGTCACTTGATTGACTCGATCCTGCCCATGCATCGCCAGGTCGCCTTTCCAGTAGCACAGAATCATCAACTGCATGGAATGCTGTCGTTGGAAGATCTGAAATCGTTGCCGCGCGAGCGCTGGCATCTCACGCGCGCTCGCGAAGTCATGCGTCCGATCGCGCCGCGATTCTTCGTCGAACCAAACACGACGCTCGATTACGCGCAGGAATTGATGAAGCGAAACGGCATCGGCTCAGTCGCCGTCGTAGGTAAAACGGGCGAACTCGTGGGCTTTCTCCAGTCCGGTAAATTTAAACGCAAAAAACGCAAATAAAATCCATCCGCAGTTTACAGAGACTGTTTTACAGAATCTGTGAAATCTGTGTAATCTGTGGATGTTAAGAACCCGTCATTCTCGTTAATTGAAGGACACGTCGTATGCTGGCCGTAATCGGCGCGCTCTTTGCCAACGGACTGATCACAGTACTGAAACTGATCGCGGCGCTAATCACAGGCTCGTCAGGCATGATGGCTGAGGCGCTGCACTCCGTCGCGGATACGACAAACCAGATCTTTCTTTTGCTCGGTCTGCGTTTTTACAAGCGCCCGGCGTCAGGCAAGCACCCTTTCGGTTACGGGAAGGAACGGTTTTTCTGGTCTTTCATAGCAGCGATTTTTATCTTTGGCGTTGGTGCGACGTACGCGATCTACGAAGGCATTCAAAAACTCGCGCACCCGCATGCGCCAACGAACCTCGGATGGGCCTACGCGGTCCTCGCGCTCTCATTCGTACTCGAGGGTTGTTCGATCGGACTCGCGATTTACCAGGAAGTTAAAGAGGCGCATCACGAGGGCATGAGTTTTGCCCAATACTTGCGCGAGTCGAAAGATCCGACCGCCAAGACAGTGCTCTTTGAAGACTCAGCCGCGCTGGTAGGTATCGTGATTGCCGCTACCGGGCTTGTCCTGACTGACTATCAAGTCGGCGGCAAACTCGGCGCATACTGGGATGGCATGGCGTCGATATTGATCGGATGCGTGCTCGCCGTTGTGGCTTTCGTGCTGGCGCGCTCGTCGCGCGGTTTGCTTTTGGGCGAAGCAGCTACTCCGAAGGTGGTCGAAGCGATCAAGCAGGCGATTGAAAGTCATCCCAACGTTGAAAGCGTGGTTGAGTTATTGACAATGCACCTCGCGCCAAAGCAGATACTGATCAATGCGCACGTGCATTTGCGAAACGATCTGGTTACCGGCGATATCGTGAAGTCGATCGCAGAGATTGAAGAACGCATCAAACGCGCGGAGCCCAAGGTCGAGATGATATTTCTCGAAGCCGCGCCGGGAAGTCAGGCTGACGAAGTGGTTGCAGAACACATTGGTTGAAGATTCGTTTTTACCAACGGATTTCAGGATGAACACCGATCAGCAAAAATGTTGTTGTTACTGCCATACACTGAGTACTTAAGACGGATGATAGAGCCGCGCAACGTCGCGGACATCATCTTTGTCTTTTTGCTTGTGTATGCAGTTTTGAAACTCCTGCGCGGCACTCGCGCCGCGCCGATGGCCGCCGGAATCGCCGCCCTCGTTTTCCTTTACTGGCTCTCAGTCAAACAAGATCTCGCGACGCTCGAGTTCGTGCTCAGCAATGGATTGCTGTACATCGGCATCGCGATCATCGTGCTGTTCCAGTCAGAGATTCGCCAGGCGTTGATTAGCTTTGGCAATCGATTTCGCGTGCCGTTCACGCGGCATCGCGGACAGTTTGGCGAGGGCGTGTACGACGAAGTCATTCTCGCTGCGACAACTCTCGCCTCGACCAAGACCGGCGCGCTGATCGTGATCGAACGTAACGTTGGTTTGAAGAATGTGACTGACGGCGGTGTGCAGCTCGATGCCGAGCTTAGTTACGACTTGCTGATCAGCATTTTCAACACTGCGAGTCCGTTGCACGACGGTGCGGTGGTCGTACGGCGTCATCGCATCGCAGCCGCTTCGTGCTTTCTGCCGCTGACGCTGAATCCACGTCTCTCGAGAGATCTCGGCACGCGACATCGCGCGGCGATCGGTGTCACTGAAGATACCGATGCCGTGGCCGTGGTCGTCTCGGAAGAGACTGGATTGATTTCGTTTGTGCAGCGCGGCGAGATCAAACGCGGGCTCGATGCCACGAAACTTCGGGGCGCGATTCTGGAGGCATTGGAATCAGCACCGCGCAGAAATAAAGAGCAAAAGCATTCCGAGACCGAGAACGAAACTGAAGAGATCGCTCCAGTGTAAGCCCTATGCCTTTTCAGGACGTCGACGACATCGCCATCTCCGAGCCGCAAACGGCGCCCACGCGCGTTGAGAAGTTGCTGCGCCGGATCTTCATCGAAGACTGGAGTCTCAAGCTCCTCTCGCTTGCCATAGCGATCGTCCTCTGGATGTTAGTCACCGGCCAGAATCAACCTGTGACTGCGCACCTCAACGTGCAACTCAACTTCATTCGTCCACAGTCTCTCGAAATCAGCAACGATCCGCCGCGCACAGTTGACGTGATGCTGACTGGCAGTCGCAACAAGCTCGATGATCTAACGTCTCTCGATCTCGTCGCAACTGTCGACATCAGCGATCAGCACGCCGGTGAGCGAGTCTTGCGATTAGCTGACAAGGCACAAATCGCTTTGCCGCAGGGAATAAAGGTCGACGGCTATCAGCCGAGCGCGATTCCGGTTCGTCTCGAAGAGATCGTCGAACGGCAGGTGACAGTTGAACCGAAAGTTGAGGGCCAGCCGGCGAACGGGTTCGAGGTTTACGGAGTTTCTCCTAACAAAGGCAGCGTGCCCGTGCGTGGACCAGCGAGTCACGTGAATTCGCTTCAGAAAGTTTTGACCGAGAGCATCTGGCTGGGTGGACACAACGAAAGTTTCACGGCGTCAAATGTCGCGATCGACGTGCCTGATCCGAAAGTGGACCTGCTGGAGCCGGTGGTGAATGTGGATGTCGAGATTGGCGAACGTCGCGTTGAGAAAACCTTCTCGGGCGTGAGTGTCAGCGCTGCTGACGGTGGCGCAGTTCAACCGGCGACGACGGCTGTGACTGTGTTGGGAGTAGCGAGTCTGGTCAATTCACTCAAGTCGGAAGAGCTGAAGATCGTCCTGGACAACGACTTCAAACCGCAACTCGAAGTGCCGGACGCATTAAAGGGAAAGATAACGCTGAAATCTGTGCAGACTTCGAAGTTTATACCTTTACGATGAAAGCTCTCTTTGGTACTGATGGGATTCGCGGTGAAGCTGGACAGTTTCCGCTCGATCCCGCCACCGTAACCGCGATCGGTTTTTCGTTAGCTTCGCATCTCGCCGAATCAGGCGCTCGACCCAAAATCATCATTGGCAGAGACACTCGCGAGTCCGGCCCTTCGATCGAGCAAGCGCTGATAGATGGCGCAAGCAGGGCCGGAGCTGAATGTCTGTCGGCAGGTGTGATCACAACTCCCGGCGTCGCTTTTGTAACGCGTAAAGAAGACGCGGCCGCTGGCGTAGTAATCAGCGCATCACACAATCCCTATCACGACAACGGCATCAAGATCTTCGCACCTTCCGGTCGCAAGATGGACGACGCAGTTGAGCGCCTGATTGAAGCTGACGTTTACAACTACATCGAAGTCCCCGCCTCATTAACCGGTCGAAGTCATTCTTCAGTAGACGAAGAACAACTGCGCGAAGAATACCTGTCATTCCTCGCCGGTGAAATCGGTGACGGGCTCAATCTGAAAGGTCTGAAAATCGTTGTCGACTGCGCCAACGGCGCCAGCTCAGCACTTGCGCCAACACTCTTCGAGCGGCTCGGCGCCAACGTTATCGCCATCAATTGCAGTCCTGACGGTCGCAACATCAATCGCGACTGCGGCTCACTTCATATCGATTCATTGCGCGAGAAAGTCGTCAACGAGCAAGCTGACCTTGGCGTCGCTTTCGATGGCGACGCTGACCGCTCGCTCTTTGTCGATGGTGAAGGAAACTTCGTCGACGGCGACGCAACGCTGCTGGCTCTCGCGACTCATCTCCAGTCTCACGGAAAACTAAAGGGTGACGTTGTTGTCGCCACGGTCATGAGTAACATCGGTCTCGAGATCGCGTTGCGCTCTGCGGGAATACGACTGGTGCGCACAGACGTTGGTGACAAGTACGTGCTCGAAGAATTGCTGCGCCTCGGGGCGAGTCTCGGTGGCGAGCAATCAGGTCACATTATCATGCCGGATTTGAGCCTCGCGGGCGACGGCATGATCACGACGCTCTGCCTGCTTCGCGCGCTGAGTGAGTCGCGCAAGACGCTCGCGGAAATCACCGCCGGCTTCAAGCGCTACCCGCAGATTCTGCTGAATGTCAGGGTCCGTGAAAAGGTTCCGTTTACTGAGCTGACGGCTGTGCAGGCGGAGGTGAAAGAGGTCGAGGAACTGCTTTCGCAAAAGGGCCGGTTGCTGCTCCGCTATTCCGGAACGGAGCCACTGGCCAGGGTCATGATCGAGGGTGAAAATCAGGGCCAGATTGAGGAGTACGCGAGACGAATCGCCCAGGCGATCGAGCGCGAGATCGGCGCCGGGACGTGAGGCAGTTCATGAAGTTTCTACACGGTGACCCGAGAAAAATCTACACCATCAACGGGCCTCTCACGGCCGGTCAAAGTCTCTGATTTCGGTCTTCCCCAGCAAACTAACTACTTCTAACTCCAAAAGAAAAAGGCTCTTGCACGGCACAGCCGTTGCGATGTATATTGTGGGGCAAGAGAGACGGTTGGTGGATCCTCCGTCTCAAGTGGTTGCTGGGGTGAGGACAGTAACCACGAATATGGATGGGCGCGACGCACTCCCACGTATGTCGCGCCCATTCGCTTTTTCAAACTTCCGAACTTGAGGTCAGTACCGTAACGCGGTAGCGTCGGGTTCGTGTTGCGGGTCATGACCCGACGCTACCGCGTTACGGTACCGACCCGATTCCCTTGATTCGCCCCGTATGCACCGCCTGGAAATCTCACTAAAACAAGAAGCTCGCAGCAGTGAAGTCAATATCGGCGCCGGCGTCAGGCGCGATCTTGGAAACTTGATTCCGTTCAAAGCGCCGCGGCGGGTTGGGATCATTTCCAACCAGCGGGTGTTTGATTTGTACGGGCGCGAAGTGGTGCGGTCTTTGAAATCCGCAGGCTTTAAGACGTTTGTCTGGCTGATGCCTGAAGGCGAGCGTTACAAGTCGTTTCGAGTGCTCGAAAAAGCAGTTAACTTCCTCAGCGAAAATCACTTTGAAAGAGATGATCTTGTAACGGCGCTGGGGGGCGGCGTCGTTGGCGACCTCGCGGGTTTCACGGCAGCGATTTACCTGCGCGGGTTGCGGCTGACGCAGGTGCCTACGACGCTCTTATCGCAGATCGATTCGTCAGTAGGCGGTAAAACCGGAATCAATTTACCGACCGGAAAAAATCTCGTGGGTGCGTTTCATCAGCCCGCTTCAGTCTTCATCGACACCGAAACGCTCGCGACACTGCCGCCGCGTGAGTTGACTTCCGGTTTCTGTGAAATGGTCAAACAGTCGCTCGTCGCCGATGAGTCGCTTTACCAAATGACAGTTGATTGCCTGCGAAACAAACGTGAGCTGAGCTCGCCGGAGTTCGAAGATTTGATCGCGGCGCAATGCGGGTTCAAGGCCTCAATCGTCGCCAACGACGAACGCGAGTCAACCAATCGTTCTGACACGAAATCGAGGCGCGTGCTCAACTTCGGACACACGACCGCACATGCGCTCGAGACGGTCACGAACTATCGCCACTTCCGGCACGGCGAGGCCGTTGGGTATGGAATGTTAGTTGCCGGAGAACTGTCGCGAAACCTGGGTCTAATCGACGCCGGGGAACTGAAACTACTGCGCGACGCGGTCAGCCTTTGTGGACCACTTCCGCGCGCGGACAATCTCGATCTCAACCAGATCACCGCTGCTCTGAAGCACGACAAGAAGAGTGTTGATGGTCAAATCAACTGGGTGTTGCTCGAAGGGATTGGCCAGCCTCGCATCGTCGAAGGCGGGCTTATCAGTGCGAAATCCTTACGTCTTTCGCTGCGAGCTGGATTAAAGGAGTTCCACTAATGCGAATGCATCGATCAGGTGAACGAGGCAGTGCGAGCCTCAAGTTTGTCGTCGTGATGGCGCTTCTGGGAGCAACCGCCTATGCCGCGTATCTGTACGTGCCGGTCGCGTTTCAGGCGAACGCGTATAAAGATCTCATGCAGCACTACGCGGATGTGGCAGCGACGCAGGGCTATGCGCCTTCATGGGCCAGCGAACAACTGCTGAAGAACGGCGCCGAATACGGCGTACCTGAGAATGCCATCATCACACCTGAGCGACGAGATAACCGGATCGAGGTGAGGGTTCAATTCGTCCGCGTGATCGAGTTTCCCGGCTATCCTTACAACTACGAATTCGATCACACCGTGAAGAGCACTGCGTTCCTGACTTTCAAATAAATTCTGATCCGCGTTTATTCGCGTTCATCTGCGGCTAAAACTATCGGGGGGCGCCACCGTCGAGGAAAGCCTTGAGTTTTCGCGAGCGTGAGGGGTGGCGCAACTTCCGCAACGCCTTCGCTTCGATCTGCCGAATGCGTTCGCGCGTCACTGCAAAGTGTTGGCCCACTTCTTCGAGCGTATGCTCCGATCCCGTAGTCCCAAGACCAAAACGCATCTTGATCACTTTCTCTTCACGCGGCGTGAGTGTCGCTAAAACCTCGTCCGTAATCTCGCGCAAATTCGACGCAACCACCGCATCCGCCGGATTCAGAATCGACTTGTCTTCGATGAAATCGCCGAGATGTGAATCCTCTTCTTCACCGATCGGAGTCTCGAGGGAAATCGGCTCCTGGGCGATCTTCAAGACCTTGCGAACCTTCGACACCGGTATGTCCATCTTTCGCGCAATCTCTTCACTCGTCGGCTCGCGGCCCAACTCCTGGACAAGGGATCGAGACGTGCGAATCAACTTGTTGATCGTCTCGATCATATGCACGGGAATACGAATCGTGCGCGCCTGGTCGGCAATCGCCCGCGTGATTGCCTGACGAATCCACCACGTTGCATACGTTGAAAACTTGTAACCGCGGCGCCATTCAAACTTGTCCACCGCCTTCATCAAACCGATGTTGCCTTCCTGAATCAAATCCAGAAACTGCAACCCGCGATTCGTGTACTTCTTCGCGATCGACACGACCAGCCGCAAGTTTGCCTCAACCAACTCGCGCTTGGCCTGGCCAGTTTGCTGTTCGCCGATCACGATCGACTGCAATGATCGCTTGATCTCGACCGGGCCGACAAAGTTGTCGATCTCGATCTGCAACAGCTTCTTCCGCGCCAACAAAATGCGGCGACGCAGATCTTTTTCCTCCTCAGCTTTAATCCGTTTCCGGCTTAACTTTTCATTCGCACTATCGATCTCACGATCCGCTTCGCGTACTGACTTCTGCACCGCACGAATCGCGTTGATCAAACGTTGTCGCGCACGCTCCGTGAGATTAAGTCGCCCAATCTCCTGCGCGATTTCGAGCCGGCAGCGTCCCACTCGGCGCTTCAAACGAGTTAACTTCTTGCTCTTTTTTCCGTGACTGAGCTTCTGTTCGGCACTTAGTTTTTCAAGCTCTTTCAAGGTGGCTTTACAAGCCTTGTCGATGTTCTGAATTCCCTCGATGGTCCAGGACCGATATTCCTCGGCCTTGTCTTCGTCGCCGGTTAGTTCAGCCTGCTCGGAAAAAGTGACGGTGTCGCGAATGTTGATACGATTGTTCTCGAGATCCTCGCCGATCTTCAACACCTCGCGCACTGCAATCGGAGAACGCGCAATCGCTTTCTGCGTCTTGAGCTGGCCGCGTTCGATTCGTTTCGCGATCGCGACTTCGCCTTCCCGCGTGAGCAACGGCACCACGCCCATTTCGCGCAGGTACAGTCTCACCGGATCGTTTGTCTTTTCGAGTGCACCGGCTGAGAGATCGAGTTCGATGTCTTCCTCAAGACCCTCTTCGTCTTCGTCCGCGACTGTCGCTGCCGCCTGCTCGAGCAGGCGTTCGTCGGAATCGGCAACCGGAATGTTTGAGCCTTCGAGCTTCTGGAGCACGTCTTCGATATCGTCGGGAGAAACGACATTGTCAGGCAGTTCGCGGTTGAGATCGTCAAACGTCAGGTATTTCTTGTCGCCGCCCAGTTCGAGCAGTCGTTCCATCACGTCGTCGCGATCTTTTTCTTCCATACTACTCATGTTGCAGCTCCGAATTACTACCTGATACGCGAGGCCGTTTCACTTTGAGGTTGCAGCATTCCCTGGCGTTGCGCAGAGAGTTGAATCTGTTCCGCGGAAAGTCTTGAAACTCGCTCGATGTCCTGTTCCCGCTCGGCAATCGCCAGTTCTCTTTTCAACTCTTCAATGCGTAGTTCGACTTTCATCCGTCTGAACGTCGAAACACATTCTTCCGCGACGTAGTGTTCGTTCGATCCGTGCAACGTGGAGTTCATCAGCACTAAAGGGATCATCCGTGCTGCAAACTCATCACCTTCAGTCTTGAGATTCAGACTATCGAAATCAATTTGCGCGCCCTCGCGCTCGAGCTCGAACACAGCCTTGAAGAGCGGCGCGGTTGCCAGATCTTCGTAATCCTCTTCTCGCAGCATCGGCAACACGTCGCGGCGCAGATTTGCGTCAGCAAAAAGCAAGCCAAGCAAACGCTGCTCTGCCGCAGTGGCTTCGGTCCGTCTTGTCAAAACCTGAACACTGTCTGCACGCAGCGGACGATTATGTCGCACTGTTTGCCACAGCTCGCGTCGCCAGGTGGAGGTGTTGACGTTCTCGCGATCGATCCCCAGCGCATCCATCGCCATGTCAAAATATTCGCGCTTCTGAACACCGTTCTTCACCGCCCGTATGTAGGGGAGAACTTCTTCGACGGCTTCAGCTTTATCCGCGGGCCGGTGAAGATTGCGGTCGCGTAAAGCGCTGTCGATCACGAATTGTATGTGTGGTTGTGCCTGTGCCCGTTGTCGCTGATATTCAGTTACGCCAAACTTCCGGATGTACTCGTCAGGATCCGCATTGTCCGGAAGCACCAAAACTTTTGTTTCAAGATCCTCGGCGAGGAGAATTTCAATCGCTTTCTTTGCCGCTTGCACGCCAGCGCGGTCGCCATCATAGTTGACTACAACTTTGCGCGCAAACCTACTTAGAAGCTTTACTTGATCGTGCGTCAACGCAGTTCCCAAACTAGCCACAACGTTCCGCACTCCAAACTGGTAGGGCACAATCAAATCGAGAAAACCTTCAACGAGAATCGCGAAGCCTTGTCGTCTGATCTCATCACGAGTGAGATTTAGACCAAAAAGATTTCGCCCTTTGACGTAAGCTGCGGTTTCCGGCGAGTTGATATATTTCGCGTCCTCGCCGCGCAACGTGCGACCACCAAAAGCGATGGGCCGCCCCTGCGCGTCGAGCACCGGGACGATCAAGCGGCCACGGAACCGATCGTAAGAACGATTGGTGTCCTCCTTTTTTGCAACCAGGCCACTCCGATCAATATGTTCCTGGGTGGCCCCTTTGTTACGTAAATAAATTGAGAGTGCGTCCCAACTGTCGGGCGCGTAACCGAGACGGAAAGTTTTTTGCGTTTCTTCTGAGATTTCTCGCTGTTTCAGATAATCGCGCGCGATGCGTCCTTCGTTGCTCGACTCGAGTTGCTGTTGCCACCATTCCATGGCCCACGAGTTGAGCTGGATAACAATGTCGGCTTCCTGGCGACGTGCTTCGAAGCGGCCATCGTCAACCATCTTCGGCAGCGGCATGCCGATCTTGTCGGCAACGATCTTGATCGCCTCAGGAAAACTGACGCGCTCGATTTCCATGACGAAGTTGAAAACCGAACCACCCTTGTGACAACCGAAACAGTAGAAGATTTCTTTTGCAGGACTGACTGAAAACGACGGCGTCTTCTCTTTGTGGAAAGGACAACACGCCATCCAGTTCGCGCCTTTCTTCTTGAGCTGCACATAGTCCTGTATCACTCGGACGATGTCTGCCTGCCGTCTGAGGTCGTCGATGAATGTTTGGGGGTAACGCATTTCGCCTTTTGGGGTGATTACTTCCGAGTTATTTGATCTATTCGCTCCGGCTTCGCCGCCGCGATGTGAGGCGGGGCTTTGCCCCGCCGTCAGGTAACTAAAAATATTTTTGGGCTATGCCCTTGGTGCGGGCTATGCCCGATCACTTTCAGGGCAAAGCCCGAACCGGGGGCAAAGCCCATTCGTAATTTTAAACGTGACGGCGGGGCA
>JADMIO010806583.1_pt1 | contig 13537 bp, 6 predicted proteins | sample 8958161 | NCBI WGS metagenome assembly JADMIO01 (sample SAMN16585339, study PRJNA669376) | soil metagenome | isolation source: Crop rotation soil | place: USA: Cullars Rotation, Alabama | collected 2011 | reverse complement strand
CTTTCCGCTGGCCCGCCGCACCAGCGCGCAAGGCCCGCCCGTCCCGTTGACCAGTTCCAATTCCACTGAAGAAACATCGCGGGTCACATCTTTAAATGCTGACCCCTCGCCGGGAGGCTTCCTGCGCATGTACCTTACTTTGGGAATATCGGGCGCTTTAACTCCTGCATTAAAAATCTTTTTCGGCATGGACTCCAACCCGTTCAAAAATATTCCCAGCGTTCTTCTTATCCGCTTCAATCACCTGCGTCAAATGTGGCAGCAAAAAACCCTGTCTTAGAGACCTTTATGAAGCTATGATGCCTTCCATGACCGTTGCTTTTTTCAAATGGTCTCGCGTCTTCCGCGCGTGCGTGGCAGCGTCAGCCTTCGCCTTCGCGGCAATTTCATCCTGCGCTGAAGATGAGATCGGGACGACAGTTCCGCTTCCGGACGAGAAGACACGCTCCAAGGAATTGTCCAAGCCCACGCCCGCCGAAATCCTTGACGCGAGTGCCGATCCCGCCGTTCCCGATGCCACACCGCATGTCAAAATCAGCATCGATGGCGATGTATATCTCGGCGCCTGGCGCAAAATCGAAGGCAAAGTTCTCGCCGATTCCAAAGTGACGCAAATGGAATGGAAGCAGCTCGCCGGACCGAAGCTCGCTTCGATTCAGGATTCACTGGCCTCGTCCGAATTATGGACATTCCTCACCAAGCCCGGCAATTACGCCTTCACCTTCCGCGCAAAAAACGAGCACGGCTGGGGAAAGCCCGCAGAGATTCGTTTTGCCGTCATGAAGGGCCGGCCGTATATCTCAGAGAAGGAAGGACTGCAGTTGGCCGGCAGCGGGGAGCGTATAATTTTTCCCGGCGAAGGCTGGCGGCAGATTGCGGGCCCGCCGGCAATCCTGCGCCCGGCAGACGAAGGCATGTCGGTCCTGCCCAATGATGCCGGATTGTACGTCTTCGAAATGCAGCGCCTCGAAGGTCTCCCCGAAAGGCGCGGCATCCGCGTTCCCTCAGGGAAAGACGATACGCTCGGCGACCGCAGGCCAGTGGCCGTGATGCCCAAAACGATGAAGGGCAGCGCCGGCCGGCCGATTGATCTGGACGGTTCGCTCTCGACTGATCCCGATACCGAGGACATCGCCGCTCTGAAAGCGCGCTGGTCCACGCCGGACGCAACACGCGGTGCGACGATAGAGGCCAAGCCCGGATTGCACGCAATGTTTCTCGCGGAACGCCCGGGAATGTATCGCGCCGATTTGGTTGTTTCTGATGGCCGACTCGATTCTCTTCCCGCAACCGTTTTCATCGAAGTCACCGCGGCGTCGGATACGACTGCCGCGAATCTGTTCGGAAACTCCGGCAGCGATCCGTTGATGAAGCGGGTCAGCCTCGCCATCTGGCCGGCGGAGCCCGACGCGGACGGCGTGACAATCGTTCCGGACGATTCGGGCCTGGAACGCGCCGTGCAATTGTTCGGCTCGCGCTGCGAGATCGGATTGGCCATAAATCCCACGGTAGCAAAGCCGGGCCATTTCAAAGAATTTCCGCTCGCTCTGGAATCGTCGAACATGCCGCTGCGCCATTTTCTCGATGGCATTGCGCGTCAAACGAGTACGCGTTACCGGCGCGACGGTGATCGAGCCGTTTGGCTGATCAAGGCGGAGGACGCGTGGCTTGAAGAGCCGCTCGAACCGGCGGCCGTCGGAATCGACGCGCTGCACGAAAAAGCGGACGCGTCCGATTTGCTCAACCCGCTCATGCCGTGGCTTCGCCCCTTGCTGACGCGCGAAAACACTTCGGTGTCTTTCGAAAACGATCGCATCGTCGCCATGCTTCCTAAAACGGCGAGTGCACATCTGCGCGAGATCGTCTCGGCGTTGCGCGAGCCGGTCCTTTATGGAGTGCCGGCCGTAACTCCCGCTGGCAAAGACGAGGAAGATTTGCGCGCCACACTTGCTCAGAAACTCGTGACAAAACGCGGGCGCTTCCGGCTCGACTATCTGTTGCGCAATCTGGCATCTGAATCGGGCGTGGCGATGAGTTTTGATCCGCGCGTTTTTCCCAAGGGAATTCCGCACGTCAAAATCGCGTATGAAAAAACGCCTCTGCGGCAGGTGCTTCGCGATCTGGTCGATGAAGCCGGGTTCGACGGCTGCTCGCTCGAAGCGCCGTCCGGCGTCTGGTTCTACAAAGGCCCGCGTCCGTATCCGACCGGCGAGAGCTTGTGGGAAACGGCTGTCGTGCGCGGATACGATCTGCGGCCAGTCTTTGCGGCGCTCACACCGCAGGCGGCGATGGTGCTCAGCGGCGAGACGATCGCGCACACCGTCCGTTCGCGAATCTATCCCGCGTCATGGAACGATCCCGGCACGCTTGTGTTCTACCACAACATTTCGCACAAGCTGATCGTCGTGCACGCGCCGGAAGCGCAGAAACGCGTCGTCGAACTGCTCAACGACATCTGCAACCGGGGCGAATGGATGCTGGGGCCGTCTGAATAGCAACCGTCACTTCAGCTCGTTCCTCAACGCTTCGATATCCCGCTGCATATCTGAATTGGGTGAGATTTTTGACAGCGCGTCGCGCGCTTCGTCCAACAACGTGTCCTTCGACGATGGATTTTTTTTGGACATTGAAATCGCAGCTCGCGCCAAAGCGAACTGTCCCTGCTCGGTAACTTCAACGCGCAAGGACTCGCGAGCTTTTTCCAGCGCCGACTCTGGTCGGCGAAAAATGTCTTCAAGCGCGCTTAAGTAAGCCAGGGACAAAGCACGCTGCAATCGTCTGTCTGGCGAATCTCGATTTTTCTCTGCGCCTGCCGCCAAATAATCTGCCGCACGCGACCAATCATGTTTTGCAAATGCGTCTTCACCGAGATACAGCGCCGTATCCGTCCTCCAGCTGTAACGCGAATTATCAGGGCATTTGAGTGCTACAGTGAACTCGCGCACCCACGCATCGTGAGCCAGTTTTGACTCTTTCGAACCCGGCGCGGCGTTGCGGTACTCCTGATATAAGACTCCACCCAGACCGTAGTGCGCGTAGAACGCTTGCGGCTGTTTGATCGCGGCATCCAGGAAAACGTCGCCGGTTGATCGCCAGACGAATCCTCGAAGTGTCGTTAGTGTGATGCAAGCTATCACGAAAACGATCGCCACGGTCGAAGTTGCTTTGCTTCGGATTTCAACGGGCACGAACTTTTCCACGATCCCGGCGATCGCTTCCGATGCCGCCATTAGAAATCCTGGGATCGAAAGGTACACATAGCGATCCTGCATAATATGTCCGATTGCAATCACGTTTGAATTCGGCGCCAGCGCAGCGAAAAACCAGAGCCATCCGAAAAGTGCCCGCCAGCGGTTTCTCGCCAGAAATGTTGTCCCTGCGACCACGACCAACAGCGCGCCGCCATACAGCCACACGCGCGGATCACCCAGACTGACGATGGGAACCACCGCATACACTGCGCTCAGCTTGTAAGGAAAGGCCAGATTAAAGAGATAACGGCTGAAGATTTCGAGATCGGTAAGGAGTGCCGTGAACACGCTCCCGCCCGGCGGCGTGACAATATCCGCGCTGTGCGTGAACATGTTGACGCGGAAGTCTGCGTATGTAATGGCAAGCAGTCCCGCCAACCCCAGCGCGCTTTCGATCCACGGCTTTCTCGACCCAAGTTCATTCGAATCACCATAAACACGTTTTCCCACCGCCGGCACAGTGTTGAAGGCTTCGATCGCCACCATTATAGGAAGCAGTCCCAGCGCGCTCGGCTTCCCCAGTAACGCAATCGCGTACAACACACACGCCACCGGCCAGCGCCAGACCGGCTTGCGCGGACTCGCCTGCGCCCACATCGCTGCAAAACCAAACAGCGCCGCGAACGCGGCCTTCCGTTCCGATACCCAGCACACCGTTTCGCACACGATGGGGTGGCACGAAAAGATCAGCGCGATAAAGAACGACCGCCGCTCCGAGAAGCGCAGCCTCGCCAGCAACCGCCACAAAAACAATGCGGCGCAGGCATGAATAAGGAAAGTGTCCAGCCTGACGCCGGGCGCCCACGACCCAAACCATTTCTCCGACCAACCCCCATGAACCGCGCGGTCGAATTTGTACGAAATGAAAGTCAGTGGAATGTAGGTCGTGTTTACTTTCGGGACGAAATAGTCCCAAAGCGATGTCGAATTAATATACTGGGAATTATCGATGTGTTCGGAGTCATCGTATGTCAGAAAGCCCGCGCCGAAGCAGCCGATCAGCGCGAACAGTCCGGCGCACGCGATCAGCGCGCCCGCTTTGTATCGTGAAGCCAGAAAATTGATTGCGATGCATCTCCGCGACTGCCGATTCAAAAGTGTCGATTTCCGCGTCTTTGGTTTCGTTAAAAGGAAGCACTCGGCTGAAGGGAAAGTCTGTCCCGCCTAGTCTTTAAGCCACAAGGCGAGCGACCGCGAGCCGCGAGGAACCTACGCAATGTCCGATAACGTGTCCGCCAGTGAGATTCCGCAGCATGACCCCGCTCCGATCTTCGAGATGATCCGGGGAAATTATGCGACCGAACTCCTCGCCGCCGCCGTCACGCACTTCAAAGTCTTCGAACACCTCAAAGGCGAACCTCATTCCTTCAGCAACCTCCGCCGCAAAATGGGACTCGCCGAACGCCCCGCATCCGTGCTCCTGACCGCGCTGAAAGCGATGGGCCTTCTTGTAAAAACCGACGACGCGCGCCTGGCCCTCACGCCAATGGCCCGCGAACACCTTACGGGCGGACCATTCGACGTCAGCGATTACGTGGCGCTCAATGGCCAGAGCGCCAGCGTCATCGAAATGGTCCGCCGCCTGCGCACGAATCAGCCGCTCAACGCCGATCAGGAAGAAGGCGCCGCGTTTATCTACCGCGAAGGCATCGAATCGGCCATGGAGCGCGAAGAGCAGGCCCGGTCGCTCACGCTCGCGCTTGCCGGACGCTCGCGAAATATTGCGCCGGTCCTGGCTCAGAAAATGCCCATGCAGGGCCAGCACGTCCTGCTCGACGTGGGCGGCGGCACCGGCATCTACAGCATCGCCATGCTGCAGCGGAATCCGCAGTTGCGCGCCATTGTCTGGGACCGTCCGGAAGTGCTGAAAGTCACCAATGAGCAGGCGCACAAGCACGGCGTCGCGCATCGCATCGAATTACTCGCCGGCGATATGTTCAAGGATCGCGTCCCGGCGGGAGTCGATGCTGTTCTGCTTTCGAATGTCTTGCACGATTGGGACGAACCCGATTGCAAAACACTGATCAAACGGCTTGCCGACGCGCTTCCGTCAGGCGGCTTGATGCTTATCCACGATGCGCTACTCAACGACAATCTCGATGGCCCGCTGGCCGTCGCGTTGTATTCCGCTGCGCTGTTTGTGCTGACAGAAGGCCGCGCCTACAGTGGTGACGAATACACGCGCTGGATGCAGGAAGCCGGATTGACGGTGGGTAGCGCGATTCCGACGCTGATTCACTGCAGTGTCATCGCGGGAACGAAATAAAATAGCTCTGATTTTTCCGGAATTTCGGGTCTAAAACAGCACTCCGCGTGGTTTAATCAATACCGCAGACAGGAGGCTTTACGTCATGCTTTCCATTCCCGGATTGCCCGGCAGTACATGCGACGGTTTTGCGCGGCGAGAATTCATGCGCATTGGCGGCGCGGGATTGCTAGGCCTCTCGCTTAGCCAGGTTCTGCAACTTCAGGCGCGCGCCGACGAAGCGAACGACGCGAACAAGCAGAAAGCCGGCTGGGGAAAAGCGAAACAGGTCATTCTCGTGTTCCTGCAGGGCGGCCCCAGCCATCTCGACATTTGGGACCCGAAGCCCGACGCGCCGGACAATGTTCGCGGCGAATTCAAACCGATCAAAACAAACGTTTCCGGCATCATGCTTTCTGAAGTGATGCCCAAGCTCGCGCAGCAGATGGACAAGGCCACGCTGATCCGCTCGCTGAGCTACACACCGGCCGGGCTGTTCAACCACACGGCCGCGATTTACCAGATGGTCACTGGTTACACGCCGGACAAAGTTTCGCCGTCGGGTCAGCTCGAACCGCCCAACCGCATGGATTATCCCCACGCGGGATCGCAAATTTCGCGCTTGAAACCCGTCGGTGGATCGATGCTCCCATTTGTGATGCTGCCGCGCGCGCTGCAGGAAAGCAACGTCATCGGCAAAGGGGGCACGGCCGGATTCCTCGGCGCGTCGCTCGACCCGTATTACTTCTACAAAGATCCCAATGGCAAATACACGATGGAAGATCTGGCCCTGCGCAACGACGTTCCGAAGGAACGCATGGAACGCCGCGCATCGCTGCTTAAACAAGTCGATTCGATGATGCCTGAGCTTGAAAAAGCTGTTGCGAGCACGGCGCTCGACAGCTACCAGCAAAAAGCGCTCGACCTTGTTATCTCCGGCCGCGCGCGTGATGCATTTGACTTGACCAAGGAAACCGACAAAGTCCGCGACCGTTACGGACGGCATACATTTGGGCAGGGCTTGCTGATGGCCCGCAGACTGATCGAAGCAGGCACGCGTTTCGTGCAGGTCAATTGGCCCGCAGTCGCCAACGGCGATCCCAAGGTGGACGCGTGGGACACGCATGCCGAAAACTTCGGCCCGCTCAAGAACCTGCATTGCCCGAAGCTCGACTCGGGATTGTCAGCGCTCCTCGAAGACTTGGATCAGCGCGGAATGCTGAACGACACACTGGTCGTCGCCGTCGGCGAATTTGGCCGCTCGCCGCGCCTGGGCGTGAGCACTTCCGGAAATACCAACAGCGCGTTGGGCCGCGATCATTGGCCGTACTGTTACACGGGCCTCATCGCCGGCGCCGGCATCAAGCGCGGCGCGCTGCACGGGAAGTCTGACGCAACCGGCTCGTCGCCGCTCGAAAGCCCGGTGCACCCGACGCAGATTCTCGCGACAGTCTATCACGCGCTGGGCATCGATCCGAAGACGATGGTGATGAATCATCTCAACCAGCCGCGCGAACTGGTGCAGGCCGATCCTGTCGTCGAATTGTTTGGGTAGTCCAACGTTAAACGTTACGCGTTAAACGTTACGCGTTTTTGGACGGGAGATTTCGCGAACACGTAACGTTTAACTTTTAACGCGTAACGGAAAGTACATGGCGCTTAGGTTCCTGATTTCAATTCCAATATTATGTATTGCATCGAGACTGCTCGCCGCGCAGCCGCCACAGATCAACTCCGTCTCCCCCGATTCCATCCAGCGTGGCACTGAAGCTGAACTGACCGTTTCCGGCGAAAATCTCGACGGCCTGACCCGCGTCGATGCGCACGGCGGCGACGGCCTGGAGTTTTCGGTCGTTACCGATCCGACGCCGCCAGAAAAGCGCGATCCGAAAACCAAGGGCAAGAGCGCCAAGATCAAAGTCCGCGCAACTCCCGCCGCGGGCGCGGGCGATCGCGAACTTCGTTTCATCGGTCCAGGCGGCGCGTCGAATCCTGTGACCTTCAATGTGGGGCTTTATCCGCTCGTCCAAGAAAAGGAGCCGAACAACGCTATCGAGCAAGCCACGAAAGTTACGCTGCCGGCGCTGATCTCGGGCATCATCGACGGAAATGATGTGGACATGTTCAAATTCGATGCGAAGAAGAGCGAGACAATCGTCTTCGACGTTCAAGCTTCGCGGATCGGCTCGAAGCTCGACTCGTCGCTGCGCATCTTCGACATGAAAGGGACGCTGCTGGCGCGCGACGAGGACACGAACGATCTCGACTCGATGATCGCGTTTCACGCGCCGGCCGATGGCGAATACGCGCTGCAAATCCGCGATCTGCGCTACATGGGCGGCAAGGAATATTTCTATCGCATTGTCGCCGGCCACACTCCGTATCTCGAATCAGTCTTCCCGCCCGGCGGCAAGCGCGGTACGACGGTCGAAGCTGAGCCGCACGGATTCAATCTCGACGGCATTTCACGCATCCCCATTAATGTGAAGCCCGATGCCGCGCTCGGAGCGATGCAAATTCACTCCGAGAACGTCGCCGGTCGCAGCAATAATCTTCCGTTCGATGTCAGCGATCTGCCGGAGTCCAACGAAACCGAACCGAACAACGCGCCGGGCGCCGCGAACTCAGTGGCCGTTCCATCCGTGGTCAACGGCCGCATCGGCGAACCGAAAGACGTCGACTGTTTCCGCTTTCATGCGAAGAAAGGCCAGAAGCTTTCGTTCGAAATCGTCGCCGGACGAATCCGTTCGCCGCTCGACCCGATGCTGATTCTGTACAACGACAAGGGCGGATTCATACAGCAGGATGACACCGCCGGAAAGATCGAGCGGACGTTCGATCCCGAAGGCGACTATGTCATCAGCGTGCAGGACCTGCACGACCGCGGCGGGCTGCAGTATCAATACCGCTTGTACATTCGCGAGCCGATTCCCGCCGCGAACTTCGCCGTGAAGTTCACCCCCGATCGCGTGCGTCTACATCGCGGCGGGCACGTGAAATTGTGGTGCGATGTGACGCGCGACGCGGGATTCGCGCCGGACATCACGGTTGCTTTTGACAATTTGCCGAAGGGCGTGACGGCCGAAAATTATCTGGCGTCTAACAAGAACCCAAATAGCGGACTGCTGATTCTGCATGCAACTGATGATGCCGATCTCGGCGCGTTCCCATTCAAGGTCACGGCCAGCGCGAATGAAAAAGAAAAGGCAATGAACCGCACGGGCGAACCGCAGGTCGCGAAAAAAAGCGTGCGTAGCGCCTATGTATCGGTGCTCGAGCCCGCTCCGTTCGCTGTGACGCCGGCGAAGGAACTCACGAAGGAACAGCGCGAGCAATACGCAAAGGAGCGGATGGAACTTGATGCGGCTATTAACGCGCAAACTCCGGAGCTCGATGCCGCGCAAGCGAAGTGGGAAACGAGCGACGCGATGAAAAACACTTGGACGACACTCGACGCAGCTGAATTCAAATCGAAGAGCGGCGCGACGCTGAAAGTTCTCGATGACGGATCGATTCTGGCGAGCGGCAAAAACGATCCGACCGATGTGTACACAATCACCGCGAAAACGTCGCTGGCGAATATCACCGCAATCCGCTTGGAAGCGCTGTCCGATCCATCGCTGGGTTCTGAAGGGCCGGGGCGCGCGCCGAATGGAAATTTTGTGCTCGCGGTGTTTTCGATGACAGTGACCCAGGGCGACAAACCGGCAGCGCCCGTGAAATTCGTGAAAGCTACTGCGGATTTCGCGCAAGGCGGATTCGCTGCGATGTCCGCTATCGACGGCAGCAAAACCGGCTGGGCGGTCTCGCCGGAGCTGGGCAAATCGCACATGGCCATGTTCGAGCCAGAAAAGCCCTTCGGCGAAGCGGGCGCGAAGACGCTGACGTTCACGCTCGATTCCACCTCGCAGTACGCGCAGCATGTGATTGGACGCTTCAGGCTTTCAGCGACAACGGCCCCGAAACCGGAGATGAAAGGCGAATCCATTTCCGATGCGATCCGAATCATCATCGCGATCGAAAAAGACAAGCGCACCGACGAGCAGAAGAAAACGCTTGCGGCATATTATCGCAAAATCTCGCCGGAGCTGGCTGCGAAACGCGAACGTCTCGCGCAGATTATTCATCTCGACAAAAACGTGTATCCGCCCGTGGCCGTGCGGAACGAAGCCATCAGTTTGAATGTCGAGGTGAAGCGTGCGAAAGATTTCAAGGGCGACATCAAGATCGATATTCAGGGCTTCAACACGGGAAGCAAGGAAGGCGACGAGCAGCCCGCGAATCTGAATCTCGACATCACGCCCGCCACGCTGCGAGGCGAGCAGATTCACGGCGCGATCGTAATCAAGCCGAAAGGCAGCTGCCCGCCTGGGACGCGCGATATTGTGCTGGTGGCCGAAACGAAAGTGAACGGCGAAACCATCACGCAGTTCAGCGAGCGAATTCCGCTAACGGTGAAAGAAAAAAAGTAACGCGGGAGATCCTGCAGCTTACTTCACCATAACCACCGAATTCACGCCGCCGAATCCGTCCGGCTCCTGAAGCTTGCATGCGGGGTCGGGAAGGTACTCTTTTCCATCGAGCAGCAGCTTGTAGTGATAGCGGCCGGGCGCGAGCGGCAGCGTCAGCTCGTAGCTCTTCGTCGAAGTCCGCGCCATGGGATCGGCGTCCGCCTTCCAGTCGTTGAAATCGCCGATCACGCTGACTCTCGTGACCTTCGCGCCCGCATCCGGCGTGTACCGGAACGTCGCGCGCGTCTTTGGTACGAAGACGCAGACGCGGTTGCGGCCTTTCTGTTTTGCTTCATACAAAGCCTGATCTGCTGCTGCCAGCAGCGCTTCCTCGCCGCGCGCGTCGCGCGGCAGCGTCGCGACGCCCACGCAGACTGTGAGCTTATCCGCCGTGCGCCCTTCCAACTGCATGCGCCCGTTTTCCACTCGGCCGCGGATGCGTTCCGCTAGCCCCGCTGCTTCCGCTTTCGTGGTGTGCGGAAGGATCAACGCGAACTCCTCGCCACCATAGCGCGCGACGAGATCGGTGTCGCGCACTTCGGCAAACAATGTCCGCGCCACCTGTTGGAGTGCCTTGTTGCCGGCGGGGTGTCCGTAGCGGTCGTTGAAGTTTTTGAAAAAATCGAGATCAGCCATCAACAGCGAAAGCAGATGGCCGTAGCGTTCGCAGCGCTTCACTTCATCCTTTAAGCGCTCGGTGAAAAAACGATAATTTGCCAGGCCCGTGAGCTGGTCCGTGTATGCCAGTTGGGTGAGCTGGTTGTACGACGGCACGCGCTCGTCGTCCTGCAGCTTCAACGCGCGCTCGATATTTTCGAGGTAATCCATGGCGGCGGTCTTGAATCCGACATCGCGCTTCAGCGCCTGGGTCAGGCGGCGCTGGTGTTGAAGAACACACTTGAATGTGGCGGCTGCGCTTTCCTCGGCGACAGACAGATCGGCAAGCAGCAATGCGAGAACTTGCGCGCCATGCATTGCGCCCGTCTTTTGAAGACGATCGAATTCGGCGTCGAGAAGCGGCTGGATTTCAGCTGAGCGCTTGCGTTCGAACGCGAGTCCGCGCAAGAGCGACACATCGATCTCGCGCGCTTCGCACGCAAAATCGGGATGCAGCGCGTCCTCGGGTTGCGGTTCTTCGCTGGAATTAGTTTTTTCGGCTGCAGGAATATGCCGTCTGGAACTGCGCTTTGCCATTCAAGATACCTTATTTCAATTCAATTCTGTCGTATTTTCGAAACACGTGCAAGCGAAGTGCGGATTCGCTGTCCTTGCGTGCACATTTTCTTGCAAATGTTTGCGGCGCACTTATGACGGGGATCAGGTGGAAACGTTGCATCTTTATCCCACTGCGCTCGCACGTGATGCGGCGCTTGAAGCGCTGCCCGACGCGGCCTGGACTCAGGCGCATTTGACGTTCGCGGAATTTATCGAAGCGCTCAAACGAGCACTGTCCGCGGACAGTGTTCGTGCAGAAGTCAGCGACTGCGGGCGGCTCGCGCTGCTGGCAAAGGGGGCTGAGGGGAATCCGGAACTCGCGCGACTGGCGGAATCGGAAGCCGGGCTCAAAAGCGCGGACGGCCTGCTTTCGTCGTGGAAATCTGCGGCATTGCGCCCCGCCGATTTGCGCGCGGCGTCCAAAGAATTGACCGCGGAGAACAGAGGCGCGGCGCGCACACTGGAACTTCTTGCCACATGGTTCGACGCGTATGAAAAACTGCTCGGGAAGGAGTTCACGGATCACGCGGGTGTCGAGCGCGAATTTCTCCGCCAGCTTGAAGGCTATGGCCGGATTCCGCTGAGATCGCTTCCGGCGGGAGGCCCAGTTGAATTGCACGGCTTTCATCGGCTGGCGTATCATCAATTTCGTGTCGTGCAAAAGTTGCTGCAGCAGAAATATGAAGTGTTGATCGACTCTCCTGTTTTCGACGTGAGCAGTGAACAGACCGCGGCGTTGCGCGTCACGTTCGGATCAGGCGCCTTCCATCGCAAACCGGAAACACAACGAAAGTTTTCGGAGCTCGCGCAAAATGCCCAGCGGCTCGAAGCGGCGAGTTCGTACGAAGAAGTGTACGAAATTGGCCGGCGCGTGGCCGGATGGATCGCACGTGACAAAGTGCGGCCTCGCGACATTTGCGTGGCGTTCCGGGACGTGGGCCGCTACAGCCAGGCGATTCATGACGTCTTCAAGCGCCTCGGTATTCCATTTTACGAACGGCGCGGCGAACCCGCGCAGTTTCAACCGATCGTGCGAGTCGCGTTATCCGCGATCGAGGCGTGCGTAAATGGACTGGACAGGCGCAGCGTCTTTCGTTTTCTTTGCGCTGGACCGGTTGATGTTTCCACGCTGGCAGGCGTCTCGAAAAAGCTGAATCCACATGATCTGCATGACCTCGCACTTGAAGCGGGCATTGAGTGCGACTTCAGCGGCGGCGATCCCTCCGCCTATTGGAAAGCACGACTTGAAAATTCCAGGTGGTCCGATGCGGGCGCGCTGTTCTCTATCGTCTCGCGGTTCGCGGAAATGCGTGCGGATGCTCCAGCGAGCACGCTTGCCGAGAAGTGGCGCGGATTCTTTCACGACTGCGGACTTACTTCGGCTGCGATCAGCGACAAATTGAAATCGAGCACTTCGGATACAAATGAAACCGCGGGGCTGCTGAAAGAACAACTCGCCCTCGCCGCCCTTGAAGCGGCGTTGGATGAAGTGTCGAAAATTCCAACTGCAAAGCTGGAAAAAATATCGGTGGGTTCCTTTTTGAAGGTTCTGACCCTCGCGTTGCAGGAACAATCGGTCAGCAGCGGCGGGACCGAACGGGGCGGTGTGCGTGTGCTGAACCTGTTCGACGTGCGCGGCTTGAATTTCAAACGCCTCGTCATCGGCGGGATGGCCGAGGGAATTTGTCCCGCCCGCGCCGGTGCTGATGCATTGCTGGGGCTGGGTTCTGAGAGTGCCATTCGCGCGGCGCTGGCTGCGCGTGTCAACGACCGGGATGCCGCCGCATTTTTGTCTCCGAGGCTCAGCGGTGAAGTGGAAGCCGAAGAACGCGCGCTTTTCAACGGCGCGCTGCTGACCGCGTCCGAGCAGGTGCTCCTCACTCGCCCGCATATGGATTTTGACGGCAAAGCGCTCGCACCGTCCGAATACTGGAACGAATTCTTTGCGCCGGTCGAGTTCGCAGCGCCGATTCATCCGGCTCCAGCGATGTCCGAATGTCTTGTGCCCGAGGAAAATGAATTGCGCGCTGCGTGGCTGCTGGGTAACGGCGCTGAAGAAGACAAAAGCACCGAACGCGCGTCCGCACTCGCGGCCTTCGCGCAGTCGCCTCGTTTAAAGGCGATCGCGCAAAGGGCCGCTGTCGAGAATTTGCGCTACGAATACTTTCTCAACCAGGCACTAGCGAAACAGAAGGAGCAGGGCGAAACCAAAACGCCGAGCGCTCCAACTCTTGAGGCCGGCGAGTACAACGGCGTCCTGCGGTATTCAGGTGAGCTCACGCCGGAACAAATTTTCAACGAGATTTCAGGGAAAG
>JADMIO010482488.1_pt1 | contig 13539 bp, 13 predicted proteins | sample 8958161 | NCBI WGS metagenome assembly JADMIO01 (sample SAMN16585339, study PRJNA669376) | soil metagenome | isolation source: Crop rotation soil | place: USA: Cullars Rotation, Alabama | collected 2011 | reverse complement strand
AGCAGTCTTTTCATTACAGAAAAATAAGGAGTTGGAAATTACAACAATTGCCACAAGTTCTCAAATAAAAATCGTTGAAATAACCTGGGGAAGTTGCTTTTAATGATCGATGGCATTTTTATCATATGAGCTGGGTATTATCACTCTGCTACATCTGCACTTTTACCCCGAATGCGAGGTCACCGGCATCACCTAAGCCGGGAACAATATACCCCTTCGCTGTCAACTCATCATCAATATCGCCACACCACAGCGTCACAGAAGGCTCTTCCCGCTTTACATATTCAATACCGACCGTGCAGGCAATGGCTGTTACTATGTGTATTTCTTTAGGCTTACCTTCTTCTTTGAGGAACTGAATGGTTTTTACCAGTGATGAGCCGGTTGCCAGCATCGGGTCCGAGATGATGAGAATGCGATCTTCAATTTCGGGGCAGGAAATATAATCCAGGCTGATCTCGAAAGAACCATCCTTTCTGTGTTTTCGATAAGCAGAGATGAAAGCATTATCAGCTTTGTCAAAAAAGTTAAGAAGGCCATGATGTAATGGAAGTCCCGCGCGAAGAATGGTTGCCAATACAGGTTGACTGGTCATCAACTTCGACTGAGCTATTCCAAGAGGTGTCTGCGTCTCCTTTTCCTCAAATGGCAAAGTTTTACTGATCTCATATGCCGCCACCTCACCAATGCGCTCAAGGTTACGACGGAAACGCATCCTGTCTTTCTGGATCTCTTCATCGCGCAACTCGGCTATCCAGTTTGTAATAAGGCTATGCTGCTCGCTAAGGTTTATTACCATTTCAGATTGCAGATTTAAGTTTTGGATTTAGAAGGTATGAAAAATTTCCTGCTCAATGAAGCTTACATTTGGCAAATCTAAAATCCCCAATCTAAAATCTAAAATTTTAGTTATGGTCTACCGGGCAATTGGTGTAATGAGTGGCAGTTCTCTCGACGGACTTGACGTAGCTTTTGCAGAGTTCCAGGAAAATGCCGGCAAATGGAACTATGAGATCATAGTGGCGGATTGTTACCCGTACCCAGAGGCCTGGATCGAGAAATTAAGATCAGCCACTTCTTTAACGAGCGTGGACTATCAACTACTGCATGTAGAATATGGTCACTATATAGGGGAGCAGATCAACCGGTTCATTGAACAAAATAACTTGCACTACCAGGCGGCCCTTATTGCTTCGCATGGCCATACAACCTTTCACATTCCTTCAAAGAAAATGACGGCGCAATTGGGTGATGGCGCATCCATTGCAGCGGAAACGCAATTGCCGGTGATCTCCGATCTGAGAGCATTGGATCTTGCTTTTGGAGGACAAGGCGCGCCGATCGTTCCTATTGGAGAAAAATGGTTGTTGGGCGATTTTAATTTTTTTCTGAATCTCGGAGGCATCGCGAATATCTCTTTCAAATCGGAACCATATATAGCCTTTGATATTTGTGCGGCTAACCGTGTTTTGAATATGCTGATAAGTCATGAGGGAAAAGAATATGATGACAAGGGAGAAATGGCAAAAACCGGTGAGATCAATTTTGAGTTACTCGAAAAGTTAAATGAGTTGGATTACTACAGCCAGCCTTATCCGAAATCATTAGCGAATGATTTTGGAACAGACATTGTCTATCCAATGATCGTTGCTGCCAGGTGCAAAACAAAAGATGCATTAAGGACTTACGTCGAACACATCGTCATACAGATCAGATCCGCGATCTTAGGTATAACCAATGATAGACCTCAAACGAAAAACTATAAACTTCTCGCAACAGGAGGAGGAGCTTTCAATGCATTTCTCGTCAACAGACTGAGTGAAGCGCTTGCACCGTTGCAAGTTGAAGTAGTGATCCCGGATGAAAAGCTCATCCAGTATAAAGAGGCAATGATCATGGCCTTTATGGGTGTGCTTCGCTGGAGACAGGAGTACAATGTTCTTTCTTCGGTAACAGGTGCCTCAAGAGATAGTATTGGTGGAGCGTTGTGGATCGGGCAGGAAGCTTAATGTAAATGGGCTGTGGTGAATTGTCAATAAAAACGTGTAGCGACCCTGTCGCTGCTCACCATTGACAATTGACAATTCACAATCCCAGCACCGTTCTCAATTTCACATATCCATTTCTGCTGACGGGTACTTTAGCTCCTGATTTTAAGATCGCGACATGATTATCTTTTTCATACGGATCGATTCTCGTGATCTGTTGAATATTGATGATATAGGAACGATGTGAGCGAACAAACTGCTGCTGGTCGAGCGTTTTTTCAAAATGGCTCATCGTTTTATTTTTCAGAAAACTTCCCTCTTGCGTATGAACCTTTACATAATCATCAGCCGCTTCCAAATAAAAAACATCGTGTACCGGAATGATCTTGATCTTGCTTCCAGTCTTTACAACTATGCGTTGGCTTTGAGCAGGTGAATGCGATGCTGTTTCCAAAAGCTCTTCCGTATTTTTTTGTGAACTTACCTTTTGCTCTCTCCATTTTTGAATGGCTTTATCAAATCGGTCCTGGCTAAACGGCTTTAATAAATAATCCACGGCATGCGCCTCAAAAGCCTTGATGGCGTATTCATCAAAGGCTGTGGTGAAGATTACGGCGGGAGCCTGGTCCAATAGTTCCAGCATTTCAAAACCATTGATCTTCGGCATCTGGATATCGAGGAAGATCAGGTCAGGTTCATGTTGTTGGATAGCTTTGAAACCTTCAAAACCATCATTGCACTCCTGCACAATTTCCATATCCGGGTATTTTTGTAAATACTCTTTTACAATACTTCTCGCCAGGGGCTCATCGTCTATCGTTATGATCTTACTCATTGGTATCAGGTATTTTAATTACTACGACAAAATAATTTTTTTCTTTATTGATCTCAACAAGATCACTTCTTGCAAATAAAAGGTACAATCGCCTCTTTACAGAATTCAGACCGAACCCGGTACCGGTTGGCATTTGCATGTCTGCATCATAAGGGTTCATGACGGTGATCACAAGATATTTATCGATCACTCTCGCTCTTAGTGCGATCGTTACTTCACCCGTTGTTCCATACAATCCGAATTTAATTGCATTTTCAACAATTGGCTGCAGCAACAACGACGGAATTTTCCAGCGGAGTGATTCTTCAGCAATATCCAATTCAGTCTTTAACCTGTATCCAAAACGGACCTTCTCTATTTCCAGGTATAATTTTAAATACTCCAGCTCCTCCGAAAAACTAATAAGTAAATTGTCTTCTTTTCTCATAGTGCCACGGAGAAAATCAGACAGCTGCTGTACCATTCGTCTTGCTTCATCCGGCCTTATTCCAATCAGCGCATTGATGCTGTTAAGACTATTGAACAGGAAATGCGGTTGTAGTTGCTGGCGTAATTTAAAGAGCTCGGCGTCCTTTGCTAATTTTTCTGCATCACGTTCTCTTTTCTCATTTTCTTTTTGTTCCTGCCAGTTGTACCATAGAATGGAAATGAGTGTTACGCATCCCAGCAAAAGAAAACCGATCACGGCACGGATCACCAGGGACTTACTCAGGAAAGAAGCATAGTCTTCATTTGATCCGCAAAAAAGTAACAATAACCACCGTTGCAAAGCCAACCATAATCCCGTTAGCAACAGGCACCAGACAAGAATGTTCAGGTAGCGGGTGCTGCGTGGAAGGTAAAAGCGGAGTGTGTTGATGATCAGCAGGCAAAAAAGCATCAATAAGATGTTTGTGACAAGGCCATCGATCAACGCATTTCTAAAACTAATGCCAAACAAATTCTGTAAAAATGAGACATCCATAATTACGATCACCCACCAGGTAGCGCTGAAAAGGATTCTAAATCTTAGTATTGACAATGGAGAAGCGATCATGAACAAGGAATATAAGCAGGCAGCATGAATTTACTCTATGTAATTCAGGCTAGTTCCAGCAATTGATGTGTTTGTGTGAATAAAAGATTTTCTGCTTTTTGATTGATCACATGAATGTAGGCTTCGGCATTATCTCTTTCTTCGATGCGCGAATATATTTCTGCTCCATCGATCAATTCACTGATCTTATATATTTCACTCACATTGATGAATTGCCATTTCACCAGCTGTTGCTTGCGATTATAAAATGTTTCTTCTTCTCTTTTGCCGATATGTTGTGCTTTGCTCAGCGCCGCTTCTTTCGAAGAAGCCGAAACCAGGCGAAGCTGTTCATCAAATTGAGGGGTGTGATCTCCGTCACCACAAATAATTTGAAACACAATTTTTGTCAGATACCAATTCATACAATTCGATTTTGAAGGTTATGTTTTGAGTACGGATAGAGACGTAAATTCAAATCACACTATCAATAACTGCGAATTTCAATTCCGCCGAAAATGGAGGTTCCATCAAGTATCAGGATCTTATTCGGATCAAGTGCAGTGTTCTGAACGGAACGTTTGTCTTCCACACCGCCAAAGATCGCTGCCATCTGTGCTTTTACCTGCCAGTTTGAAGGCACGATCAATTTTGTTCCTCCAAAGACCTGTGTAAGGTCGATGGTCACAATTCCATTAATATCAGCCTGGGTCAGATCGATCTCACTGCCACCCATGATATTTGTTATGTCTCCACCCTTAAAGTTTTTTGAGATGATATTTTTCTTAACGCCTCCGAAAATTGAAGTGCTGTCAATATAATCCTCACTCAAAATTGACTGAGCGGGCCGGCTATTTGCCGTATCGGCTTTCACATCACTGGGTTCACTATGGATTCCGAGGCCTTCATCTATTTTAGAATCTACTTTACTATTTACATAGTCATGCCAGCGACGATGGCGCGGATGAGGACGAAGAATAAAAAATAATCCAAGAATGATAAGCGCTAAGGGCCAAATATGGTTCACGTTGATGCCAGGAAAGTACCTCGCAAATTCATCGGATTTAATAAGGAAAACACCGCCTACCACCATCATAATGAACCAGGCCGGACTTCTGAAATTGTGTCGTATACCGATAAACAAACCCATGCCAATTAGAAGAACCTGCCAGCTCCACATCCAATCCGGTAATATATTATTATCGACAAGGAAATAATCAACTCCAACAGCAAGTAACAATATTCCTGTCCATAGTCCGCTGTTCCTGGATTGTTGATGGTCATTCCATTTTTCCCATCTCCCATCCCAATTTTTGCGACGGTCTTCCCTCCATCTTCTTCTTTCTTCCCGCCAGTGCCTTCTTTCATCATGTTTATTATCGAACTCCATATTTTCTATTTTCACCAAAAATACTATGATGGGAGCCAGATAGGCAAGAGGTAACAGACTTTCGACTGGGTAAACTCGGTGAATGGCAGAAACAGGGGGGTAAAAAGAGAGGAACCGGAGTTGTTTTTACAGATCTTAGATGGAATGGATGGTGACCTGCTAAGAAAGTGAAGCGGCCCAATCAACATTGAATTGATCCTTGCTGCCCTTAGTGCATGTAAAAAGAAATGGGGTGATAACCGGAATATGTATGTACTCGAAATCTTCAAAATCATCACTCATAAAAATAACTTCCACATTTACGGTAGTGTATGTTTCCGTTGAATGATGGTCAATTGTTTCAAGAATTTGAGGGATGAGTATTTCTGAAGGTTTCATTTCAGATCTTGTTCTCGCCAGCTTTTCTAACAATACCTCGGGGATATCGAGATTACTGAAAACGGTAGTGATGTATGAAGTAGAATTTTCCATAAAAATTTTGTTTTAATCTGTCGAATCATGTTTTCTACTTTAAGACGATAAACTTATTGACCGATTTAATACAGATATGTTAAAAGAAAAACTGTGCCAAAGAAAAATTGGGGAAAGTGTGGAGCGTTATGAATGCTTCTTTTTCAATTGGAAAGAAAGAGAGGAATCATTTCAGAAGCTCAAATTTGTCGCCATCAAATAAACCGAGATCGCTCAGTTTGAGGTGAGGAATGACCAATAGCGCCATAAACGAAAGAGTCATAAATGGGGAGGACAATGAACAGCCCGCATACTTAACGGCCTTATCAATAAGGGAATATTGTTCCGCAACTTTGTAACCGTCGCCGTTACTCATTAAACCACCGACAGGAAGAGGAACGATCATTTCAGTATCGTCACTTACAAAACTTACACCTCCTCTATGTTCGATGATATGTTTACCGCATCCCTGATACTTTCATCATTTACTCCGACTGCTACAATATTGTGGCTATCGTGGGCAACAGACGAAGCAAGCGCCCCGCTTTTCAAACCAAAATTTTTAATAAAAGCCACAGCTACTTTTGAAGGGATATACCTGTTTACCACGATGATCTTCAAAATATCAATGTCCGCATTACTTGCCATTTCGTATTCATCTTCTTCCAGAAGCCAGTCAACATCCTGCAGGTATTTATTTGTGATCAGTTGGCCATCCAGAGCTTCTATGACATTTATTTTTTGTTCCCTGGTTCTATGTATGCAGATGTCGTCCCTGTTGATCGGATCACAATCGAACCGGTTTATGATCTCGGTTTTGACACTTTTAATTTTTGATCTTCCCTTCTCTGCCACCAGCTCGCCGTCAATGTAAGTTTGTAATATTTCAAAGCTTTCCAGTTCCTTTGCGATAATGAAATCAGCAGCATCTCCTTCTCTCAATAAACCCACTTTCATTTTATAATGATGAACAGGATTCACACAAGCTGCCTGTAATATTTTAAACAGATCAATTCCTTTTGCAACAGCTCTTGCACAAAGTTGATTTATGTGCCCCTGGACCAAACTATCAGGATGTTTGTCGTCACTGCAAAACATCATTTGATTTGGATATTCATGCAAAAGGTCGATCAGTGCTTCAAAATTTTTGGCTGCACTTCCTTCGCGAATGATCACTTTCATCCCGTTTTGTAATTTATCCAGCGCCTCTTCCCGGGTAAAGCATTCATGGTCGGTAGTGATGCCGGCTGCTATGTATTTTTTCGCATCGTCACCTCTTAATCCGGGGGCGTGACCGTCAACAGGTTTTAGTAGATGATGTGCTGCAGAGATCTTTCTCATCACTTCCTCATCTTCATTCAACACTCCGGGAAAGTTCATCATCTCGCTCAGGTAATAAATGTCGTCGGTTTCCAATAGTTTCTTTACATCATTCGAGTCGAGAACGGCGCCAGCTGTTTCAAAGTTCGTGGCAGGCACACAGCTTGGTGCTCCAAAATGAAACTTAAAAGGCACCGTTTTCCCATTTGCAATCATAAATTCAACACCCTTCATTCCGCAGACATTAGCGATCTCGTGCGGGTCGCTGACTGTCGCCACAGTGCCATGGACAACAGCAAGCCTGGCAAATTCTGATGGAATCAGCATTGAACTTTCAATGTGAACGTGCGAATCAATAAATCCAGGAAGTATGTAATATGGGTTGCTGCCAACTGCCAACTGCCGACTGTCGACTGACTTGACCTTTCCATTTTCGACTGTTATTTCTGCCGGGTAAATTCTTTTTTTATGTACATCGACGAGGTTGCCGGTTATCGAAAATGATCCCATTATTTCCTTTTTATAAAATTAAACCTATTCATCCCAATGCGCAGCCAATCTTTTATTGGTCATTTTTTACCCATCCTGAAAAAATGAAAATCCAGTTTTGATCAATCACCGTATTTAATCTCAAGATGATCTTCGGGAATTTCGAAACCCTTTTACCCATAGGCGATTCTTACTTGTTCACTCTGTGAAAATGTTGTCCGCAGTTTTGACTGCAGCTAGTGTTGCTTTTGCACAAACGACTTTATTGTTTAAGGCAGATCTGTTTACAAAGAACAGGTAAGCTTTCTATTGCATCACTAAAACCATGATTTATGAAAAGAAAGATTTATGCTTCGATCCTTTTAGTAACAATGCTCATCAACGTTTTCCCCTTTAATGTCTTTGCGTCGAGTCACAGGGAAGCACCCTTGATCGCAAATGATCCTTTGGCGGATAACACGGACCTTTATGTATTTCGAAGTCCTGACGATCCCAGCAAGATCACGATCATTGCATGCTACATCCCGGGCCAACTACCCCAGGGCGGTCCAAACTATTACCAGTTTGGCGAAAATATCCGTTATGAAATTCACGTTGACAATGATGTGAACTCAAAGGGAGACGACATTGTTTACAGGTTTAGTTTTGATAAGGTAAATGAAGATCCCACCACCTTCTTTAATATCCGGCTTGGGAAACAAAATTTAAAAACCACTTATAACTTAGAAAGGAGTACCGATGGTGGCAAACATTTTTTTACGATCGTAAAAAATGGAACAGTTCCGCCACCAAATATTGGTCCCCGCTCCATTAGTTCACCGGTTGGTTTGAATGCTCCCGACTACGAATCTTTGATCCAACAATCTATCACGCGGGCACGGACAGGCGAAAAAGTTTTTTGCGGTACTTCTGATGATCCTTTCTATGTTGACCTCGGTGGTGTTTTTGATTTGGGCGATGCGCCACGCACGACCGGCACTCCTCCGACAGACGGGTTGAAATGTTTAAATGTTTCCACGATTGCTTTGCAGATCCCTATTCCCACTTTACAAAAAGATAGGAAGCCGGTGTCTCATGCTAAAAACATTTTAGACCCGGATTATGTGATCGGCGTTTGGGCATCGGCCAGCCGGCAGAGAATACGCGTGCTGCATGAAAATGGAAAGGAATCCAATTTTGGTGATTGGGTCCAGGTTTCAAGATTGGGAATGCCATTGACTAATGAAGTAGTAGTGCCGATCGGTTACAAGGATCTTTGGAATTCGCTCACGCCTTATGAGGACCTTGCACGTATCAAAACCTTTGGAAACTATTTTTATAATCCTGAATTGGCTTTATATATGGACGATGCGCAATTTGGTGGCGCAGTGCCCGCGCTTACACCATTGCGTATCCAGAAAAATTCGCTTGGTTCATTTGGATTTGGTAACGGGCAGAATGGTTTGTTTGGATTGAAAGGAAATGCAGCTCTTGCAGGAACTGCGCTGGACGATGCAGTTTTCGGTAAACTTTTATTGCCTGCCGCGAACTCTCCAAGATCAGTGGACCTATGGCCGATCTTCAATACAGGTGTTCCTAATCTTCGTCCTTATCAATTGGCAACGGGAAAAAATGGCAATCCACTTGCTGCGGGAAAACCTTTTATCAATAACTTTTTACCGAATGGCGGTGACATGCTTCGCCTGAATATGGCAGTTCCAGTGACACAACGCAATGATCCTAAATTCAGCAATGAAGGTATCATCCAGGCAGCGGTGTTGGGATTAACAGATCCTGCGTACAATACAACTACGGACCTTCAGTTTATTCCAAACATGGATGGCTTTCCCAACGGAAGGAGATTGGAAGATGATGTGACAAGAATTGAATTACAAGCTGTGAGCGGGGTGGCCCTTGCGGCTATTGGTTTGTGGTACGATGATTTTATTGCAGGAGGCAGTCCTGTAACACCTCAGCTTGTGAATGTGCTCACATATAATACTGGTGTCAATGCAAATGATGCACCTTTTAAATCTGAATTCCCTTATGTGGCATCACCGTGGTCAGGCACACATGTGTGCGATTGTGGCACCAGTCCAATGACATCAGCTAACAGCGTAAAAGGCTCTACACAGGAAGTTCAACCGAAAGGCTTTAATGAGTTGGGCATGTCATCCCCGGAAATGAACTTGAGATCATTCCCCAACCCGGTTAAAAACATCACTTCGATCAAATACAGTGTTGATGCAACGTCCCAGGTGAAGATCGCGGCTTTTGATATGCAGGGCAAGTTGGTAAAGGTTCTTGTAGACAAAAAACAGGAGAAGGGAACATTCGAAACAAATTTCGACCTCAGCAATCTTGCGCAAGGTACATATTTGATCACAGCTATTAAAAATGGCCAGGTTAAACAAACCATTAAAGTTGTGAAGAATTAAAGTAAATAAAGTTTGTATCGAGGAGCTTTTATACAAATAGCCGGGAAGGCGGTAAATATTGATATGCAATGGCAGTTTCTTCCCGACTTACCGTCTTTCCGGCTACTTTGACTTTTTTGAGAAACTCCTTTGGCTCCTGTTCCAAAACCATTATTATGAAAAAGAAATACACGTACGTTGCGGTTTTATCTTCTTTTGTTGTCATCTCAGCGTTTATCATTCTCAAATACCAAAGGGATAAGGACAAAAGCGACTCTCAATTGTATGAGGTCGTTCCGCGTAAAGGAAATTCGGTCCAATCCGCTGAATGGACTTTATCAAAGAAGGCCTCTTCCCAACTCATTCAGAAAATAAGAAATGATCCTGCAGATATTAAATCACGAATTGCACTCGCGGCAATTTACCTCCAGGAAGCCAGGTCCTCTGGAAATTTCAGCTACTACGACAAGGCAGCTTTGAGTTGTGTGAATGCTGTCCTGAAAAAAGATGCAAATAATTTTGAAGCGCTTGCTTTCAAAGCAATGATCTATTTGTCGCAGCATCATTTTGCTGAAGGATTGAAACTTGCAACGGAAATGACGAAGACATATTCATACAATGCTTTTGTGTACGGCATCCTCGTGGATGCCAATGTTGAGTTGGGAAATTACAAACCCGCCCTTGATGATGCCGATAAGATGGTTTCGATCCGCCCGGACATCCGTTCTTACTCCCGCATATCATACCTGAGAGAGATCTATGGAGACATTCCCGGCGCCATTGAAGCAATGAAACTAGCCATTGAAGCAGGTTCCCCCGGATCTGAATCTACTGAATGGGCAAGAGTGCAATTGGGAAAATTGTATGAACAACTTGGACAAATGAAGTATGCAGAAATGTATTATACCATTTCGTTAGAAAACAGGCCAGGTTATCCTTATGCGCTTGCAGGTCTTGCAAGAATTGCGGCTTACGCAAAAGACTATAGAAAAGCAATTGAATTGTACCAGCTTGCTGACTCTTGCAGCAATGATTACACATTCAGGGAGGCATTGGTTGAAGTTTACAGATTGGCCGGAGAGAAAGAACAAGCCTTGAAACTTGCCAATGAAATTGTTGATGAGATGGAAAAAGCAGCTGATGCAAAGGCAAAAGGCGATAGCAGTGGCCACTACGCAGATAAAGAAATGGCTTATGCTTACTTAGCTGTTAACAACTGCGACAAAGCGATCGAACATGCTTTGCTGGAATATAACCGGCGGCCAAATAATATTGACGCAAATGAAACCGTTGCCTGGGCATATTATCAGAAAGCCGATTATGCAAAAGCAGAACAGTATATCAACGTTGCATTGCAGACTGATTGCAAAAATCCAACACTATTATGCCATGCTGGCCTGATCTATGCGAAGATCGGCGATCGGTCAGTTGCAAGAGATTATTTCCAACAGGCATTAAAAGACAACCCTAACATTTCTCCTGTATTAAAAGAAGAAGTAAGAGCATTAAACCCCTTATGATTGCGAAGAACTATGCTAAAAGACTTTCCGAAATATAAACTTGCTTTTTCTTTATTGCTATTCATCTTCTTTTTTTCAACTCCTCTTTTTGCTCATACTATAAATTATTCATTAGAGAGAGAACCAAATGGAACAGTCTTATTCTATTATTTGAAACTTGGATTCCATCATATTATTCCAGGTGGATTGGATCACATTTTATTTGTATCGGCTTTATGTTTATTGAGCAATAAAATAAAAACCATTCTATGGCAGGCAACGGCATTTACGGTTGCACATTCTGTTACGCTTGCGCTTAGCATGAAGAATATCATTGTCGTTCCCCCTGCGATAACTGAACCGATCATCGCGTTGTCCATTGTATTTGTCGCTATTGAAAACATATTGTTTTCAGGACTAAAAGCTTGGAGAGTTCTGATCGTTTTTATGTTCGGTCTTATTCATGGGATGGGATTCGCCAGTGCATTAAACGAGATCGGGCTGCCACCAAATAAATTTTATACTTCTATTCTTGCCTTCAATGCGGGTGTTGAACTTGGCCAGGCAACGATAATCCTGGTAATATTTTCTTCTCTGGTTTTTTTATGGGGTAAAAGAATTTGGTATCGGCAAAGAATTGTTTATCCTTTATCGGCGACCATTGCCACGATCGCCGCCTGGTGGACAATTGAGCGTTTATTTTTTAGTTAATTATTTCGAATCCAACTCTACATTTTTAATTTCGGCTTTACCTCACGCACGCCTGTTGTTGCGCCACCATTCAATGTCATGTCATGAGGTTTGTTGGTTTGCCATGATCCTTTTGTAAAATCAGGAAAGTCGACGGGTTTAAATTTATTACCAACTGCTTTCTCACTCAGTACACCAACAGCACTCCATGTAGCGGCATCATACACATCTTCATCAAGTGGCAAGCCATTACGTAAACAATCGATCAATCTCCAGTCCATGATAAAATCCATACCGCCATGACCGCCTACATCTTTTGCGATGTTTCCAATATGTTGAACAATAGGAGGAGAGTATTTGTCGTAAAGATCTTTTAGTTCTTCTTCTTTTATCCATGAATGGCCGAAAGCAATTCTTTCCGGCGATGGCCATTTACTGGCAGAACCCTTTGTACCGCTGATCACATGGATCCTTGAATAAGGTCTTGGCGAAGAAACATCGTGCTGCACCATTATTGTTTTGCCTTTGGAGCTTCGAACGATAGTGGTATTCATATTGCCGCGATATGGTTTGTCGACATAGGGTTCAAAAAAAGAATCTTTTGTCGCCAGTTCTTTTGCGAGAGCATTCATCGTAAAATCGTTTGTACTCATGCTGATGAGATGTTCAAACCTATCACCACGATTGATGTTCATGCATTGTGCAATGGGGCCAAGGCCATGTGTAGGATATAAATTCCCGTTGCGGCCGATGTTTTCTTTTAAGCGCCACATATCGGAATAGCCCTCTTTATTAAAGATGTATTCTTTTGAGAGATCGTGTATGTAAGCACCTTCAGCATGAACAATTTCTCCGAACATTCCGTTACGGACCATATTGAGTGTTAACAGTTCGAAAAAATCGTAACAGCAATTTTCAAGCATCATGCAGTGCTTTCTCGTTTTTTCTGATGTCTCAACCAATTCCCAGCATTGGTCCAGGGTTTTTGCAGCAGGCACTTCCGTCGCGGCATGTTTCCCATTTTTCATAGCATAGACGGCGATAGGAGTGTGTAGTGACCATGGAGTAGGGGTATACACAAGGTCGATGTCCTTGCTTTCGCATAAAGCTTTCCAACCCTCTTCCCCGGTGTATTCTTTTGCCTTGGGTCGTTGCGCCTCTTCCAATGTTTTTTGGGCTGTAGCCACCCGGTCAGGATATTTATCACAAAGGGCAATTATTTCCAGCCCGTCAATATAACTCAAACGTCGCACTGCTTCCGAGCCCCGATTCCCTAATCCTATTACACCCACACGGACGGTTTCAATTTTCGGACCGGCATAGCCACACATATTGAAATGCTGTTCCTTGTATTGGTTTGAAAAAAGAGAAAGAATGTCTTCTTCGTCCTTTTTAACAAACGCCGGGAGGCTGGCCAATGAGCCTGCACCGATTGTAAACTGGCGTAAAAATTTTCTGCGATCTGAT
>JADMIO010361795.1_pt1 | contig 13539 bp, 11 predicted proteins | sample 8958161 | NCBI WGS metagenome assembly JADMIO01 (sample SAMN16585339, study PRJNA669376) | soil metagenome | isolation source: Crop rotation soil | place: USA: Cullars Rotation, Alabama | collected 2011 | reverse complement strand
GCCCGGGCGCGCAAGCTCCTACCGCACGAATATCAGGGCGGCGCCACCGCCATTTCGAATCTTGGCCTATACGGGGTGCGCGAGTTTTCTGCGATCATCAACCCGCCGCACGCCACCATCCTCGCCGTCGGCGGCATCCGCCGCCAGGCGGTCGAGAAGGACGACGGGAGCATCGCCTTCGCCAGTCTGCTGACCGTGACGCTCACTTGCGACCACCGCGTCGTGGACGGGGCGCTTGGGGCGGAGCTGCTGACGGCCTTCAAAGCAATCGTCGAGAACCCGGTCCGTGTGCTCCTTTGAGCGACGCCCGCGCGGTGGCGTCAGGCGATGCCGCTCGCCCGCGCCTGCTCAAGCGCCATCACCGTCCAGTCGCGGTCGCCGTGGCCGTTGGCGATCGCTGCCAGCAGCCGGTCGCGGCTCGCGTTGAGCGCCGGCGTCGGCACCCCTACAGACTCGCCTGCGGCGAGCGCCAGGTTGATGTCCTTGAGGCCGGTCGTGGCGGTGAAGCCGGGGTCGCCGAAGTAGCTCTTCTCGGCGATGATCTTGCCGTAGGTCTTGTAGGCCGGCGCCGCGAATAGCCCGTCGGTAAGGATATCGAGGAAGGCCGGGCCGGCGAGGCCGCATTTCTCGGCAAGCGCGAAGCCCTCGCCCATCGCCTCGATGGCGCAAGCTAGAATCAGGTTGACGGAGATTTTCGCGGCGGCGGCGCTGATCGGCTCCTTGCCGGCTTCGAAGGTGCGCCGGCCCATCACCGCGAAGAGCGGCTGGCATTTTTCGATTGCCGCCGTGGGACCGCCCGCGAGGATGCCGAGCTGCCCGGCGGCAGCGACCGGCGGCCTTCCCATCACCGGCGCGCCGATCAGAATCTGGCCGGCGTCGGTATGCGCCGCGGTCAGCTTCTTGATCAGACTGATGCTGTGCGTCCCCATGGCAACGTGGATCGCGCCCTTCGCCATCGACGCGACCAGGCCGCTGTCGCCCAGGGCGACATTCGACAGCGCTCCATCGTTTTCAAGCATGGTGATGACTACGTCGCCGAACCGAGCCGCCTCCGCGACCGTTTCGGTAAGCTTCGCCCCGCGAGAGATGAGGTCGGCACATTTGGCGGTTGTGCGATTGTAGACGGCGATCTCGTGACCGCCGCCCAGGATGCGATCCGCCATCGCGGTTCCCATGCGACCAAGCCCGATGAACCCAACTTTCATCATCACCTCCGGGACGTAACGCCGGCGGACGCCGGTCTTGTATGAAGGGTGCGCCGTTCTCGTCACCCGTGCATGGCCACGACCACGCAGGCAAGCGCCCAGAACACGCAATACTCCACGCCACCGATATGCCATAGCCACTTGCCGTTGTGGCGGTACGTCGCCCCGGCAGCAACGAGCAAATGCACTGCGGCGACTGCCGCGACGAAGCGGGTGTAGATGGCGAAGAAGAGACCGAGAGTGAGGACGATCTCGATGGCGCAGGCAGTGTAGAGCCAGAACTTCGCCGGCCTGAAGCCAAACGCACCGAAAAGCTCGAGCGCCTTGGGCTCGGTGAACTTGCCGACGATGTGCGGAATGAAAAACAGCCCGCACATGATCCGCAGAATGTTGAACTCATTCGATGGATCGAAGTCGGCCCACATTCTCGTTTCCCCCACGGTAAGCCGCGATCAGACTGAGCCCGCGCGCTGGCGCGCCTTTGCCGTCCGGGTTGCGACCCGGTCGAGCAGGCCGATCATCTCCTCGACCGCGGGGCGATCGATGTTCTGAGTAATGAAGACGATGCGCGTGCGCCGGTCGCCATCCGGCCAGCGATCGAGCCAGGAGATGTTGTGCAGGAGATGTTGCGCCCCCTGGATGACCGCTGGCCGCTCCGGCTCCTCCGCAACATTGACCAGGCCTTTGACGCGCAGGAGGTTCGGCCCGAGATTCTGCTCGAGCGCGTTCAAGAGGAGCTGGAGAGCATAGCGCGACGTCGGCTCGTCGCGGATGAAGGCGAATGACGCGATGCTGGCGTCGTGATGGTGGTGGTCATGATCGTGGCCGTTGTGGTCATGGTCATGGTCGTCAGGTTGGTAGGCGGCAAGGTTCAGCCAGTCCCGAGCAGCTGCATCGCTCGCTGTCGGGTCGACGCCAGCGCCGCTCAGCAGGCGGATCACACCGAGCGCCGGATCGTCGATCGCGCTGATGGTGGCCGCCGGATTGATGTGGCGCAGGCGTGCAAGCAGCGTCGTTCTCGCCGCCGGACGTTCCCCGGCCGGAACGAGATCGAGCTTGGTAATCAGGATGTGGTCGGCGAGCGCCACCTGACGAATGGACTCGTCGTGGCGGTCGAGCGTCCCCGGTCCATTGACCGCATCGAACGTCACGACCACCGCGCCGACGCGATAGAGACCGACAAGGGTAGGCTCTGACAGGAAGGCCTGCGCCACGGGGACCGGGTCGGCGAGCCCCGACGTCTCGATCACGACGTGGTCGAATGGCGGAATCTCGCGTGCCTCGCGACGGTGGTAGAGGTTGTTGAGCGTGCCGACGAGGTCACCGAACACGGTGCAGCACAGGCAGCCGTTCTCGAGCACCACGATATTGTCGTCGCTGGTCGTCGCCAGCGCATGGTCGAGGCTGATCTCACCGAACTCGTTGATCACCACGGCGGTGCGCGCCAGCGCCGGGTCGCGCAAGGCGCTGTTGAGCAATGTCGTCTTCCCGCTCCCGAGGAAGCCGGTGAGTATTGTGACGGGGATCTGCGGCAATCGAAGGTCCTCGCGCGCGGGCGATGCACCCTCTCATATAAGCACAGGCCGCGGGAGCGAAGCGCGGGCCCGGGGCGGATCAGCGCCTGCGGGAGCGGGCCGGCTGATGGGCGAATCTGACACCGGGCGCGAAGCTAGCCGCTATTGACCCAAAGGCGATATCGCGTGCCCGGGTGGCGGGTCGGCGGCTGGCGCGGCATCCGAATTTCCCATAGGTATCGGCGCGTGGCCGAAGACCAAGCCAACCGCCGCCTTGCGGCGATCCTCGCGGCCGATGTAGTCGGCTATTCCCGCATGATGGGTGCGGATGAAGCCGGTACGCTTTCGGCTTTGAGGCGCCACCGCGAAACTGTCTTCGATCCGGCGGTTGCCGGGCACAAAGGCCGTATCGTCAAGCTGATTGGGGACGGCACGCTGGTCGAGTTCACCAGCGTCGTTGACGCGGTCAAATGCGCGCTGGCCATTCAGCGTGCCGTCAAGGCGGAAGCACATCCGGTCGGCGGGGGCATTGTCCTCCGGATTGGCATCAATCTCGGCGATGTCATTATCGACGGCGACGACATCTATGGCGACGGCGTCAACGTGGCAGCGCGGTTGGAGCCTCTGGCCGAGGCCGGCGGGGTCTGCGTTGCCTCGATCGTCAACGAGAGCGTCGGAAACCGCATCGATGTCACCTTCAAGGACGGGGGCGAGGTCGCCGTCAAGAACATCGAGCGGCCGGTCCGCGTTTGGAAATGGCACCCGGACAGTGACCGGGTTTCGGCCCCGCTGTCGCCGACAACGGCCGCGTCGGAAAAAGCGCAACCAGAGCCGCCCTCGATCGCCGTCCTCCCCTTCGCCAATATGTCGGGCGATGCCGAGCAGGAATACTTCTCCGACGGCATCACCGAGGACATCATCACCGACCTGTCGAAGATCGGTGGGCTGCTGGTGATCGCGCGCAATTCGAGCTTCGCCTACAAGGGGCGCCACGTGGACGTCCGGACCATCGCCCGCGACCTCAATGTCCGCTCGGTGCTGGAAGGCAGCATCCGCCGCGCCGGCAACCGGGTGCGAATCACGGCGCAGTTGATCGACGCCCGCGTCGGCGGGCACCTCTGGGCGGAACGCTATGACCGCGACCTGACCGACATTTTCGCCGTCCAGGATGAAGTCACAAGGCAGATCGTCGCCGCTCTCAAGGTGAAGCTGACGCCCGGGGAAGAGGCCCGGATCGCGGACACCCCAACAGACAATCTCGCAGCGCACGATCTCTTGTTGAAAGCGCGCGGGCTGGGACTGGGGGCGAACGTCAACGGTCAGATCTACAGCGAAGTGGTCGGGTGCCTCCAACGCGCCATCGCGCTCGACCCGGGCTACTCCCAGGCCTACGCCTGGCTCGCGCTCGCACACATGCTGAACTTCCACAATCGCTGGACCGTCGATGCAGAAGCTTCGCTCCGCCTCGGAGATGAACTCGCCGCCAAGGCGATCGCGCTCGATCCGAACGAGCCGATCGCCTATGGCGCTGCATCCGTGCCGGCGCAGCTGCTGAAGGACTACCGGCGGGCCGAGACGGTTATTGAAAAGGCCCTTGAGCTGAACCCGAATTACGCTTTCGCGATCAACAGCCGGGGCACGCTGGCGATATACACGGGCCGGCCCCAGGCGGCGATCCCCGATATCGAGCGCGCCATGCGGCTCGATCCCGGCTTCAGCCAGCAATACCTGCATTTCCTCGGCCTGAGCCACTTGCTGATCGGCAACTACGAAACCGCGGCAACCATGTTCAAGGAACGGATTCTACTGGCCCCCCAGACCGACGCCACCCGCAGCGCCTTGGCCTCGGCGCTCGGGCACCTCGGTCATCTCGACGAGGCCCGGCAGGTCTGGGCCGAGTTGAAGAAGATCAACCCGAAGTACTCCTTCACGGAGCATATGGCGCGGCTGCCGTTCACCGATCCGGCGGGCGTCAACAAGATCGTTGAGGGCCTTGCCAAAGCCGGCCTGCCCGACTGAGCAGTTCGTGCCGCTCATCGGTGTGTGAGCGTGGCATTGCCGACGTGGGACCGAGGCTCAGCTCACCAAACCTGTTGATGACCACGGCGGTGCGCGCGAGCGCGGGATCGCGCAGGGCGCGATTGAGCAACGTCGTTTTCCCGCTTCCGAGGAAGCCGGAAGTTTGTGACGGGGGTCTGCACCGAACGAAGATCCTCGCACGACGAGTGCGTGTCGCTTCATATAAGCACAGCAAGCGGCCGCGAAGCACCGGGGGGTAATCCGCGAGCGTCAGGGCCTTCCAAGTTCTTTCCTAGACCCGCTTAGCGACGAGCGGCCGTCGAAAGGCGCCGAAACGCAGGCGAATCGACGAGAGACGGTGCGACTGATCGAATCTGATCCAAAGCGTCTGTGAGGTCGTGAGGAATGACCGAACCTTCGGAGGCCCCGACGGTCAAATCAAGCAATTGCAACAATGCCCCTGCCTTGGTCTCATCGTTTATGACCGATAGCTTCTTTGTCCCTCCGTCTTCCCCATAAAGCCCGTACTCGATCATCGACCAACATGCGAAAGGCACGAGGAAACGCGCGATAGCATGCACTGCCTCAGCGAAAGCGTCTCCAGACGATGCGGGGAGGTCGGCAAAAGCACCGCTGACGCCAGGCGACGCCAGTGAGCGTTCCTGTGGCCACACTTCTCGAAGAAATGGCACAACCGCGGACCGAAATATTGCCGCCGCGGATACGGCATCTTGCTGCTTCTTACCTTTGGGTTTCCCCTCTGGAGCCTGCGCTGAGAGCTCCCAGACGAATTGCGAAATTACGTTAGCTGCCGATGCACGAACCTCGTCATCAAGCGTACGCAACATTTGTTGAACCCGCGAGTTCGGAACGGCAGGACTACGTCCTTCTCGGAATGCATGAAGTGACTCAACTACGAGGCTGAACACCAACCTTTGCCGCGTCTCCCGTCCAAGCCGGCGATCCGTAGCTCGCTCCGCCATTGAGCGGCCGACTATTTTCAATACGTCGGTGAAGTGGGTACGCCGAGCAATAGCGCGCCAGAGCGCGAGCGACGCGCCGTCGTCGTTCAGCAGCGGCGCAATCAGATGTTCGTTCGCCCAGTCACGGTCGACGCGCAGGAAATAGGGCAGCGCTTCGACCAAACGATGCCGAGCGATCAGCCCGCTTCGCCCAGCTGATGCAATTACAGCGTCGCGCATCTGGCGTTCCGGCGATTCAACAGCAAATGCCTTTGAGTCCGGTGTGAGCTTGGGGCATGCTGCAAGAAACACACCGACAAGCTTTCCGGCGGGGGTATTGAGCGTGTCGAGATCCATAGGCTCGCGATCGTCGCCCGTGGAACGTGCGGTAATGCTGAGGTCGGCTTCGTCGCCTCTCTCTGGCCTGAGATTGGTCGCCTCGACAGCGATCGGCCAAACCCGCAACCACACATGCAGCCTAAGTGGCGAGGTAGCAATTTGCTCTTTCCACTCGTCCAGCCACGCGCTGATGCCCTCTATCGCCGCTGACACAGTTCCAGCTGAGAGTTGATTCAGAAGTGCCAGAACTCGTGCTGCCTCGCCTTGAAGGCCGTGTGGCGGAGCGCCAATAGTCTCACTGCGCCTTGGCGAATGTGCCCAACCAAATCGGTTCCATACTGTGGGGAAGTCGTCGCCGCCATTCCCCGAAGCTTCGAAATCGCTGAGGACAAGTGCGGCATTTTCGGGTTGTTGCAACCAATCGTTCGCACGTTCAGCAGGATTGTCGTGCCTCTCTGCGCGGCTCGCTGAGAGGGCCGTCTCAAGGGCGCGCAGGCGGGCTACGCCTTCAAGTGTGTCGTATCGATGGTCTGGATTTGGAGAAACCCATCTAACGGTTGTCTCCTCTGGAAAGCCGTCATCGATTTCTAGTGAGCCAAGGTCGGCAAAAAGCGCAATCTGAGCGTCGAGCCATGACTTCGCATTTGTCGGCAGTTGACCTCCACCTACCTCAATGCGCTTTAGTTCGCGAATGGCCCAATGGAGGCGTGCTTCCTTCACCTTTGCCGCCTCGGCCTTCTTTGGCCAATGGTTGCGCGGCGGCCCCTTTTGAATGCGCTCAGCAATGATATTTCTGGTTTTCTGATCCAGATCAGCAAATCGTGTTGCCCGAAGCTCGGCGATCTCAGGAAACACGTGCAAGTCCCAAAACTTCGGATCGTCGAGTGCCAGCAGGAAGGCCCCAACCTCTTCGGCCGAGGTCGAATGGGCGCTCCGGGACATTGCGGACCACAGACGTACATGAATCGGAGAACCGTCTAGCCTCCATCGCAACGCAAATGGGTGCGCCGCCCCTGGGTCGAGTGCAGCAATCTGCTCGACCACGGCGTGGAGGAGCTTTACTGAGGGGGCAATCCCTCGATGGTAGGCATCCGGGTCCTTGCTTTCGTCCGCGTGCGCCGGCGAAGATAAGTAGTAAACTCGCCCCAACTCTCCAAGCTGCCATAACCGCCGTTGCCCGTCCCATCCAAGGCGGCGGGCGATATCGAGACCTTGCTGAACCGCAGCCTCAAGAGCATTTGCCAGCGATCTGAGGAATCGGATGTCAGTGAGCTTGGCAAGTTCAAGGACGTTCAAATCGACTAGCTTGCCACTAGTCAGGCTCGCCGCAACAAGATCGTCGAACGACTTTGGCTTTCGCGGCTTTTTGACGAATCGCCAGCGCCAGGAAGAAATCGGTTCGACTTTGAGGCCCGGGGCAACCAAATTCACGATCGCTGCAATGACAGTTCCAGAGCGATCGCCAGCGCGCAGGCGCCTCTGGACGTCATAGATGGTTCCATCGTCTCTTTCTGAAAGATCGAATGACCAGCTTTCCTCAATCAAACGCCAGGTGGTCGCCCAAGGCTCCTGCAATGGCTCCGCGCCCAGACCGCCGCTTAGCAGATACTCAACCGCCATCCGTTCAACACGCTGATTGGGCTTAAAGTGTAAGGCCCAGTCAATCGTGCCTTGTTCGGCCAATCGCTTATGCAGAAATGCGATCATTGCCCGGAATGTGTCCTGATCTTGCGCCGCGAGGTAGGCCCAAGGTTGGATCACGTTCGTCCCCGATCCTTTTCCGAACCGACATTGACGATGGCGTCGAGCCAACCAATGTCTGCCTTTGCGCTAGATACGAGCGCTGCCAACCGCACACGTTCGCTCGCGTTGCTTCGGCGAAAAAGATGGTCGAATAAGTCGCGGTCCGCTCCTGTTGCTGCCGTCCGTGCCACTAAGACGATCCGACGAAGCTCGGAGTCGATAATCCCCTGTTTCCCGTTGACTGCGGATAGTTCGGACCATCGCTCAAGCGTTGCCAGCAGCGCGCCATGATGGCCGTTCGAGTCGTAGTGGATCGGCGTGATCCCGCGCCCCTTCCAGTCTTCCAACGAAACCGGATCGGCCGCGATTGTGCCAAAGAAGGTGAACCGCTCCTTCAAGTCGTCAAAGCGGCTGCCATCCGCAGCGACCGCATTCAACAAGTAGCGCATTGGCGGATCATTCGCGCTGTACCCAACCAGGACGATGTGAAAGAGGCGAGCTGCGTCGTAGATGAAGTCTGGCACGACACGCCGCCGCAAATAGAACTCACCAAAGTCCTGATCCGACAAGACCAACTCGGAAACGCGAGACACGCTTCTTTCCAACGCGCCATGAATGTGAAGCACACCCGAGAATTCTGTCTGTCTAGAAGGTCGCGGGATCGAGCCCAGTACATAACTCTGAATGGGAGATCGAAGCCGCCGAGCTGCTTCCTCTAGCAGTAGATCGAAGTTAGTCGTCACAATCGTTCTGGCACCACCTCGGTCGGCAAGACGGATAAGTGCCTTGTGGATTGGTGTGGGGTCCTTAGCGCCCGAGCGAAGCCGCCCCACGACTTCGCGACGGACTTGACTGTCGCCACGGGTCTTGTCGTCCAGGCGCCGCTCAAGCATTCCCAGAACAACGTCATAATCTCCAGCTATGAAACGTTTCACTTCAGCCGTCTGGCGTTCGGTCAACCCAGCGTAATTGGCTTGCCATTGGTTAGAGGCACCAGCTGGCACGCTGGCTAAGACGGAATGAACGGCGCCATCCACACGCTCGTAGACGTCCAGCACGAGCTGACGGAAATCCGGGAGGCCAGCCGGGCTTGAAATTCCGGCGCCGCAAATGAAGAGCACCTCGCCGCGCGCGTGCGCCAACAGAAGGCGCTCGGGAACGGCCGCTAGTCCGTTGCCGAGCGATATCACTCGGTCTTCGATATCCGGCGCCACCAAGGTGTCCCTTTAATGCCAAGTCGTCGCTGGTGCGATAACCTCATCATGACGACAGCATCCGACAGTGCAGGCGCAGGCAGCGGTGAAAGTTCCGTGGCGGAGCTCTTCGCGCGTCAACTTACTCGCTGAGGTGACCATGCTGCCCCCGGACTAAATTGCAAGCTGGTTCTAGGTAGGGATATTCGGCCGATCAGAGCTCGCGCACTGGGCGCCGATGGCGCTACCGCCTATGTCACCAATCCCGATCCGCTGGTCCGTCTAAAACACCTCACACCCCGGCAGGCCGCAGGAAATAAGCCGGTCGGACGGGAAGTTCGTGATGATCTCGCACCCGTCCTTGGTGACGACCACTTCCTCCTCGATGCGGGCGGCACCTGAGCCGTCCTCGGCGCCCTTCCAGGTCTCCAGCGCGAAGACCATGCCTTCGCGGAGCGGCGTGTTCTGGCCGGTGAAGCGCTTGGAGAAGATCGGCCGCTCCCACAGCGACAGGCCGACACCGTGGCCGTACTGCAAGAGGAAAGCTTCCGCCTCGTCGCGGTAGCCGAAATCCTTGGCGTCCGGCCAGACCCGCGCCACCTCGTCCGGCGTGACGCCGGGGCGGATCATGTCGATCGACGCACTGATCCATTTCGACGCGGTCTCGTACGCGTCGATCTGGGTATTGGTCGGCTGGCCGCAGACGAAGGTGCGGTAATAGCAGGTCCGGTAGCCGTTGTAGGAATGCATGATGTCGAGGAACACCATGTCGCCCGGCTGGATGATGCGGTCGGAGAAGGTATGCGAGTGCGGCCGTCCGCGCGGACCGGAGACCGAATTGACGCATTCGACGCGCTCTGAGCCCATCCTGAAGAGACGGTCGTTAGCGATGGCGACTAGCTCATTCTCGCGCGTGCCCGGGCGGATGGCGCGGGCGATGTCGACATAAGTTGCGTCGACCATCGCGGCGGCGAGCTTCAATAACTCGATCTCGTCGGGCGTCTTGATCTCGCGCGCATCAAGGAGCGCCTGTTGGCCATCGACCACCTCGATGCCTTCCGCCTCGAGCGCCCGGAGCATCGGCAGCTCCATGAGGTCGATGCCGACCGGCTCCTTGTCGATCCCGTAGTGGACCAGCGCCTTCTTGATCTGTTTGGCGAAATCGGTCTGGACGCCGAGGAAGGGCGGCAGCGCACCCTGCATGGTTGAGACCGGGGCGGCGACATTGTCCTTAAGCCACGGCGAGGAAATGCGCTTGGCGGGCGGCGCGGGATCCCAAAGGTAGGGCGGCCCCTCTGCCGGGCAGAGGGCATAGCGCATGAACTTGTCGCGCGCCCATTCGCCGATATGGGTGCCGGTCACGTAGCGGATGTTGTCGAAGTTGAAACAGAGCACCGCGCCGAGCCCGGCATGGCGGACCGCTTCCTGGGCGCGCTTCAAACGATCGCTGAACAGACGCTGGTAGTCGATCCCGCGTTCCCAGTCCTTGGCTTGCGTGCCCCAGGACGCGGTGGCTTGCCGACGATTATACTTCACGGCCTCGTCCTCCCGACGAATTCGAAATACGCGCGGCGAGCCCTGCGTCACCCGGCGATCCGCGGTTATTCTCCATGCAACAGGCACTGAGGGAAAGGGCCCTGCCCGAGCCTGGTAGCCCTCGACCGCCCTCAGACGCATTGCTAGGCTTCCTTGCGGAAACTCATTGCGCCGGGGAAACGCGATGAATTCCGGGAGGAAGTCGAAATGGATCGTCCGCCGCTCGCCGGATTGCTACCGCCGGAAATGACCGAGCTCCGCTGGCGACCGCTGTTCACATTCTTCCTCGAGATCAACAGGCCTTACAACGTCGGCAAGACCCCGGTCGCCGATCGCCGCATCGCCGAGCTGACCGGCGGCTATTTCGAGGGCGCCCGGCTGAAGGGCAAGATCCTGCCGAGCGGCAGCGACTGGCAATCGATCCGCGAAGACGCGGCGGTGATGATCAACGTGCGCACGCTTCTCGAGACCGACGACGGCGCCCTGATCGGCATGAGGTATCAGGGCCTCCGCCACGGACCGAAGGAGATCATCGATGCAATCGCACGCGGCGAAGCGGTCAATCCCAACTCGTACTACATGCGGGTGTCTTTGACCTTCGAGACGGCCTCGGAGAAGTATGGTTGGCTCAACCGGATCGTATCGGTCGCTCACGGCCACCGTCTGTCCAACGGCGCCATCTACAACGTTTTCGAGATCGTCTAGACAGGAAGAGCCCACGTGGTTGACACGAGTCTGATTATTGGTGGCACCGCCGGCATCGGGACGGAGATCGCCCGTTCGCTGGCGGGCCGCGGAGGCAAGGTCATCATCGCGGGCCGTGACGCGAAGCGGGCGCGGTCGGTAGCTTCCAAGCTCGGCAAGAATGTCAGCGGCATCGCGGTCGACGTTTCGAAGCCCCTCGAAATCGCGAAGGCGCTGGCCGGCGTAAGGGGCGTCCGGAATCTGGTCATCACCGCGATCGAACGCGACGCCAACAGCGTCAAGAACTACAGCATCGAACGCGCGATGAACCTGGTGACGATGAAGCTCGTGGGCACCAACGCCGTGATCCACGCGCTCCATTCCCATTTTGCGCCAAACGCTTCGATTGTCCTCTTCGGCGGCCTTGCCAAGGAACGTCCCTATCCCGGTTCAACCACCGTTACGTCGGTCAACGGCGCGGTCACCAGCATGGTCGGAACCCTGGCAATCGAGCTGGCGCCGGTGCGGGTCAACGCCATCCACCCCGGCATCATCGGCGACAGCCCGTATTGGGCAGGCAAGACGGAGGCGATTGCCCGGACCGTGGCGCGCACGCCCATCGGCCGCCTCGCCACCATGCAGGAGGTGGCCCACGCAACCTTGTTCCTCCTCGACAACGAGGGTGTGAACGGGGTCAACCTGAACGTGGACGGCGGCTGGCTACTGCTTTGAGGCCTCTGGCGCCATCCTCATGGTGAGGAGCTCGCCGCGAAGAGCAGCGGCTGCGCCATCGAGCACCTCACCACGAGGAAGACGGCGAGGGGGACCGGATTATTGGTGGTACGGGTCTACGGGTTCCGCTCTAGCTTTTCCGTCAGATAGTCCCAGTCGCGGTTGAACCGGTAGGAGTGGCGCGCCGGCGGCTGCGGCGACTGCGTCTCGAGCCAGCGGACTTTCGCAGAGGTGCGGCTGATAAACGCGTGAATGGTGCCGACGCCGGTCCAGAAAGCGTCGCCGGGGCGAAGGGTGTAGGTGGCCCCGTCAGCGGTGACTTCCACCTCGCCCTCGATCATATAGTACGCCTCCTCGAGCGGGTGATCGTGGGGATGGGCGACACCTCCCATCTGGTAGTCGACCATGAACATCGTCGCCAGCGCAGCATCGAGACGCTGATCCACCAGCATCTTCACCGCGATGCCGCTGTACGCGAGCAACGCCGTAGCCATGCTCGCGGAGACCGTCGGCGCATTGACGCGCGATCCCACCTGCAGCTTTTTGACGTCGATATCGTCCTCCGCCATCACGAACAGATGCCGGTTGCGCGGATCGCGGATATCAAGCCGCGAAGCGGGGCCTTGCGGCGCCTTGCCCAGAAAAAACGTATCCGGTGGTTCCCCTTCACCGCGCGGAATCGGGGTGCGCATATCGATCCACCTGGCGCCACCGGTCGCCGGTCCGCGCCAGGCATGGGGGGAGCCTACGGGGACCACGCCGCACGCGCCGGGCGCGAGTTCGACCGCATGGTCATCGAGGATCAGGATCGGCGACCCTTCGAGGACGTAGAAGAGTTCCTCGAAAGAATGGACATGCGTGTCCAGCGAGCCGCCTTCGCCGAGCGCACACAAGCCGAACGCCGTGTGCACGGAGCCGACCGATCTGTCGACCAAACTGGCGCGCGTCATTCCCACGCTATTGTGCGGGTACTCCGGCGCCAGCCGGATATCTGCCGCTCTCACCAGATGGTGCAAGGCCTCTCCCTGTTGCTGGCCGCTACCCGATTCTTTCTCTGCGCGCGACGCTGAAGAAGGTGGCGGCAATCAGCGTGACTGCGCCGAGGACAATCAGATGGATTGCGGAATCCTGGTTGACGAAGGAGGACGCGCTCGACAGCGATTGCACCAGGGCGGCGCCCATCAAAACTGAAAGGACCGAGCCGCGTCCGCCGGCGATTCTGGTGCCGCCGAGCACCACGGCGGTGATGCTCATCAGCGTGTAGTCGATGCCGGTGGCGGGCGAACCGATGCCGACCTGCCCCGCGAGAATGAGACCGGCGATCCCGCTCAGCAGCCCGGACAGAACGAACGCCAGCAGAATTTGCCGGTTGACCCGAATGCCGACCCGCGTCGCGCCGAGAGGATTAGACCCCACGGCGCGCATCCGCCGCCCGAGGCCGGTGTAAAACAGAACGTATTCAAACGCGGCAACTATGACCAGGATGGCGAGGAAGCAAACGGGTATCCCGGCAACGCTCCACTGCGTCACGTCCGAGATGTAGTCCGTGATCGTGCCCTTTCCAGCACAGTGGGATCCGAAGCTTGGAATTCACGTGACTTGAAGTCGCGGC
>JADMIO010930540.1_pt1 | contig 13540 bp, 12 predicted proteins | sample 8958161 | NCBI WGS metagenome assembly JADMIO01 (sample SAMN16585339, study PRJNA669376) | soil metagenome | isolation source: Crop rotation soil | place: USA: Cullars Rotation, Alabama | collected 2011 | reverse complement strand
GCAACAGTATTGGATCCCTCTGTCTGAATGATGAATCACATCTTTGGCAGCTGGACATTGTTTCAGTGTCATCTGCAGCGCTTTAAGTGCTCCTTCAATACTCAGATTGTCCGACAAGCTCCACCCGGTTATCATCCGGGAATAGGCATCTGTTTGTAAAAACAGGTACACAAATCCCCGCCGGGTTCTTAGATAAGTAATGTCGCTCACATAAGCCTGGTTTGGCCCTGTTAAATGCGTTTCCTTCAGCCTGTTTTTATACCTATGAAACCGGTGATAGGAGTCGGTAGTAGATACATACTTCTTCCTTCTCTTCACCAGGTAGCCATGCTTTCTTAAAATATCAAAGAACCTGTCCCTGCCAATACTGCCTTGCAGCTGCGTTAGCTGCGGCCTTAAGAGCTTATAAAGCTTCTTTCCCCCTATATTAGGCTGGCCACGCCTGATCTCCTGAACCAGTTTCAGTACAAACTCTTCTTTGAATTTCACCGCTGATTTGGACGCGAAAGACTTATAGTATCCTGCTCGGCTGTACCCGAAATAAGAACAGGCCTTCTTTACTCGGTATCCTTCTTCCGCGATCCGGTGGATGGCTGCTGTCCTAAATTTTTTTTTACATCCGTATGATAATGCTCATTAACCACGTCTATTAGCGTTTGCAATGCGTGATTTTCCAGCGTAGCATCTGCCAACGCTACTTTCAGCTTTTTTATTTCTGCCTCCAACTGCTTTACACGGTCATTTTCTCCTTTCATTTCAACCCTTACAATTTTGTTTAATAGATGATTTTTACCAAAAGTACGCACCCACTTTTGAATGGTTTGCCCACCACCGATCGCGTAACGCCGTCGGGCTTGAGAAAACGTCAATCCTTCTTCTTCAATCTCTCTAACTACTTTTTGCTTAAAGCTAATACTGTACCTTACGGTCGTTCCAGGTTGTTTTGCCATCATAAATGCCAGATTTAGTTTTTTAAATCTGTCTACTTATATCAGGACAAGACACTTCTGCCTCCTGCCTCCTGCCTCCTGCCTTCTGCCTCCTGCCTTCTGCCTCCTGCCTCCTGCCTCCTGCCTTCTGCCTCCTGCCTCCTGCCTTCTGCCTCCTGCCTTCTGCCTCCTGCCTCCTGCCTGGCCTTCTCCTGCCTCCTGTGGACAACGAGATCCATTAAATGTGTGAAAAATTTGTCACTTATAAAGGCATGTTTTAGATTTGTCAACTCGGAATCAACCTCCTATTTGAGCAACCACCTCTGGTTCTGCATAGTAACCCGTAAAAACAGATTATCGCGCCCTGGCGCTATTCCTCCACCTAAAAATACAATCATGCGTCATCTGAAAACCTTACTATGTTGTGGCATTGCCACACTCCTCATGTCGTCGGTACATGCGCAACCCGGCTTACTCAACAAAATGAGAAGAGCTGGCAATAATGTGGCCGACAGAGTCATCAACAAAAAAGTAGATGAAGCGGTTAATGGTCAGAGTAACCCTAACGGAACGAGCCAGCCCGGCACTCCCGGTGCGAATAACCCATCGAACAATGGTGGGCAGGGTCTCATTTCTACTCCTCCCGATGTGAACGAAAACCTCACCGCAGCAGAATCATCCTTTAAGAGCGGAAAATATGGCGAAGCAAGATATGCCGTACAGCAGGCGATGCTTGGTGTAGAATTGCAGATCGGTCAGAAAATTCTGAAATCGATGCCGGATGCAATAGCTGGTTTGAAAAAAGATACCACTCAGGACCAGGTAACCAGCACCGGCTGGGGCTGGGCGGGACTGACTATCCTGAGGAAATACAAAGGCGCCGATGACAAACAGTTCAGCATCACGATAGCAAATAATGCCGCATGGATGTCTGCCATTAACATGTATTTCAATAACGCCGGCTATGCACAGTCTACCAACGGGCAACAGAACATGAAGCAGATCATGATTAACGGTCACCGTTCCATCATTGAATATGATAAGGGTTCAGGTTATAAAGTAAGTCTTCCTTTAGGCCAGACTTCACTTGTTGTGATGGAAGGCGTGAATTTCAAAACCGAAGCTGAAATGACGGATGCAGTTAAGAAAATTGATTTCGATGGCATTCAGGCATTACTCGGCGAAAAATAATTAACCACCCTAAATGACTACAATGAAAAAGATACTCTTCCTCTTATCGATAGCTATCACTGCCTTTGCCGCGCAGGGTCAGGAATTCAATACACAACTCACGACTGCAAGGACTGCATATAAAGCTGGAAAACTGGATGAATCAAGATTTGCTATGGAACAATTGCTTCAGGAAATCGACATGATGGTCGGAAAAGAAGTGTTGAAAATTCTGCCTGCAAAAATTGAAGATAAAGCAGCTAACACAGCAGGAGATAACGTAAGCGGTGCGTCTGGTTATTTTGGCGTTGTGATTCATCGGGAATATGGAACACCCGAAAAAAATATTTCCGTTGAAATTTTAAGCAATTCGCCGTTGATCACAAGCCTGAACGCGATGCTATCGCTCCCTATGATTGGTGGTGCCGGTGGCGATTCGAAGGTTGTTCGCATATCCGGGTATAAAGCGCTGCTGAATAAAGTTTCGGGAGAAGGCGATAAGTCGGATTACGAAATTCAGCTGCCGATGAATACCGCGCTGATTACATTGAGAGCGCCGGGCTATACCCAGGACCAGGTGTTGAAAATTGCCAATTCATTGCCGGTTGCACAGATTGCAAAGATGAACCAGTAGAAAAACAAAGTCATACGTAAAAATAAATGCCTGCAACTGCAGGCATTTATTTTATATAGATGCTATGCCTATTGGCATGGAATTTTATCTGAATATCCAATAACAATAATCATAAGACTATGCAGGAAATTAAGAAAGCAGATAACCAACCGAAAGGTGCGAAGGCTGAAGCTAACCATCCATCTCAGGAGGATCTGAATATCTCGGCGCACGACGAAGCGCTTTCAGACATTGAAGAAGATCCTGATTTTAGCGTTAGCAGCCCTAATGATGATCTTGATGAGGGAGAAACAGCCAGATTGGGTGAAGATAAAACTGACCTGGTTTAATTCAACTTGAAAAACCAGCATCAGGCAGTATGCAGGTGCTTGTTCAGTGCCTGTACAATCTGCTTCTTTAGTTTCCACTGATCATTTGTTTCGGGAAGATTTTCCGGATCAAGGTCTCCGTTTTCCTCGCACACGATATGATTTCCATATAACAACCTCTCCAGGTCGCCATTCATCACGGTGATATGATACTCCGTTTTTTCATTTCTTTCTTTAACCCGGATCAGCGAGTAATACTCTTTTCCTTTAAATTCAAATCCGAGAGACATAATAGTTCCCATAATACTGGTTTAAGGTGTTCGTCGTCCCGCAAGCCGGATAAGGTTTCTTTGGCGGCAGCGGAACAACAGGATTTTACATAATGGTTTACAATCGACCTACAAAACTATACAAATTATTCTTTTATTGCATATTTATTTAGCTGTAAAGTCGGTCATGAACGCAATTTTATGGGCGCTTATTATTTTACCTCTTAAAAAAATAATTTTTGAATGCCAGGGTCTTATGGGAATTCACAAAACAAAACACCAGGCAAACGGGGCAGTTTGCCTGGTGTTTCAGCGTCTTTGCCGGCTGATTAAAATACCTGGAAGCGCTTAATATCGATGCCGAGCTGGTAGAAATCGTTTCTGAATTGTACCATTCCTATGCCCTTCGCATAACTGATAATCGAGGTTTCGACAACGGAATACCCTGTTCCCGCTAACACCTCAAGCATAAAGTCTTCCTTAACGGTGATGACATTGTTATACAACTTACCCCGGATAGTTAAAGAAACATCCTTACCGGTAATCGTAAATCTTCTTTTATATTTCACAGATGTGCCCTGGAAAGTTGAATTTACGACCGGAGATTCCCATGTTGAGCCGCCCGGTACATTGTCTTTAAGAAAGATAATATCCTTCGGCGTTTCGGATGTATCGATCAAACCTATAACATCTACCCGGCCGTACCTGTAATAGTTGCCATTTGCCTTCCGGTATACATAGCCGAAAACTTCTTCCTGGAAAATAGAGTAAGCCAGCTGGTTGATGGTAATGGTATTACCGGTGCTGATTATCTGGCCGGAATCTTCCTCTAAAGTGGAGAGATTCTGGAAAAAGTAGATCCAGTTTGAATTGGCGGTTGTTGGAAAATAATCGCCCGCGCCGGGAACAACTACCGTGGCGTCTTCCACATCCACAACAAAGCTGCACGAGCTGGAACCTGCTGTAAGCGGAATGGTAACAGGTCCATTATTAATTGGAGTACCTGAGCCGGTAAGAATGATAGACTGTAACCCCGTTCCGGTAAATGTACCAGACCCCGAAAAGGTGATCCCATTTACCACAGAAGTACTTACATCCCAGTCACCCGCCGTGCTAACATTAACAAGCAGCTCTACATAATTAGAAGCCGTAAGCGCCGTACCTTTTACGAATTCCCCTTCGAGAACAGCATTAGAGCAAGTATTGCCAGTAGCCGCCAGGGTGAACACGGCCGGTATGCCGGAACCACCAATAGTACATGGATTGGGCTTTCCGATCCGGGCTTTTACTTTGCCCCCCGAAATGGTAAAAGCCTGGTTACCCTGGTCAGCCAGTGTTCCGCTGAAAGTTCCTTCAACCAGCGAATCATTTACCGTAGTGATCTGGAGGGTAATATTTGAGGGCTGTTTTGGCAGGTAGGTTACTCCATTTGCATCCGTAACGGCCAGGAAAGCGCCCTGGGCCGCACTGTAAGTCCCCGGCACAATCGTTCCGGCACTCAGCAGGCTGATGTTAAATGAATTTCCCGCAGAGTCGGTACCGCTTAACATCAATGCATTCAGGCCGCTGATGGTAGTATAAAATGCAGTGTCAACGCAGCCACGATAATTGGTTGCGGATGCTCCGACAAAAGACCAGCCATATTGTGGAGAGGGTGGTCCGCCAGGAGGGTTGCCATTCCTTCCAATTTCAAAACTGTATTCTTTCTGACATGAAACGAACACAATCAATGCAACACAGAAAACTGCAACCGTTTTGAAATAGCTCATAAATAAGATTATCTACTAAAGATAAAAATTGATTTAAAGAACTCCAATGTTGTCATCCACTTTAGTACTTGTTTCAACCACCGGACTCTGGTGCTCGGGCGTGTTCTGGTGAAAAAAACGCTTCTGAAGCAGGAGTATCGCAATGACCCCTACAGAAATAGAGGCATCTGCCAGGTTGAATACAGGACTGAAGAATTCAAATTCCTTCCCGCCGACGACCGGAAGCCATTCGGGATAGTGTGTTTGAATAATAGGGAAATACAACATATCCACCACTTTGCCGTGCAGGAATCCCGCATATCCGTGCTGAGGAAATATCCTGGCGACATCATTGTAAGTGCTTTCTTCGAATATCAGGCCATAAAACATACTATCGATCAGGTTACCAAGTGCGCCAGCGAAAATCAGCCCTACACAAATGATAAACCCGGGATGTAATTTCTTTTTAATGATGTTACGGATATAAAAAACACCAAAAACGACCGCAACGAGCCTGAAAAGCGTCAGGGCCATCTTACCCCATTCGCCCCCGAATTTCCATCCCCATGCCATTCCCTCATTCTCAACAAAATAAATCTGGAACCAATCCTGCTTCCATCCCAAGGGCCTGATACCTCTATCATATGGAGTAACCATTGAATGATAAGCATCCCAGTTATAACTCAATGGCATATGTGTTTTTACCCAGATCTTAAAGACCTGGTCTGCAACGATAATGAGGAGAATCAGGAGGATAATACTTCTTGCCTTCACTAACTTTTGGGTTTAAACGCAAATATAACCGGAAAGGGGGAAGTGGCAATCCGATGCCACTATCGTAAAACCCATAATTTTCATAATAATCAATGACTATGAGTCGGTTAACTATTGGTGATGTGAGAAGAAATGTATCAGGACTCTTCGAAGTAAACTCTCCTTACCCGTTGGGAAATACCGGTCATGATTTCGTAAGGGATGGTTTCTGCCCATTCTGCCACCTGCAAAACCGGGAGGTCATTTCCAAAAACAATAACCTCGTCGCCTTCCCTTACGGCGGGTATTTCCGTTACATCAACCATCGTCATATCCATGCAAATACTTCCGACAACGGGAGCAAGCTGACCTCTTATCAACATCTTCCCCTTGCCGTTACTTAACCTTCGCGGGTATCCGTCTGCGTAACCAATTCTTACCGTAGCAATAACCGAGTCCCGGCCGGCGATCCATCTCCTGCCATAACTTACCGTTTCACCGCTTCGAAGGTGCTTCACCTGCGCAACGGTAGTCTTCAAGGTCGTTACTTCCTTTAGATCAAGCACTGCATTCGAAGCGGTGTCAATTCCGTATAAACCAATTCCCAGCCTGACCATATCGAGCTGAAATTGAGGATGCCTGGAAATGCCTGCCGAGTTGTCGATGTGTTTCAGGAATGTGTAACCGATTCCGGCTTCCAGTTGCTGACACGTTTCCATAAAAACGGTGAACTGGTGTTTTGTAAAATCATCCGAAGCAGGATCTTCACTCGCAACAAGGTGACTGTATACAGACCGCACTTTCATGTTGCTTTGGTTTATCTCTGTAACGAGTAGCGTCGCATCACCGGGTAAAAAGCCAAGACGGTTCATCCCGGTTTCTATTTCAATATGTACCGGGTACGCACTGTGTCCCGATTTTTTCAGGAACTGGTCAAACCGCTTCAGGATATCGAACGAGTATACGACGGGTTGAAGGGAAAAATTTCGAATCAGTTCAAAACTTACGGGCTCGCTGTTCATCACCATGATGGGCAACCGAATTCCCGCTTTTCGTAGTTCAACGCCCTCGTCCGCATAAGCCACGGCCAGGTAGTCAACCTTGTGAAATTCAAGCACACTGGCAATTTCGAAGCTGCCGCTTCCGTATGAAAAAGCTTTTACCATGGCCATGATTCGGGTGGCCGGCTTCAGCAGTGCCTGGTATTGGCGCAGGTTATACAGCAGGGCATGCTGGTTGATTTCAAGTACCGTCTGGTGTTGCTGATACTCCAGCAGCCGGCTGATCTGTTCAAACGCGAAAATCCTGGCTCCTTTGAGCAGGATGGTTTCATCGCGGAAATTTAATTCGTAAAATGATGTTCTGAACGCATCCACGTCGTCGAAAAATAAAGTCTCAAGCCCGCCATTGCGTTTAAATACATGTTGATGGGTGGAAATGGTTTTTCCTATGCCGATGAGCCGGCTGATATTCCGGTTAGACAAAAAACCGGAAATCTGCGCGTAGAGCTCATCCTGGTCTTTGCCTGTTTCAAGCAGGTCTGAAAGGATAATCGTTTTGCGTGGATGATGCTGCATGCGGTCGAGAAAGTCAAGCGCAATTTTCAGTGAGCTGATGTCCGCACTGTAGCTGTCATTAATGATAGAACAGTTATTAATTCCACGCTTCAGCTCCAGGCGCATCGCTACCGGCGCCAGTCTCGACATCCCTGACTCGATATCCTGCGCGGGGACTTCCTGCAGTAACAGCAGGCACCAGCAGGTGATGGCATTTTCAATGGAAGCGTCGTCTGTAAACGGGATTTGAATGCTGATCGTTCGGCCCTGATAGGCTGCGGTTATCAATGTAGTGTCTCCGCGTTTCTCAATGCCTGAAATAACCAGCGTGGCATGCTGTTTTTTGCTCCAGGAAAATAATCGGCCGCTAAATCCTTTCTCTTTGATGTGTTGTATGCACAGGTCCACATCGGCATAATCGCTGCAGTAGATGACTATGCCCGCATTTAGAAATAGCTTCAGCTTTTCCTCAATCTTCTGCTGCGGGCTTGCAAACCCTTCGCTATGCGCTTCACCGATATTGGTAAGAATGCCTGTTTCAGGCCGGATGATCTGCTCGAGCTTTTCCATCTCTCCAGGCTCGGAAATGCCCGCTTCAAAAATGCCTAGCTGGTGAGATGGATTAATTTGCCACACACTAAGTGGAACACCGACCTGCGAATTGTAGCTTTTCGGACTGCGAACGATCGTATATCTTTCCTCGAGTAAATAATTCAGCCACTCTTTCACAATTGTTTTCCCGTTGCTGCCTGTGATTCCGATCACGGGTAAGTGAAATTGCCGGCGATGATATGCGGCAAGGTGCTGCAGTGCGGCCAGTATATCATCAACAACAATAAAATGAGCATCGGGAAATGTGCTGCAATCGAAGCTGGTATTCACCACAAAGCTGCGGACGCCTCGCTCAAAAAGTTCGTGGATGAACTGGTGGCCGTCGCGACGCGGGCCAGGTAAAGCAAAGAACAGGCAGTGGGAAGGAAAAGTCAATTTACGGCTGTCCGTCAAGAGGTGTTCAATTGTTGCATCGCCGGCTCCTGTTAATCTGCCGCCGACTATGGAAGCAATATCTTCTATCGTGTATCTCAACTCACGGTAGTTTGATCCTGGTGCTTTAGCGTTCTTTTCGTTTTGATCACCGATAGCATGATTGATCCGAAAATCGTGAGCACAATAACGCCCAGTGAAATATAGATCGGCACCTTGATATGAAAAATTTCCACGAGCATTTTTAATCCGATAAAAATCAGCACCAGGGCGATACCCTGCTGCAGGTAACCGAATTTGTTCACTGCGCCTCGAAGGAGGAAGAAAAGAGATCTCAGACCGAGTACTGCAAATATGTTTGACGTATACACTACAAGCGGGTTTTGGGAGATGGCAAAAACGGCCGGTATGGAATCCAGTGCAAAAATAATATCGGTAGTGGCCAGCATGATGATCACCACGAACATCCTGGTGTAGTATATTTTCTTATCTATCCTTACCAAAAATTTTCCATCCGCTTCTTCATTGGTAATGGGGAGGATGCGCTTCAACAGTTTGTATACGCTATTATTATCAAAGTCGGCTTCTTCATCATGCCTGGCGGAAAACATTTTCACGCCGGTATATAAAAGAATAACACCGAAAACATACAGCAACCAGTGAAACCGCTGAATCAGTTCGATGCCAAGCGAAATAAACAGGATGCGAAGCACAATAGCCATCAGAATACCGATGAGCAGCACCCGCGCGTAATATTTCTCTTTCACTCCAAAAAAAGTGAAAATGAGAATAAAGACGAAGATGTTGTCAATGCTGAGCGACCATTCCATCAGGTACGCGCTGAGGTATTCAAGTGCGATGACGTGTCCGTTTTCAAACCACAAAAAACCAAAAAAAGCAAACGCAAGCGCAACCCAGAACATGGTTTGCATGAGTGCTTTTTTTATAGAAATGGAAGTTGATTTTTTGCTAAGTAATCCAAGATCAAGTGCCAGAGCCACCAATAAAACAATTCCGAAAACCAAGTACGTTATCTGCTGATTCATTCGCTTTCTTAAAGTTTACAAAGATAGGCTGGTTTAAAGTTTAAGGTTTAAAGTTTAAGGTTTAAGGTTTAAAGTTTAAGGTTTAAGGTTTAAGGCTGCCACTAGTTAACGTTAAACTTTAAACCTTAAACCTTAAACCTTAAACATATCTGCGCTTTTTCACAAACTGATAAATCAGTCCAAATAATACAACCATTGCAATGGGCACAATGATATTGATGATTTGCCAGAAACTTCTTTGCTCTTCCAGTTTTGTTTTATCGAACAGCCGGAGGGTATAATCTTTTGACCGGCTTTCCAGGATGCCGGAATTATCAGTCAGGTATTCGAGGCAATTCATCAGGAACTCTTTGTTCGCGTACTGGAAGTGGCTGTACATATTCATACCCATCGCCAGCGGTCCCTCATTCTGGCTCACCGGGTTCAGGGCAAGATCGCCGTCGGATACAACAATCATCTTATTTTCCTCTTCGCTTACTGCCCGGAACGGCTGTCCATGCGCGGCCAGCGTATCCTTTGCTTCGTTGGAAATCCGGTTTGCGTATAAGGAACTGAATTTTCCTTCAAGCAATACGGCTACCGGAATATTCTGTCTGTTGAAAGATTTGACGTCCTCTTCGTTTTGTATACTTTTCCAGGTCACTTTTGCAGGGCTTGGAATGATGCGTGACTGGTCCAAAGTATTCAGCAGCCAGGTCTTTCGAATGCCCGGTGCCTCTACCGTATCTATCGAACCAGGAAAAAGAGACAGTACATAGTCGAGGTTTTTCGCCACCGGGTGACCGGAAACGTTAGTAAGTAAAGGAAAGTAAGGCCATGGGAGCAGTTCAATCTGCGGCTTGCCGCCTACGGTGCCAACGACGGAAGGAACTTTATCACTGTTCAGGTCCTGCACAAGGTCGGTGTTGATGCGCACGCCGTATTTAAACAGGATGTCATTCAGGTTCAGATCGCGATCGAACGCGATGAACTCGTTCTGCGAACGAAGGAGACTGTCATATTCCGCATATACATTATCGATCATCCAGATCACCCTGCCTCCGTGCATTACGTATTGATCAATTTTCAGCTTCTGTTGCTCAGTAAAGGGTTCCGTGGGCTTTACCACGAGTAAGGCTTTGAAGATCGCCGGAATATTCTCGAAATCATTTAAGGGGAAAATGCGGAAGGGATAATTCGGCTTGAGGGTATTATCGATCAGATCTTTGACGGACCAGGAAACAGGCTGACCATTTCCTACGAGGTAGCCGACCATCGGCACCGAATCCTGTGTCACCTTATGAATGGTACTGGCGAATTTGTATTCAAGCAAGGCCTCGGTTCGGTTAATAGATGTTTCGTCAAGCATAGAACTTTGACCTGCCAGCAGATCTATTCCCATTCGCCTGTCGCGGTAGGTAATGAGGGCCCCCGGGAAAAGCAACCGCTGTTCGTTGCCTGATCCTTCCTTTGTTTGTGCCTGTATATTATATGGCCGGATGCCAAGACCTGACAACGAATCGAAGTATGCATTTTTTTCCGCTTCATCAAGTCCATCACCGGGTCTTTGAAAGCTGTATTCGACTTTCCCACCGGATATTTCCTTGAATTCTTCGAGTAGTTCGGCCACACTGCCTGAGAGGCGCTTGAAGCCAGCGGGCATTTCGCCGCTAAGGAAAACGGTGATTTGAACCGGTTCATCCAGGTTTTTGAGGAGGTGATGCGTGGGCCTGGAAAGCGTGAAACGTTTTTCGCTGGTGAGGTCTGCCCGGAAGTGAACTGCTGCAGCAATAAAGTTGACCAGGACCAGCAGCAGCAAAACACCAATCCAGTTGTACCTGGTTTTCTTTTTTTTTGTCATGGATAGCAGATCTTTAACGGCGTACAAGGTTACGACCGGTAATGAATAAAAAGAACAGGGTTACCGTCAGGAAATAAATAATATCTCTTGTATCTATGACCCCTCGGCTTATGCTGCGGTAATGAAAATCTATACCCAGCATTTCAATATAATAGTCTGCACCTGCTCTGAATACCGGTATCCTGCTGACCGCGTTGAAGCCGCTGTACACAAGGAAACAGGCAAATGCACCAATGACGAAAGAAACTACAGGGTTATTCGTGAAGCTGCTGCAACAGATACCAATTGCCGTAAACACCGCTGCCAGGAACAGGAGTCCAAGGTAAGCGCCGAATGCCGCGCCCAGATCAATTCCATGACTTTCCGCCAGCGACTGTACACAGACCAGATAAATTGCCGTGGGTACCAGCGCCGCCAGCACAACGAAATAGCTGCCCGCAAACTTGCCCGACACCAGTTGCCCCCGGGTAATGGGCCGGGTTTGAAGTATTTCGTAGGTCCCTGATCTGAACTCATCCGAAAAGCTGCGCATGGTAATCGCCGGAATCAGCAATAACAGGATCCATGGTGCCAGGTTAAAAAACTGGTCGAGCGATGCATAACCAAAGTCAAGAATATTGGTATCGGGGAAAACAAAAAGCATGAGACCGGTAAGCAGCAGAAAAACTGCCAGTGAAATCATGCCGGTCAGGCTGCTGAAGAATTGCCTGAACTCTTTTTTGGAAATAGCCCACATTTTTCAAAAATAAGAGATATAGCGGATAGACAGATATGGAAGTTTAAGTTCTGATTTTCAAGTACAAAGGGCGGTAGTAAATTTTTTTTTAAAAATTCTTTCCGATTATGCAGCAATTCATTCCCACCTTTTGTCTTTTATCTTTGATTTGTTCATAGTAGTTCCCGAACAGTTTTAAGCCATCCTGTAAAACTAATATGGTTAGGTTTATACGGAACCAAAACCAACTGCATGAAATCCCGTCTCACCAAGGACGGGATTTTTTTTGCGTTCTTAGACCGCCTGTTCCAGTCTGAACAAAGTGCGATGGCTCGTTTCACAGAGTGGAATGAACAACTCGTAAAATTTGCTCCACCCTTCGAGGTGAGTAAGTTTGCACTTCCGCGGCTCCAGATCGGCATACTCGTCATAAGCTAACTCCAGGATAATACAGTATCCTCTTCCGGTAAGATCGGTAAGCAGCCGCGCATGAATGGAACTATCCGCCTGGTGCGCCTGTTCAAGAAATGGTCTCCATAAAGCCAAGGCTGGTTTAGCCATCCCGAATTTCAACCGGAAAACATTACGTTCGATGAACATAAACGTTTAAAGTTTAAGGTTTAAAGTTTAAGGTTTAAAGTTCCTTTTCAAGATGGGGACGGTCTGCATTGATGAGTCGGGAAGCAGCACCGCAACGCACAACCCCGCAAGAGGGAGTATAGAGCTTAACAACTTTAAACTTTAAACTTTAAACTTTAAACCTCTAAACTTTAAACTTTAAACCTTAAACTTTAAACTCAAGCCTCAACTTGCCGACAGCACTTGAAATCTGCTCACTTGCGAAAACGATCTCTTCTTCCGTCGTGAAACGACCCAGGCTGAATCGCAGGGATGAATATGCGTCTGCATCAGACAGGCCCAGCGCCTTCAATACATAAGAAGGCTCCATTGAGGCGGATGAGCAGGCAGAGCCTGATGAAACCGCAATTTTGCTATTTACCCCCATCATGAGCGCCTCGCCTTCAACCGATCTGAAAGAAACATTCGTAACATTTGGAAGCCGGAATTCCCGGCTTCCATTAACGGAAGTGCCCTCTATATTCAGCAGGCTTTGTTCGAGCTTATCGCGTAGCGATCTTATATTTTTGATCTCCTCTTCCATCTGCTGCAGGGCGATCTCCGCAGCTTTACCAAACCCCACAATTCCCGGAACGTTCAGGGTACCGCTTCGCATTCCCTTTTCGTGGCCGCCACCATCCATCTGCGGTGCAGGCTTCACCCGTGGATTTTTCCGGCGTACAAATAAAGCACCTGCACCTTTAGGCCCATATAGTTTATGTGAGGAACACGCCAGCAGGTCAATCCCATCCTTATTTACATTTACCGGTATTTTGCCCACAGCCTGTGTTGCGTCTGTAAAAAAAATCACCCCGTGTTTTCTTGCCACCTGGCCGATTTCATGAACTGGCTGAATGGTACCGGTTTCATTGTTTGCATACATAATGGAAATAAGAATGGTTGCTGGTTTTATAGCAGCTTCCACCGCAGCGGTGTCCACTCGTCCCTCAGCATTCACAGGCAGGTAAGT
>JADMIO010690522.1_pt1 | contig 13540 bp, 12 predicted proteins | sample 8958161 | NCBI WGS metagenome assembly JADMIO01 (sample SAMN16585339, study PRJNA669376) | soil metagenome | isolation source: Crop rotation soil | place: USA: Cullars Rotation, Alabama | collected 2011 | reverse complement strand
TACAAACTTTCCAAAGTCAGTTCTGTATCTTGGCCAGGGGTATTTCCTCGGATTTATTCCTGCACAACTGCCCTTGCTGATCATCGGATCAGCCTTGATTTGGCTCCTTGTCCATAAGACCACATTCGGGCGCTCCTTTCGGGCCATTGGCTTTGCTCCTGAAGGTGCCCGTTATGCGGGAATCTCTGTGAATCGCCATCTGGCTATCGCCTACATCCTGGCAGGTTTCACCTCAGCTCTCGCTGCTTTAATTTATGTAGCCCGCGTAGGCCAGGCCAAGGCAGATGCCGGGACCGGCTACGAACTCCTTGCGATTACGGCAGTCGTTCTGGGTGGTTCATCAATCTTTGGCGGGACAGGCAGCGTCCACGGAACACTGTTGGGCGTTGCCATCCTGGCCATCCTTAGGAATGGCCTCACATTATCCGACCAACCGAGCGAGCTCGCCGGAATTCTGACCGGTTGCCTGCTTTTGCTGGTACTCACCGGGCAAGTCTTGTTGAAAAAAATTTCTGCTCGACGACGGCGTCCATCTTCAGCCACCGTTTGATCTGCTTTACCATGAAATTTGTGCCAATTTTCCCTATCCTGTGTCTCTGTCTTGGATTAAGCGCCTGCAGTAAATCCAGTAATTCGGGCTCGTCCTCGGCTGAAGGCAGCAGCAAGCAATTAACTGTTGCTCTCATGCCCAAGAGTAAAGGGAATGCTTATTTCATCTCCTGCAAAAAGGGAGCGGATCTCGCCGCGAGTGAACTGGGAATTAAACTCCTGTGGGACGGCCCGACTGAACCCGATCCTGCAAGACAGAATGAAATCGTCGAAACGTGGATTACCCGAGGCGTCGATGTCATAGCCGTCGCTGTCGAGAATCGTGACGGCATTTCTACTTCCTTGCGCAAAGCCCGGGACAAAGGCATCAAAGTTGTTACCTGGGATTCAGATGCTCAACCCGACGCCCGTGAGTTCCTGGTAAATCAAGCCACTCCTGAAGGCATTGGCGCGGTCCTAATGGATGAAGCCGCCAGAGTTCTCGGCTCTAAAGGTCAATTCGCCATCATCACTGCGTCGCTAACCGCGGCCAACATGAACGAATGGCAAAAATATATCGAGCAAACGCGCGCGCAAAAATATCCGGAAATCAAAATGGCTGCTCTGCGTCCGTGCGACGATTTAAAAGATAAAGCTTTTTCCGAAGCGACCGCCATTCTCAATGCCTACCCGGAAGTGAAATTACTCATGGCCATCTGCTCTCCCGCAGTTCCCGGCGCGGCAGAAGCAGTCAAGCAGAGCGGCCGCTCCGATGTCAAAGTGGTTGGGCTTGGGCTTCCGAATGATAACAAGCGTTATGTGCATGATGGCACTACAGCTGCCGTGATCCTTTGGAACACCGAAAATCTCGGGTACCTAACGGTAAAAGCCGCGGTCGCGGTCGCAAAAGGAGAGCTAAAGCAAGGGAGTACGACATTTAACGGAGGAGGAAAGGTCGGAAATGTCCAGATCAGAGGCGATAACATCCTGCTTGGGAAACCCTTCGTTTTCACCAAAGAAAACATCGACCAATTCGATTTCTAACTCACGGTGCAATCTTATTTAGGTGTCGACCTTGGAGCTGAAAGTGGCCGCGTCATAGCAGGTCTCTGGGATGGCAAAAGGATTCGTCTCAAGGAACTGCACCGCTTCGCGAACGTTCCGGTTGAAATCAATGGTTCATTATATTGGAATGTCCCTGGGCTGTGGGCAGACATTCAAAATGGCCTTCGTGCCGCCAATCGACTTCGTCCCGGTCGCATTCAATCCATTGGCGTTGATACCTGGGGTGTGGACTACGTGCTGCTTTCAAAAGCAGGCGAACTCCTTGGATTGCCCCATCACTACCGGGATTCCCGCACCCGCGGTCAAATGCCGAAGGCTTTCAGGCAGGTGTCCCGCCGCGAAATTTTTGCGCATACCGGTGTCCAGTTCATGGAACTGAATACGCTTTATCAGTTGCTCGCGCTTAAACGAAACGCTCCGGAGCTCCTTTCTGCTACCAGTTGTTTTCTGATGATGCCGGATTACTTCCATTGGTGTCTTTCTGGAGCCCAGGTCAGCGAATTCACTGATGCCACGACAACACAGTTCTTTAATCCCATCAAAAGAACCTGGTCGCATCATCTGTTTAAGCGTTTTGGCCTTCCAACCAAAGTTTTCCCCCCCATTGTTGCACCCGGCACCCCAATTGGTAAACTCACCAGGGAGGTTGCCACCCGTGTGGGTTTGGACAGAATCAGGGTTATCGCCCCCGCTTCGCATGATACCGGTTCAGCGGTTGCCGCCGTGCCGGTAAGTCACAAACGAGGCACTTGGGCATACCTCAGTTCTGGTACGTGGTCACTTATGGGCGTGGAATTGGATCACGCGGATCTTTCGGAGAAGGTTTTGAAATTCAATTTTACCAACGAGGGCGGAGTGGACGGAACCTACCGGTTATTGAAAAATATTAGTGGCCTCTGGCTGGTTCAGCTATGCCGCCGCGCGTTCGAAAGCCGAGGGGGAAAATGGGATTACCCCAAACTCGTTCAGCTTGCCGCCAAGGCAACTCCATTGCGCTCACTCATCGATCCGGATGATGCAAGTTTCGTGAATCCCACCGACATGCCTAACGCAATTCGCTTTTTCTGCCGCAAAACCGGACAGGCAGAGCCTGATTCCGAAGGCGCTCTGATTCGTTGCATCCTCGAAAGTTTGGCGCTGAAGTACCAGCAAACCCTGACTTGTCTCGAAGAGATCACCGGCGCTGCATTGGATGTGATCCACATCGTCGGCGGCGGTTCGAAAAACCTTCTACTCAATCAATTCACAGCGGATGCTTGCCAGCGCAACGTTTATGCCGGGCCAGTCGAAGCAACCGTTCTCGGGAATGTCTTACTCCAGGCTCGAGCTTGCGGCGAATTGAGCTCGCTTCGTGAAATCAGAGAGGTAGTTCAAAAATCCACTCAGGTACATCATTTCGAACCTGCTCCAAAAATGAAAGTCGTGTGGGAGGAAGCGCGCAATCGTTTCGCTAAGTTGCTCAAGCACTGAGTTAGTTCTTATGTACTCCGTGACCAGTCCTAATCGAAGCCACTGATTGACTCTCTGGTCGTGACTGGGTAAATCGAGCGACGTGAACATGCAATGCTGTGGCAAGAATACAATGGTGAAGTTTTACCTTACGCTGGTCCTCACGGCTTCGCTTTATAGCCTCGCGGATGCCGCGGATGCTACGAAACTGCGCCCACCCTCCGTGCCACTGGTGGCCTGCGATCCTTACTTCAGTATTTGGTCGCCCGCGGATAACTTAACCGACGCGGATACCGTTCATTGGACAGGCAAACCCCACCGATTAACAGCATTGATTCGAATTGACGGAAACACCTTCCGGTTAATGGGGAAAGAGCCTGCCGAAATTCCAGCACTTCCGCAAACAGCTCTGGAGGTCCTGCCAACTCGAACCATTTATATGTTCGAAGGCAAAAACTTGCAGCTCACGCTCACGTTTATGACCGCGGCCCTCCCGGATGACCTGATGATTTATTCGCGACCAGTGACCTACGTCAGTTGCGAAGCTCGTTCCCTGGATGAAAAAAAGCATGAGCTGGCGCTCTATTTTGAAGCCGCCGCAGAAATTGCCGTGAATCGACCAGAGCAACAGGTCTCCAGCGTAGTTGAAAAAATGGCACGCTTGCACGTGGCCCGTATTGGCTCCACTGAACAGCCTATTTTGAAAAAGAAAGGGGACGATCTACGAATCGATTGGGGATATCTATTACTCGCCGCCAAAGATGATAAAAACGTAAAGGTCGCAACAGGTCCAAGCCCTTCTTTACGCAACAGCTTCGTCAAAGAGGCTGACTTCCCTTCGGCTGAAGCAATCAATTCCGGAATCGCGAATGCTTCCGACAAAGCGGCTGCACTTCGGCAGACCTTGTCCGTGGGAAAATCAGCCACCAGCTTTTTGCCAATCCTTCTCGCCTACGACGACGAATACTCAATCCAATATTTTAAAAAGAATTTGCGGCCATTCTGGCGGCGCAATGGAGACGATGCGGCTGCGTTGCTTAAAAAAGCTTTCGCCGAATACGACTCATTGAAGAAACGTTGTGAACTGTTCGATTCGTCCCTAATGGCGGCTCTTACCCAGGCAGGAGGGCCCAAATATGCCAGCCTCTGCGCCCTCGCATATCGCGAATGCTATGCTGCCAATAAAGTAGTCGCTGATGCCAACGGCCAGCCCTTGATGTTCCCAAAAGAGAACTTTAGCAACGGTTGTATCGGCACCGTCGATGTCATCTATCCCATGGCGCCTCAATTCTTACTCTTTAGCCCGTCTCTCACGAAAGCAATGCTGGTGCCGATACTCGATTATGCGGCTTCTTCCCGTTGGCGCTGGCCCTTCGCTCCGCACGATCTGGGCACTTACCCCCTCGCGAACGGTCAGGTTTATGGCGGTGGAGAACGCACCGAAAGGGATCAAATGCCGGTGGAGGAAACGGGCAACATGCTGCTGATGCTTGCCGCGCTCGCGCAACTGGAAGGCAATGCGGATTTTTGCAAGCCTTACTGGACCATTCTGGATAAATGGGCCGACTACCTCAAAGCCAAAGGTTTCGACCCGGAAAATCAATTATGCACGGATGATTTTGCCGGTCACCTGGCGCATAACGTGAACCTCTCGGCAAAAGCGATCTGTGCCCTGGGCGCCTACGCTCGACTCTGCGAAATGCGCGGTGAAAAGGAAAAAGCCAACGAGCTGATGATGCTAGCGAAAGATTTTGCTGCACGCTGGGTTAAAGAAGCTGTCGATGGAGATCATTCGCGCCTGGCGTTCGATAAACCCGCAACCTGGAGCCAAAAGTACAACCTGGTTTGGGACCGTATCCTCGGCCTGAAATTATTTCCAGACTCGGTCTACCAACAGGAAATGGCTTTTTATAAGACTAAACTGAACCAGTTTGGTCTTCCTCTCGATAACCGAAAAGAATACACGAAACTCGACTGGACCCTCTGGACCGCCACCCTCACCGAAAACAAAGCCGATTTCCAGGTCATGCTTGACCCGGTATGGCGATTTATCAATGAAACTCCAAACCGAGTCCCGATGACCGATTGGTATTGGACCCAAAATGCAAAGCAATCGGGTTTTCAGGCGCGCTCGGTTGTCGGAGGAGTATTCCTGCAAATGCTCTACGATTCAAAAGTATGGAAAGAATGGGCCTCGCACGATAAAACGAAAGCAGCGCGCTGGGCCAACTTGCCCACCCCGCCACAAATTATCCCCATCGTTCCTACGTCCGAATCCACCGGGATAGATTGGCGCTATACCACACAAAAACCAGCCACTGAATGGTTCAAGCCGGATTTCGACACTTCGGATTGGCAGGCCGGCCCCGGCGGGTTCGGCACCAAAGGCACTCCCGGCGCCGTAGTGCGCACGGAATGGAAAACGTCCGACATCTGGCTACGGCGAAATTTCGATCTTACAACCAAAAGCTCTGACCATTTGAAATTGCGGGTCCACCATGATGAAGATGCGGATATCTATATCGATGGCGTCTCAGTCAGCCGTCTGACTGGTTATTCGTCGGATTACGACGAGGTCGATTTAGGAAAACCGGCTTTAACGTTGCTCAAACCGGGCAAACACACGCTTGCCGTCCATTGTCATCAGACTGCCGGCGGGCAATACATCGACGTAGGAGTTGTAGAGGTAAAGGAAAAGGAATAGCTCTCCCAAACCCGAACCCCCTCCCCTACCTGGAGCCATTTTTAATTCGATACAGGTTGGAAGCGGTTCGTATGATGAGACTATCCCGGGCGATAGCGGGTGTCGCCATGCACATTTCTCCCAGGCTGTTTTTTCCAACCATTTTATATTCCGGCCCCGCCTGAAATACAAAAGTGTCTCCGTCTTCGCTCAAGCAAAAGATCTTGTCGGCGTACGCCCAGGGTGATGCGGTGAACCCCGATGTCCCTTCCTGGTTAATGCGGTGCTTCTCGTAGATTTCTCTACCGGTTTTCGCATCACGACAATTCAAAAACCCATAGTCGAAAAGCACATAAAAATAATCCCCGTAAACGAGCGGTGACGGGTTATAAGGTCCGCCAATTTTGTCGTGCCACGCAATAAACGGGTTGTTTGTGGTTGTGTCGCTCAGGCTGATGTCGCCAATGGCGCCAGGACGAACGGCAAAAACCGGTCGAATTTTGTCACCTACGTACCCCGAAGCCAAATAGAGCAGTCCGGATTGAGCGAATGGCGTGGGAATTACGATCGAAGACATCCCGCCTAATTCCCACAAGACTTTCCCGTCCAGATCATACGAGCGCACCTTTTTGCTGCCCGCTACAATGATCTCCGTGCGCTTTTCATTTTTCCATACGTATGGTGTCGCCCAGTTGCTCTTTTCGTCGCGCTCAACCCGCCACTTTTCCTTTCCAGTTTTTTTGTCCAAAGCGATCAGAAATGAACTCTCTTCGTTGTCATTCACCAGGTAGAGATGCTCTTTATAAATTGTGGGTGAAGCGGCGGTTCCCCAACCGTAACGTGTTTTATAATGTCCCCAGCTATTTGACCAAACCGGTTTACCCGCCATATCCAGGCAATAAAGTCCGAGATTTCCGAAATACGCATAAACTCTTTCTCCATCTGTGACCGGCGTTTCCGACGCATAGGTGTTCTTGAGATGGACCGACGTGCTGGGCAGCCCTTCATAAACCTGACGCTTCCAGACTTGTTTCCCGCTTTTCCAATCATATGCGTAAACCATCCAATGATGTGTATTAGTGGAAGGAGTGGGCCTTTCTCCGCCAAAGTATAAGCCTTTCTTCGGCGGCTCCACATCGCCATCTTTAACCACTGAAGTCAGAATTATCTTGTCTCCCCAAACTACGGGCGAAGACCAGCCCTGGCCCGGGACGGCTGTTTTCCAGGCTACATTTTCATTCGTGCTCCAGGTCGTCGGCAAATGCCCGTTGGTAGCCACGCCTTCGGAGTTTGCTCCGCGAAATTGCGGCCAATTCTCCTGGGCTTGACTGCGGAGCCAAATTGACAGCACGGCGCATAGCAGGACTGAGCTTTTCATAGTTCTAATATCTACGGAAAGCCACAATGCAGGCTCGCTCCAATCCCGGCAAGCCTGCTCGGAGGGAATATCTCTTCCGAATAATTAACTTTTATTGCCGCAGCCGGAAGAATTGTCCAGGGCTGGAGGCGGGCAGAATTACGAAATTCGTGCCGTTGCTCGATGTGACCGGCGCACCCACATCTGACCAGCCACCCGGTTGGACCAATGAAGGGTTCGACTCGAGGACATACGAACCGGCGGCGGAAGGCCAGGAAATGAATACATTATTTCCAGAGCGTTCGATGTTCAGTGACACCGGCAACACGGTGCTCAAGACTTCGGGCGCAAATTCGATTCCGCGAAAAACCCGATTGCTCCCGGCGGTGGCTAAAAGATTCGTGACGGATGCCGAACCCGTGTCCACCACGGAAAGAAGGCGGTTTGATGACCCTTCACCCGTAATCGCATAAATGACCGGAGCGTTGCCATTAAAATCTGCGACCAGGCTAAACGCACCCGCTCCCGTCGCAAAAGTATAAGCAAGACCCCAGGCTGTCCCATTGTTCGTCCATTTCTGTATTCCGCCCGCTGAATTGCGCTGGTCCGCGATATAAGCAATGGTCAAAGCAGAATTAATATCGAATCCAGCAGGTTGACTGTTATTGCCCGTGGCGATGAATAGATTGGTCACGGCGGCCTCGCGCGGCAGTCCACCGCCTTGGAAAGTGTAAATTCCAGCAGCTCCAGCCTGTGTGGAAAAATAGAGATTCCCATTTACAATTCTCACATATCGCGTGTTGGCGATGCTGCTTTGCACCGTCACGGTTGATTCGGGAGGGCGTAAGTACATCGTGCCACTATTACCACCGGCGGCCCAAAAATCGTTCGTCCCGTCAGTTACCGCGCACCGGATGTTGCTTTGGTTAAAGAGCGTGGTGCTGCTCTGAACCATGGAGTACGCGCCGCCCGAGCTTACCGTTGCAATCGCTCGCGGCACCGCAGTTGCGGGTTGGCTGGAAAGCGATCCCGCGACGCTGTCTCGGCCCACGTTGTATCCACCCATCGCGAGCGTTGTTTGATCCGCTGATCGCGTCAGTCCGCCCTCAGTTCCGGCCACTCCGCTGAGCAGCAGGGCGTCTGCTCCCTGGTCCGGTAGGGCAATGGAACGGACCAGTCCACCCTGCGGCGTATATTCATCAATGAACAACGTATTCCCCGTATTTGTCAGATTCTGCACGCCATCGCCCACCCGCAGAATGGCCAGATTACCCTTTGAAAAGGATTGGGCCTGCACCACCACCGAAAAGATGAGCACCGGGAAGCCAGGGAGGACCAATTTACAAAATTTCATAACGTCTGCTATAGTTAAAGGGTTAACATTGCGATTTTACCCTAACCCACCTTGGCCAAATTTTCGAATTTTCGCTGTGCGTCAGAATCCTTTTCAATTTCGCAACAACCATTAACGTTTTCAGGTGCCATCTGAGCCAATTCGTTATCTAAACCGTTACACCGGGCAACTGGAGACCGAGGAGGTTTACGGTGATGCCTTCATGCAATGGACCTATGGAAATCCTCTGGGACAGTTGACGCTGCATGCCCTGGTAAAACGCGCGCTTTTCTCCCGCTGGTACGGTCGCCGGATGGATGCGGCTCGCAGCCGCCGGAAAGTGGCTCCTTTTATTTCCAAATACAAAATAGATGCCACCGAATTCGCCGACTCAGCGGATTCATATCGCAGCTTCAACGAATTTTTTTATCGCAAACTGAAGCCGGCCGCCCGTTCAATCGCCGCTGCTCCGAACACCGCCATCTTCCCGGCTGATGGCCGGCACCTCGGTTTTCAGGATGTCTCGCAGATGGATGGGATTTTCGTTAAAGGCGCCGTGTTCGAATTGCCAAAACTCCTCGGTGATGCCGATTTGGCCCGGCGCTTCCAGGATGGCGCCATGGTCCTCTCCCGGTTATGTCCCTTGGACTATCACCGATTTCATTTTCCGGTAAGTGGAACTGCCGGACGGCCCAAACTGATTAATGGAGCCTTGTTTTCGGTGAACCCAATCGCCCTTCGCAAGAACATTCACATATTTACCGAGAACAAACGAGCAATCACACGGATCGACTCAAAAGAATTCGGCTTGGTGCTCATGCTGGAGATTGGCGCGACCAATGTGGGCAGCTTTGAATACACCTTCACCCCGGATACCTCCGTCACCAAAGGCGATGAGAAAGGCTATTTCAAGTTTGGCGGCTCTTCGACCGTGACGTTATTTGAGCGCGGGCGCATTGAGCTTGCGCCGGATCTGTTGGAAACCTCAAGGGCCAGAATCGAGTTGTATGCGCGCATGGGCGATTGGCTCGGAAAAACCAGGCTCAACGAGCGATGATGAGGATACCCGACATTTGATCCGAAGCCCGTGGGCCGCCATCCAAAATGAAGGCTCCCCCGCCTTTGGGAATTTGCAGACGAGTTAAGACATCAAGATTGGTCCTGAGCGTGGTTGTGCCATCGTTGGTGACGTTTTCGGTCGCCCGGATAATCGCTGTGAGGTCGATAACGTTTGGGCGCAGCCGCGGCATGTAATCAAGATCAAGGCCGACACCCCTCGGACCGCTGTTGCCCGTCGTCAAGCGGACCTCTGTACCCTCGCCGGTGGTAATTCCACCGCCGAGCAGCACCCCCTCATGGAGGTTGGTTCTGAAATGTCCCCGAAGGCTCGCAAGCTCCGCTGAACTCAACAGCCACACCGCAAGCCCGGACTCCTCGGCAAAATGATTCGGGCTCAACGCGGGGTTATTCGATACAATGTCACTGATGGAATTGGTCAATCCATACAGCTCCGTATCCAGGCCAACCGCCTTAGGCTTGCCGAACACTTTCTCCTTGAGCCGCCAAACCCAGGCCCACGAGGGGCCCCGCGGCAGAACCGTGTACAAAAACGGGCGTTTGACCACGGGATGAGTATAGGGCGGGCGACGAATCGAAACTGGGCTCAGTGGTTTATCGGCCGCAGGTCGAGCAACCAGGAGCAGCACTAAGACCGCGAGCAGTCCCACTACGGCCAGCCAGCGCAACTTGCTCGATATCCGTTTCATGGAAGCCAGAACACCTGAGCAGTCACAAAGTTCCTATGCTCCTCCATTACGACCTCAGAAAAGCCAGCGCAGGCCCACGCAAAACAGCCCGCAAATTACCGAGCCCAGCCCCAGAACGATAGCACCGGCCAGTCGTTTCCCGGGAAGTTGGAGCCACATATATAGGCTGCTGAGGACCATAAAGATCAGGCCGATCGCGACAAGGTCCATGGAATAAGCCCACAAGTAAGTGAGCCCCCAATCACGGCCATTGCGAGGGTCATCGGCAACATTGCCAGAGAAGACGTGCAGCACTTTCATTACGCCCCAGAGATTCACATCTGCCTGCCGCACCGTCGCGCTGCCTTGGCTCCAATTGGCTTTGATAAAAAAGAAATGCCCGGGCCGTCGAACCTGAAAATCCAGCATGCTGGCCTCAGTTCGGGTCGTGGTCCAGAGGATGTCCCCTTCAATTCCCAGTTGCCTCATGATGTCCTGGGCCTGTGCGAGGTCACCAACTGAATCTGGAGCGGGCGCTTTGATCGCGCGTTCGTAGTTCGTCTCCTTCCGGTTTTTCCAGTGTTCGTGAAACGTCCATTTGGGATGGTTCAGCAGCAGGCCACTGAAGGCAAAGAGCCAAAGGAAAAACATCAGGAACAAACCGGAATAAAAATGCAGCTTCCGATTCCAGCGCTCCAAACCTGCCCATAAGCGGGGGCGGTCTTTTCCTCCAATCGTAGCTAAAGGTTCAGTGGCTGAGGGCATAGGCAATCCCAAAAAACGTCAGCATCCCCGCACAGAGCAGTATCCAGCCAATCCTGCGTTCAGACCGCAGCATATACCACAGGTAAATGCCGCTGATCGAAATGAAGAGTGTGAAGTAAACGGTCGTATCAGCGAGCCATCGCCACGCCTTCATAAAAAACCAGTTCATCCTGAGATCCGGTCCATGCTGGCCAGGAGATTTATGCAGTGTGATCAACGCGTCGGCCAATCCGGTCTCGCGAGTCACCACTGTAGCCTCGCGGTTCGTCAGGTTTATAGTCACAGTCGTGGCACGCCCGGGGATCGACACCGGTATGATCATCTTCTCTTCCTTTACCATGTGCTGCACAAATCCAATCTCTCCCGGCACGTTCATACGTTCGAGAGTTGGCCTCAGCGCATCGATGAGCGGGCGCCCGGAAAGCTTCGCCAAATCTTCTGGAATGGCCACCGCTGAAACCACTCGAGTGTTCGCCTTTTCTGAAGCGAATCTCGGAATCCAGGTGTGCACGAGAAAAAAGACGCTGATGCAAAAGACCAGCACGAAGGGACTGATGAATAGCCCCAGGTATAGGTGCAGATCCCGAGTCAGCAGATAAAAACGCCTCTTCACCTACTGGATATCCGAAGGATTTAAAGCGGGTTCGATCATTTATCCGACAAAACCCTATTATGTCCTCTCCCTCGAGGAAAGGTAGTAATCAAGACTTGCGTCCCCTGACGACTACCCGCGGTTTATCTTTGCCCTTGCCTCCGCCGTAATCTTTAACGCGCAGGCAGGATGAAAGACGCCAACCTGAGCAGTACGGTTTCAACTAACCCTTAACGCCCCTTGCGTCCTTTAGGTCCTTTACGTCCTTTAAGTCCCTTTAACAAACCTTGGATACTACGCCCAAAAAACATTCCCTCTCCCGACGGGAGAGGGATCAAAGGGTGAGGGGAGCCCTTTTCCCCGCAGGGCTGATCTGCATCTGACTTGTGACGTGTAGGACAAACACGGATTTGTCTTATGGATTTTGATCTCCCTCGGAAATTTGTCGGCAGCGCCCGCATTAGTCACTCCCGTCTGTTCCGCATCCGGCTCACCCGGTTGCTCCGCGTTCCGCAATCGGATCAAAACCTCCCGCTTACCGCCAAATATCCACTTAAAAAGGCTCTTTTCTGGCATGGCATCGCTGCTGCTAAACAGATGTTCGCGAGTTTGGAAAAAGATAATTCCGCTCCTCGCAAAAAATTAAACACGAATACAAAATATGGCCTCTCTTATCCTCTCCCTGATCACGCCTTCACGTAACCTGCGTCACACTTTCCTGGGCGCATGCGCGTCCTTCGCGTTCCTGCACAGCGCTTCAGCTCAACCGCAATATATGCTCACGGACCTCGGCAAACTGCCGGGAACGGATCTGAGTATTGCCAATGCCATTAGCGATCGCGGCGATACCGCGGGTGCCTGCAATTCCGCTGCCGTCAATCAGGTCGCGGTCGCCTGGCGCAACGGAGTGCTGAGCAATCTTGGCAAATTGCCCGGCGGCACTTTCAGCTATGCCACTGCCATCAATTCCTCCGGCGTGGTCGTCGGCGATGGCGACACTGGCGATGGACGCCCGCAGAGTTGGGTCACCGGGCCTTTTGGTTTGCTCAACATTTTCCCAAATAATGGGGGAAACACGCATGCCATCGGAATCAACAACGCTGGCGCTATATGCGGTTATTATACCAAAAGCTTGTCCGGTAATACCGCGTCCTGGAAGGGCGCAATCTGGACGGTCGATTCAAAAGATCCCACACGTTACCGAGTGACCGACCTGCCCTCTCTTCCCGGCATTAATAGCAAGTTCACTTCTGCCATTCCGTTTGCCTTTAACCAGAGCGGCCAGGCCGCTGGCTGGGCCGTGAACGATATTATCGGGCAGCACGGTGCATTTTGGAACAACGATGCCAAACATACCATCGTGGATCTCGGTGTGTTGCCGGACGATTGGAGCAGCATTGCGTGGGCTATGAATGACCTCGGCCAGGTAGTCGGGGAAAGTCATCCGCCGGGAAACAGCCGTCCCGTGCTGTGGAACAATGACGCGGCGCACACCCCCTTCGCCCTTCCTTTGCTCGATAGCGACAACTATGGCGTGGCTTCACACATAAATAATCTTGGGCATATCCTCGGTACCAGCGGCATCAGCGATCCCGCAACGAGCAACGTAAACGTCTCGCGCCTCGTCGTGTGGCGCGATGGAACAATTTACGATCTCCAGGCACTCGTTAGTGCCACCGGCTGGACCCTCACTACTACAACGGGCATCAACAACTCGGGTCAGATTGTCGGCTTCGGCACATTCAACAATGAAACCCACGGTTTCGTATTGACCCCTGTCGTGCAATAAACTCAACTTTGCCAACCTCAGCCCGGCGCACTTCATCGCGCCGGGCTTTTCCAAAAAAGGAATCGTCGGTTATTACCTTGGCAGTACCAAAAAACATTCCCTCTCCCGACGGGCTTGTCATTACCCACAACTTTGGCGGCTTCAAGTTTCAAGAGAAGCATAGTCAACCCGGAGGGTTGATAGATATTAGCCGGGTGGTCGACTCACGGAGACCCCCGGAAAAAGTTTGCAACA
>JADMIO010930539.1_pt1 | contig 13542 bp, 11 predicted proteins | sample 8958161 | NCBI WGS metagenome assembly JADMIO01 (sample SAMN16585339, study PRJNA669376) | soil metagenome | isolation source: Crop rotation soil | place: USA: Cullars Rotation, Alabama | collected 2011 | reverse complement strand
GGCATGTATCCAGAACGGCTTTGTGCTCTGTTAATGCGGTGATGATATGGTTTCCTTTAGCTGAATAGGCTTCAAAAACGCCCTTGAGCGCAAGGTTTACGGCTTCTGTAGCTCCGGAAGTGAAGATGATTTCCTTCGTTTCGGCACCCAGGAGGAAAGCCAGCTGTTCCCTTGCAATTTCGACCGCTTCTTCTGCAATCCATCCGTAAGAATGACTTCTGCTTGCGGCATTGCCGAACCGTTCATTAAAATAAGGCAACATCGCTTCGACAACCCGCGGATCACAGGGCGTTGTTGCATTATTATCGAGGTATACCGGCAATCTCAGCATGTTTTTTCATCTTTGAACAAATTTAAGGGCACAATGAACACGAAGGTAGATGGGGACACGATTTGTTCTTCGTGTAACGCCCGCTCATCTTTGAATTATAAACCATGGCAAAAGTTGAACATATTGGCATCGCCGTCAGAAGCCTGGAGGAATCTATTCCCCTTTTTGAAGCGTTACTGAACAGCCCTTGTTATAAGGTAGAAAAAGTGGAAACTGAACTGGTCAACACTGCATTCTTTAAGTCCGGGGAAGTGAAAATCGAATTGCTTGAAACGTTATCTCCGAACGGGGTGATTGCCACATTTATTGAAAAGAAAGGAGAAGGGATGCATCATATTGCATTTGAAGTAGAAGATATAGAAGCTGAAATGAAAAGGTTGGCTGAAGCCGGCTTCATGTTACTTTCCGACAAACCAAGACCAGGAGCGGATAACAAAAGGGTATGTTTTCTTCACCCAAAAACGACGAATGGTGTACTGGTAGAGCTGTGCGAGGAAAGAAAGGTTTAAGGTTTAAGGTTTAAAGTTTAAAGTTAGTTTGTGCTAATTCTCTGTTCCTGATATTTTGCGTCTTCCAGCCTTCGTGGCGAGCTCCTGTGGTTCAATTCGCCACAAAGTCACAAAGACGCAAAGTACGCGAAGAAATCAGTTTAAGTTAAACGCCTACTTGAAGTGGTAGAACCCTCCAACTTTAAACGTTAAACTTTAAACTTTAAACTTACTCATTTCCGATTTCCGCTTCTTTTCCCAGGCCTAATTTATCAACGGCGATCTGGGCAGCGATCTGGCTTGCATCTTTTTTGTTGAAGGCTTTGCCCTGGGCGATAAGTTCTCCGTTGACGACGGCGCCCACGGTAAACAGCCTGCGACCGTTTTCTATCTTTTCATCCAGGGTTTCAAACTCGAGGTTCTTGCCTTTTTTATTGGCCCAGCCGTAGAGTTTGTTTTTATGGTTGATCTCAAGATTTTCCAGGTCATCCATAAACAGGTGCGGAACGATGATACGTTCATGTACCCACTTTCTTGTTTTCTTAAAACCTTTATCGAGGTAAACAGCACCCACCACCGCTTCCAGCGTGTTGCCAAAGATCTGGCTCATTTTAAGGGAGCTGTCGAACTTATTGAAGTGGGTGATCTTTCGCATCCCCATTTTCACTGCAATATCATTCAACGTAGTGCGGTTCACCATTTTACTGCGCATCTCCGTTAAAAAGCCTTCTTCCTTGTAAGGATATTTTTTAAATAAAAAATCCGCAACAATGGCGCTGAGAATGGCATCGCCAAGATATTCAAGCCGCTCGTTATTTGCTGATGCGGCATCTCTAACCGAACGATGTGTCAGGGCCGTTTTATATAAAGAGGTGTTACCGGGAGAAAACCCGAGTACGTTACGCAGTTGTTTCTTAAAGGAAGGAACTGTATCGGACCGTTTTATAAATTGATCTAACAAACCCACAATGTAGCTTACGCTTTTTTTCTGCGCTTTAAATTTATTGCATATCTGGTAATTCACCACATATTCAACGCAGTAAAAACCATTAAATTTTATCACCCTCCCGGCTAGCTAATATATTTCTTTACGATAACTGCCGCATTATGACCACCGAAACCGAAAGTGTTGCTAAGGGCAGCATTCACCGTTCGTTTCTGTGCTTTGTTGAAAGTAAAGTTAAGGTCGGGCGGAAGGTCCGGATCATCAGTAAAGTGATTAATGGTTGGAGGCACCATATCTTCAATCACGCTCATAATACAGGCTATTGCCTCAATGACGCCCGCTGCCCCCAGGCAATGGCCGGTCATTGATTTGGTTGAGCTGATATTCAATTTTTTTGCATGATCCCCAAAAACTACGGTGATGGCTTTTACTTCTGCGCCATCGCCCAACGGAGTAGAAGTACCGTGCGTATTGATGTAATCGATGTCTTCAGGTTGTAATCCACCATCCTGCAGTGCAGCAATCATTACGTTTCTTGCCCCCAGGCCATCGGGGTGAGGCGCTGTAATATGGTGCGCATCTGCAGTTGCACCGCCACCCGACACTTCACAATAGATACGCGCACCCCTGGCTTTGGCATGTTCCAGTTCTTCGAGAACGAGTACCCCGGCGGCTTCACCCATAACGAATCCGTCCCTGTCTTTATCGTAAGGCCGGCTTGCCGTTTTGGGGTCATCGTTACGTTCGCTAAGTGCTTTCATCGCGTTAAACCCTCCGACGCCCGCTTCACTGATGACACTTTCACTTCCGCCAGTCAGGATAATATCAGCCTTGTTCAACCGAATATAATTGTAGGCATCGATGATGGCATTGGTAGAAGAGGCGCACGCGCTGACTACGGCAAAGTTGGGTCCGCGGAAACCGTGACGCATGGAAATATTCCCGGATGCGATATCGAGGATCATTTTTGGTATGAAGAAAGGATTGAAACGGGGAGTGCCGTCTCCTTTTGCGAAATTCATTACCTCCTCCTGGAAAGTAATCAGGCCACCGATACCGCTGGCGAAGATAACACCCACCCGGTCTGGATTTACGTTATCCTTGCTTATACCTGCATCTGCGACAGCCTGGTCGCTTGCTACAATTGCGGTTTGAGTGAAACGGTCGAGTTTACGCGCTTCCTTGCGGTCGAGATAATTGGTAGGTTCGAAATTTTTAAGTTCGCAGGCAAACCTGGTCTTAAACTTGGCCGCATCAAATTGCGTGATAAAATCAGCACCGGATACGCCGTTTATCAATCCTTTCCAAAAATCAGCAGGACTGTTTCCTAATGGCGTCAATGCGCCAATGCCGGTAACTACAACACGTTTCAATTCCATTCGGCTATCGGAGTTTTAATAAGTGATAAATCCGCCTTCTCAGCAAAGTGCTTTTGAAAGGCGGATTGTAAGATATAGCTTAAATACCGTTGAGCCGACTATTTAGCATGTTCCTCTAAATAAGCAACGGCCTGGCCAACAGTAGTAATGGTTTCAGCTTGCTCGTCAGGAATTGAAATATTGAATTCTTTTTCAAATTCCATAATTAATTCCACGGTGTCTAATGAATCTGCTCCCAGATCGTTTGTGAAAGAAGCCTCATTTGTTACTTCTGCCTCATCCACTCCTAACTTATCAACAATGATTTTTTTAACTCTTGTTGCTATGTCTGACATTTTTATAAAGTTTAGTTACGGCAGCAAAAATATAATATTTGAATTAAAAGCAATCAGATTATCAGTTTATTTTCACAGCCCCTGTCCGCTGAAAAAGTGAATGTTATCCGCACTTTTGCGCTTTACTTGTACCTCATTTAATCAGGCACATAGCATTTTATTTTTATTATTGCCGGCATAATAAGCAATGATATCGGTTCTCTGCATGATTTCATCTCGTTTCCCAGATATTTCTGACCGCAATTTGTAATCTGTATTTTGTAAATTCGGACTCAATTTCAAAACACCGGCATGGCATTAAAAATCATTGATTACGGTTCCAAGGAGTACCAGCTGATGGTAAACCTGAGGTATGAAATTCTCAGAAAGCCTTTGGGTTTGCAGTTTAGCAAGGATGAACTTGACCAGGAGAAAGATGAAATTTTAATCGGGGCATTTGAAGATGAGAAGATTCTCGGCTGCTGCATGCTGGTCAAAACCGACGCCAAAACATGCCGCCTCAGGCAAATGGCTGTCATCAACAAGCTCCAGGGAAAGGGCATAGGCAAAGCCCTGATGGTTTTTGCTGAAAATCTTGCCCGCGACCGCGGATTTAAAAACCTGACCATGCACGCCAGGAAATCTGCCATCGGATTCTACGAGCGGCTCGGATACCGCGTGATTGGCGAGGAGTTCCAGGAAGTTACCATCTCACACTACGTGATGGAAAAGGAACTTTGATCCATTCTATTTTATCAGCCGGAAATTCAGCGGGTACCTGTAAAGCTTATTATCACTTGCTTTTACAGAAGCTATGATGATGCAAACCAGCGACAGAATGCCGATGCCCATCAGCATGAAAACGCCAATGATAAAGAAGATTAAAGGAACAGAAATGCATGCAAGTATGGCCATTGATATCTGAAAATTCAATGATTCCTTCGCATGTTCCCGTACGTATGCCGATTCATCTTTTTTGATCAGGTAAACGATCAGCGGTCCTAGTAAATTTGCAACCAGTGCAAGAACATGCGACAGAATGGCCATCGTTCTTTCATCACTGGTGGGAATGTATGCAGATTGATCACTGATATGGCCGGTTTGGGTTTGGGTGTCCATGATAAAAAGTTTGTGCTGAATTTAATACAAATTTGCGCACATTGAAAATTTAACTGGCCAGCTGGGCCTCCCCGATAACCGAGCGGTTCATCTTAAGGAGGAACTTGTATAACGCTTCCATGCTGCGTACATCGTCAACAATAAGTATAAAGTTTCTGCCAGTCTGTTTCAACCGGGCCTGGTTGGTTTTTGTCTGGATAAATTTAAGAATCTGGTCGAAGATGCTTGACTCGTAATAAGGAGAATCAGGCCTGTTAATAAAGTAACACCTGAGCGCCTGGTCTTTCATGACCATTTTTTCGAATCCCAGCTCTACCGCCAGCTTCCGGCATCTTACAGTGATGAAAAGATCTTCCACCTGTGGTGGCACCGGCCCAAAACGATCTGTGAGCTCAGCATGAAACTGCTGAAGGTCACTTTCAGTTTCACAATTATCGAGCCTCGTGTATAGTGACAACCTTTCGGTTATGCTTTCCACGTAATTGTCAGGGATCAGGATTTCCAGGTCTGTATCGATGGTACAGTCCTGAACATAATCTTCCTGTTTCTGAATTTCTTCCTTAAAGAGGTTGCGGAACTCTGTTCGTTTCAATTCCTTAATGGCTTCATCGAGGATCTTCTGGTACATTTCGAATCCAATCTCCGCCATAAATCCACTTTGTTCGCCGCCGAGCATGTTACCGGCTCCGCGTATATCCAGATCACGCATGGCGATCTGAAACCCACTCCCCAATTCACTATGCTGCTCCAGCGTTTGCAGGCGTTTCCTTGAATCATTCGGAAGTGTGCTCATCGGTGGTGCAAGCAGGTAACAAAACGCTTTCTTGTTGCTTCGGCCTACCCTTCCTCTCAGCTGGTGAAGGTCACTAAGTCCAAACTGGTGAGCGTTGTTCACAATGATGGTATTCACGTTGGGGATGTCAACCCCGCTTTCCACGATATTCGTACAAACGAGCACGTCATACTTCCGGTCAATGAAGTCCAGAATTCTCTCTTCGAGAATATGACCTTCGAGCTGCCCATGTGCATAGCCGATACTGAGATCCGGACATAAGGCCTGTATCATTGCCGCCATTTCGGCAAGTCCCGCTACCCGGTTATGAATAAAGAACACTTGCCCGCCGCGCTCGGTTTCGTAGTAGATCGCTTCGCGGATAAAATCTTCGTTAAACAACTGTACTTCCGTCTGGATGGGCTGACGGTTAGGAGGTGGTGTATTGATAATACTAAGGTCCCTGGCACCCATCAGTGAAAACTGAAGAGTTCTTGGGATAGGCGTGGCCGTAAGGGTAAGACAATCTACATTGCTTCTGATCGTCTTCAGCTTCTCCTTGGCAGCAACGCCAAATTTCTGCTCTTCATCAATCACCATTAAGCCAAGGTCTTTGAACTTCACGTCCTTTGCCAGCAATGCATGTGTACCGATGATGATATCTATCTTTCCTTCTTCCAGTTTTTTTAAGGTTTCTTTCTTTTCTTTCGCGGATTTAAACCGGTTTACATAATCGATGGTGACCGGAAAATCTTTCAGGCGGTCGCTGAAGGTTTTGAAATGCTGAAATGCGAGGATTGTGGTAGGCACAAGCACGGCAACCTGTTTGCCGTCGAGGCAACTTTTGAAGGCAGCCCTGATCGCAACTTCTGTTTTGCCGAAGCCTACATCGCCGCACACCAGCCTGTCCATCGGCGAGGGCGACTCCATATCCTTCTTCACGTCAGCCGTTGCGCGGCCCTGGTCTGGGGTATCCTCGTAGATGAATGACGCTTCAAGCTCTGTTTGCATGTAGTTATCCGGTGTATGTGCAAAGCCCTGCTGCGCTTTTCGCTGTGCGTATAATTTGATCAGGTCGAACGCAATTTCCTTGACCCTGGTTTTTGTTTTCTCTTTTAACTTCTGCCAGGTGTCGCTGCCAATTTTGTTGATCTTCGGAACACTTCCTTCCTTACCCGTGAACTTCGAAATTTTATGTAACGAGTTGATATTTACATAAAGAATATCATTGTCTTTATAAATGATCCTTACTGCTTCCTGCAATCTGCCGTTCGCTTCAATTTTCTGCAGGCCACTGTACACGCCTACTCCATGATCAATATGGGTTACAAAATCGCCGGGTTGCAAATCGCGCAATGTTCTCAGCGTAATGGCCTTGTTCTTGTTGTACGCCTGCTTCACCCGGTATTTATGATAACGCTGGAAGATCTGGTGATCGGTATAACACACCAGCTTCAGGTCATGATCGATGAAGCCTTCGTGAATGGAAGTGGGAATTGGCGTAAATGAAATTTCAGCTTTCAGGTCGGCAAATATGCTATGCAATCTTTCGAGCTGTCTTGGATTATCGGCAAAAAGAAAGATGTTGTATTTTTTCGACTCCCAGTTTCTGAGGTCTTTGATCAGGAGATCAAATTGTCTGTTGAACGCAGGTTGCTCCTGTGTCTTGAAAGTAATAACCTCCGCTTCACGGTCACTAGCGCCTTGCGTAAAGGATGAGGAATAACCGAATTCTACAATGTGTTTGTCGTTCAGCTGGGTTTCGAGTTCAGCTGCCGAAATGAAATCGCGCCGGGAAACATCTGATTTCTCATGTCGTTCGTCGTCCAATTCCGTATTTGAAGATGGATGCTCCTGTTTATATTGAAGAAAAAGTTCCAGGTCTTCTTCCACCACCAGTAACTTCTCCTTGATCACATCCCAGTCCTGGAACCAGATCACCGTATTTTCCGGCAGGAATTCAAGAATGGAGATCTTGTCGCCTGATTGAAACTGCGTTTCGACGTTTGGGATGATGGTGACCTGTAGCAGCTTTCTTTCGCTAAGCTGTGTTTCGGGGTCGAATATCCGAATCGAGTCCACTTCGTTTCCAAACAATTCCAGGCGATAAGGCTTCTCATTTCCAAATGAATATATATCCAGTATGCCTCCACGTAGGGCAAACTGGCCTGGTTCATATACAAAATCAGTCCGGTCGAACTGGTAATTCACGAGCTTTTCCATCAACCCATCCACATCCAATGTATCACCGGTTTTTAGCAGGATCAGGTTATTATTAAGGGTCTTTGGCAACACCACTTTTTCAGCCAGCGCATCCGGATAGGTAACCAGGATCTTTTTATTTCCACCGGCGCTTAACCTCGTCAGTGCTTCCGTTCGCAGCATTACATGGCTGCTGTTGAGCAGTTGGAAATTTTTCCTGTTTTTGAATGATGAAGGAAAATAAAATAGGTCTAGTGCCTGCGTTAGATTTTCCAGCGTGTTATGAAAATAAGCCGCCTGCTCCGCATCATTTAGTACAATCAGGTGGTTAAGTGAAGAAGCCGAAGGATGAGTGAACAAACCTGTGATAATAAACTGCGATGAACTTCCGTGTAAGCCTTTTAAGTAGATTTTTTGAGGACGGGAAAAAGAGAGCTTGTCCGCCAACTCAAAAAGGCGGGGGGAATTCAGAAAAAAGCCGGATAACACCTCATAATTCATTCAGCCGGCAAATATAATATATACTTCTGCACTTATAAAAACGCCCTTAGCTTTTTTTGTTAAATTGAGACTTCAACTTGTGCAAATGACGCAATGGAAAAATCCGTTCAGGCTGGCCCTTTTATGTTGCTTGTTCTTCCCCTTTTTACTCCAAAAAAACATACACTTTACCCGCCCGTCAGCCTTTACTGAAGCGGAGGCTGAGGAATCAGAAGAGAATGCTTCGTACAAAAAAGAAAGATTGCTGCATGAGTTTCATATGTTAAGAAACCCCGTAACCGGTAAAATTCCTGCAAACATCCATGAAATTGAACTGAAGACCGCGAAGATCATACCATCACGCAATGAACGGGATATCCGCATGGCCAGAAACCAGTCAGCTACGCAGTCGGCGAATACCTATATTTCCATCGGTCCAAATAATATATCCGGCCGAAGCCGCACGCTCGCTTTTGACCGCCGAAACAGCCTGGTGATGCTTTCCGGCGGTGTTACCGGGGGCATTTTTCGAAGTACAAACGGCGGCGTTACCTGGACTTTCGTTTCCCCGGAGGACGATATCCGCAGCGTTACAACGATTTCACAGGATCCCTCCAGCCCGGATACCTGGTACTGCGGAACAGGAGAAGTTTACAACGCCACCAGCGTACAGGAAGTTTCAGTGCCGGGAACGGTAGGCCATGGCGTTTTTAAAAGCACCAATAACGGGGTAACCTGGACTAAGCTTCTTTCCACGGCGGATGCAGACCCGCAGCTTTTTAACGGAACTTTCGACCTGGTACACCGGATCGCCGTTCATCCCACAGGTGGTGTTGTTTACGCAGCGGTGCACAATCGTATTATGAGGTCAGCTGATGGCGGACTGAACTGGGCAACGGTGCTCGGGGGCACACTGGGCAACACCGCCACCGCAGGCATTACAGATGTGATCATCAATGCAACCGGTACGAGAATATACGCAGCATTCAGCGGCGAAAATATCGACCCATCCCTGGTCGGCGTGTGGGAGTCCTCAACGGGGCTTACTAATTCCTGGACGCGCATTGCCGGCGCCCCGTCGGGACAGGGTTTTGTTTCAGGCTGGCGTCCATACGGCCAGTGGGGAAGAGTGGTGCTCACTTTGTCTCCCGCGGGAAAACTGTATGCGCTGTATAAAAACGGCAATAGCGCTTCCGGAAGCAACCCGCTGCCTGAGGCAGATCTTTTCCGCGCAGATATAACATCAGGCAACCCGGCGGCGTATGTCTGGGAAAACCTGAATGCCTGGGTTCCCAATGAACCTATTGGCAGGGTTGATGGCGTAAATCCTTATACAACGCAGTTCAGCGGTTTCAATATGTCCATTGTGGTAAAGCCCGACCAGGAGAATATTCTTTTTATAGGAGGAACGGTGCTCCACCGGGTAGACCTGAATGAAACGGATCCCGCACGAAAGTTTCGCCGTTGCGGTGGTTATGGCGTCGGCTTTTTTTCGGACGCGTTCTTTTATCCCAACCACCACCCGGATGTACACGGTATTTATTTTGCCTCCGGCAGCAATGTGGAAATGTATACGGTTACAGATGGCGGCATACATAAAACGTTAAACAATATGGCGGATACGGTTCAATGGATTCCATTGAACAACGGTTTCCAGACACTGCAGTTTCAGCAGGTTACTATCATACCTGATATTAGTTACGACTGGGTGATAGGCGGTGCACAGGACAATGGTACCGTGTACAATACCGATGTCCCGCGTTCACTCGCACATGTACAACACGGGCAGGGAGATGGTGCCGCCGCTGCGATGTCTGCGTTTTACAAGTCCGGAAACACCTGGCGACAATACTGGTATTATACCATTGTGCAGGGTTATATCGTAAGATCCGACCTCACCTGGCAACTAAATAATAATGTGCTGGTCAATACACAACTGACTTCCGGTACTAACATCACGCCGAACGGACTTGGGGGATCCGGCCAGTGGCTTACCTTATTTACGCTTGACCCGGATTCTGCAGAAAACCTGTATTACAACGTAAATGACCGCATCTTTCGAACCAACCGTGCTTCAACGGTGAACTCCGGCAACTGGACGGAACTTATAGGCATTCGCAATACAATACCAGATTCAGCGGTGATCGCGTCGATAGCGCTTTCAAGAAAAACTACCGCGCAGGCTACCCGTTTCCTGTTTTTCGGTACGGATGCCGGTAAAGTTTATAGGGTTGCTAATCCTTCCGTTTCAAATGCTGCGGCAGCACCTTCGGATATCACGCCGTCAGGAATGTTGCCCGGCAGCTATGTGGCAGGAATAGCAGTAAACCCGCGTAATGCCGACACCGTAATGGCGGTTGTTTCCAATTATGATATGAGCGGAAATACGGTGAGGAATATTTTCTGGACAGGCAATGCCACGGCTGCCTCGCCAACCTGGCAGATCATCGATGGCGCGCTTGAGCCTTTATCTGCCCAAAGCTGTGCCATTGTTGTGCGTGCGACCGGAATTGAATATTTCGTGGGCACTTCTGTAGGATTATACAGTACTGCTTCCATTAACGGCAATGCTACGTCATGGGCAAATGAAGGCACGGGTATGATGAAGCATGCTATCATCCGCTCCCTCTACAACAGGGCGGAAGATAATAAACTGGTGGTTGGAACACATGGCAACGGCGCTTTTCTGGGGGCAATGAACCTGACTACCGGTCTTCCGGATCCGCCCGTTGCGAATTCCGATTTTATCAGGATCGTTTACCCTACCATTTCCTCCGGACAGATACATTTCCGTACCGGCCAACTCACGGGCATCTTCCAAATGAATGTAAATGTGTATGCCGTCAGCGGGCAACGGGTGTATCAATCGAGCCTGCCCTATTCGGATGGGTTGTTACCGCTTACACATTTGCCTGCCGGTCAGTATGTGATCGAATTCTCTGCTTTAAACAACAAATACCGGTTCCTGAGCCGCTTTACCAAACAGTAGCTGACCAGCAATGATGAACAGTTCAAAAATCATAATCCTATTTATCGCGACTTTCACGATGCGATCATCCATCTCTGTTTCAGCGCAGCTCTGTTTCCCGGTGAAAAGAACCTATGCTTATTTTCAGCCGGTAACGCCGGGAAACGCGGCAAAAAACGAAACAGCATCCGCTCAGCGACACGGCAATTATTATATCTATTTACAAAGCCGTAAAGAAGCGATTACTGTATCTGATCTGTGGATTGATGGTGTACATCATAACGTGCGGCTGATTAAAGTAACCAGCCCGGTTGTACTTCCGGCTACCGGTTTGAATCCATCTGCAACAGACAGGCAAAATAATAGAGTACTGGTGCCACCCACCGATAACAAGGTATTTCAGGTAATCATCACAGCAGATGGTCTGGCAGGCGGCGGACGGGCCCTGCCCTCAAAATACCTGGGAAAGCCAGTGGTGATTATGGTGTCTTATGGCAAGAAACAACGCTTCATTATCAAAGATGAAATCGTACAGCTGGATCCCCTGGGAATGCTATAAATACCGGGCTTTTGGCGAAAGGAAAATTTTTGCTTGTTCTTTCAGTAAAACATTATATTAGCTGCTCGATAGCTTGCCAGCTCATAAAAGCGGAAACCCAACCGGGTTCCGCTTTTTCTTTCTGCTATGGCCGGGGCTTGCTTTCTTATTGGTAAATTCAGTCAAAAATTTATTGTATGCTTCAGCCGTGGAGAACAGGTATAATCACCCGCATCGTACAGGAAACGCCTTCCACAAGACGGTACTGGATACAGGTGCCGGAAATTGACAACTTCGATTTTATTCCCGGGCAGTTTGTAACACTTGACCTGCCGATTCACGAAAAGCCGAATAAAAGATGGAGAAGTTATTCCATCGCTTCATGGCCTGACGGTACAAATACTTTCGAGCTGGTGATCGTACTCCTGGAAGGGGGCCTCGGTACAAGTTACCTTTTCAATGAAACTGACGTAGGCTCGAAACTAACCTTACGCGGTCCGCAGGGTGTGTTTGTATTGCCACCTGTTATTGACCGCGATCTGTTTTTCATCTGTACCGGCACCGGCGTAGCTCCGTTCCGCTCAATGACGCACCATATAAAAGATCACAAGACGGAATTCAAAAACATCTACCTGATTTTTGGCTGTCGTAAAACAACAGATTGCCTTTATGGCAACGAATTGAAAGCTTTGCAGGAAGAGCTTCCGAATTTTCACTATATCCCTACATTCTCCCGGGAAGAACCCGGTGACGGCTACAAAACCGGTTATGTTCACACGGTCTATGAAGAGATCTGCAAAAATGAGTTTGTAAAAACAGGTGAGGACGGCACGGAGATCCGCAAGCCCGCACATTTTTACCTGTGCGGCTGGAAAAATATGATTGACGAAGCCAAGGATCGTATTGTAAAACTAGGTTACGACAGGAAGTCTATACACCAGGAACTCTACGGCTAGATGCAGTTGCTTCTTTTCATCGAACTCATTTCACTTTCCGGGCATCGGAAAGCAGTTCATTACTTTCCTCAGCCGGTGGCACGTCTTTCATCGCCACCACCAGTGTTTTAGGATTGGTACCTTTACTTTGTGCTCTTACCATCTCTTCCTGCAGGTGCAGGATTTCAGCATGGTTATTCAGCATTTCTCTCTCGAGTGAACTAACCTGCTTCTTTAGCTTATAAATCTGGGCGCTGCGGAAAACAAAGCCGGTCAGAACAGAAAAAACGCCTAACAAAGCAATCCAAATTACATTAACGGTAATCGTAATAGCAAGCATTGTTTTTTTAATTATTGATCGAATATAACAAGTTCCGTTTCGAAAGATCTACATATAAACCATTACGCAATTTATATACCGCTGGCCATGATCTCTCTTAGGACTGTATCCCTTATTCCCTCTATTGGAATCCTTCTCTGCTCCATGCTATCTCTATAACGAATAGTTACCGTATTATCGTCTTTGGTTTGATGATCTATCGTTACGCAAAACGGGGTACCGATGGCATCCATTCTGCGGTATCTCTTACCAATTGAATCTTTTTCCTCATAAAAACAACGGAATGAAGACTTACACCGGTTCATCACATCACGGGCTATATCCGGCAGACCGTCTTTCTTAACCAGCGGAAGCACAGCGAGTTTGATGGGAGCCAGGCCTGGCGGGAACTTGAGCACCACACGGCTGTCTTTCTTTTCCGGCGTGCTTAAATCTTCTTCATGGTAGGCTTCGCTTAAAACCATCATCACGGTGCGGTCGACCCCTATTGAAGTTTCAATCACAAAAGGTATATAATTCTCATTGATCTCATTATCAAAATACTGCATCTTTTTCCTGCTATATTCCTGGTGTTTTTTGAGATCAAAATCTGTCCGTGAATGTATGCCTTCCACTTCCTTAAAGCCGATAGGAAAATTATATTCAATGTCGCACGCTGCGTCGGCATAATGGGCACTTTCCAGCACAGTGGGATCCGAAGCTTGGAATTCACGTGACTTGAAGTCGCGGC
>JADMIO010830271.1_pt1 | contig 13545 bp, 7 predicted proteins | sample 8958161 | NCBI WGS metagenome assembly JADMIO01 (sample SAMN16585339, study PRJNA669376) | soil metagenome | isolation source: Crop rotation soil | place: USA: Cullars Rotation, Alabama | collected 2011 | reverse complement strand
CTTTCCCTTTTTGATGTTTTTTAGAGAACCATACCTTGTTCCATGTATGGGTTCTCCTTTGTCCAGTACGCGGCGAACGTGAAGAACTTGTCCTCGATGCGGTACAAGTCCTCGCGCGGAATGCCGAAATCCTCCCAGTCGAGCAAGTTCGGATCTCGTTCGGGAGTCGCGACGTCGTCGACGTATTGGCGTTCGAGCCAGTCCTGATTCCAATGCGGGTAGCGACCACCGATGACAGCGGCTTTGTGCATGATGTTGCGCTCGTTGACGTAGCAGAGCGGTTTCATGAACCAGTATGGCGCGTTGAAAGTGTAGTGATAGTTTGCGACGGACGCGGCGATCCAGCGATAGATGTCGTTGATTGTCATGCGAGCTGGCCCGCCGAGCTCAGCGATGCGTCCTTCAGTGTGGCTGAGAGTGCAAGCACGCACCATTGCTTCAGCGACATCACCGGCAAAGACGGGTTGGACGATTCGCTCGCCGCGGTTGACGAGTGGCACGACACGCCAGTAACGTTGCTCCCTGAACATCTTTGTGATGTGGTTGTCGTCTTCGGCGAACATTTCCGTCGAGCGAATGATGGTGGCGCGCGGGAACTCTTCTAAGACGGCTTCTTCGGCTCGCTTCTTCATGCGCATCAGTTTGGAAGGCGAATCGTGGTCCGCAAGAACGTGCGAGATGTGAATGAGCCGGTTGATGCCCATCTCGCGGCTCCATTTTGCAAGCAAACGCGGCCACTCCACGTTGACTGACTCCATGTCGAACCACGACTGGCTGTTTTCGTACAACGTCGGCTCCTGCCAGCACCCAACGCAGTTGAAAACGTGCTCGACTTTTTCTAACATCGCCTTGACGACGAACTCCTTGTCGATTTCGTAGTCGGTTGGAAACGTTTGTCCGAAAGTTCCCTCGGCAATGCAGCGAATACCACGAATGTTACCACCAGCACAACCAGAACGATGGCGGTATGGAGCGAGGTTTGTGAAGCGATGGTACGCAGTGCAACCTTGCACGTAGCGACCGAAAAATCCTGTGCAGCCGAATGTGACTGACGTGACTCCCATCATGCTGCCTTCGGCGCCGCCATACTTCCACGAGTTGGACAACTCGCCGTTCATGTTGCGTGTGTACAATCGGCGAGCCATTTTTTTTTTTGGTTTTGTTGTGTTTGTGTTTTCCGAAACACCTGAAAGAAAACACGAGAACAAAAAACAAAACAATCGTTTTAACAAATTCGTCAGATTCTGTTTGGATCAAGAGAGTTTTCATCTCTCGTTAAAAAAAGGATTTGGTTTTGATTCAAAAATTCAAGAACAACTTTTTTCTCAACACGATAAAAAAAACTGGAATTCACAAAAAGAGAGAGAAGTGATCCAGTCAGATATCAGTGAAGAGCAAGAAAGGAAGGAAGCACACCACGAACAAAAAAGAAAAAAAAATGCACAAAACAAAACATCACCAACACAACGAAAGAGAAAAAAAAAAAAAGATTTGGATTCGCAATTTTTTTTTCGATGCTGTTTTTGCTGGTGTTTTCTGATTTGATTTTTTTTTCTCGCTGAGGTTTTTTTTTTTCTTTTGAGGTTTCGAGGGGTTTTTTTTTTTTTAGTGCTTCTTGATGGCCTTGATGCGTGCAGCGGTGGCTTGCTTGCGTTGGCGTTGCTTCATGCGGTCGCGTGTGACGGTGCTGAGCCATTCGCGGCGTTGTTGTGCGGATTCCTCGAGCTTTGTCTTCATCGCCTTGACCTTGCGTGTGCGTTGCGCGCGGACCTTGTTTGTCAAGAGGCGTTGGATCTTTGGGCCCTTGAAGCGGTCCTTCTTGTCCTTCTTGGAGACCTTGCGCTTGACGACGAACTTGCGGACGTCAGCGTTGGCTGGCAAGTTCCAGAGCTTGCGGATGGCAGCGACGCGCTTTGGGCCGAGGGTGCGTGGGTTGGAGACATCGGTGACACCTTCGAGTGCCTTCTCGCCAACCTTGCTGACGGTGAGGTTGAGCACGGCGATGTCGTCGCCGATGATGTCACCGCGGATGGCCTTTCGGCGGCGCTCGCCCGAGCGGCCACGGAATGCGTTGTAGCCAACAGCGCCGCGCTTGAGCAAGAGGGAAACGCGAGCTGGGGCGCACACACCGTACATCATTGGGAAACCTTCAGTGTCGGAGCCACCGCGGATCTTGAAGGTGTAGCCGGCGAATTGCTCGCCGAAGGCGGAGCCCTCGACTTCAACACCGAGGCGCTTGCCGAGGATGTTGGAGCGGCGGACTTGATCTTCAGTGATCTCGAATGCCTTGACTGTGCCGTGGCGTCCGTAAGCGATGTTGAGCTTCATTTTTTTCTTGGTGGTGTAAGGTTTCTCTTTTTTTTTTCGCGGTGTTTAGTACCGGTGTTTTTTCTGCAGATTTTTTTCGTGTTGATGAAAAAACAACAACAAAATGGTTTCTTTGTGATTTCGATCGAGTCCAAAAAACAAAAAAAAACAAAAACAAACTTGTTTTCTTCTCGTGCACGACACACAAAAAAAGGTGAACATAAGAGAGAGAGAGAGAGAGAAAAGAAAAAAATCCGTCAACAAACACACACACACACACAAAAAAAAAAAACCCTCACACATTTTTTTTTTTTTTTTTTTGCATTTCGAAAGGCAGACAATGATCTATCTAGAGCTGATCAAAAACTCCCATCAAGTGGAAAAAAAATCCTAAAAATCCCAATCAAAACTGAAAGAAGCGAAAATCGAAAAACAAAAAAAAAAAAAAAATCTGTTGTTGACAAAACGTTTCTGATGAAAGAGAAAAAATCGGATCGTTTTTTTTTTTGTTTTGTTTTGTCATCACTCTATGAATTTTTTCTCTCTGAATTGGAAGAGAGAACTGAAAAGAGAAAAAAAAAAGTCAAAGAAAGCAAACAAACAAACAAGAAAATCTAATGGCTCAAACGACAACACAACCACCACAATTTTTGACTCTTTCCGTTGTCTTTTTCTCTGTGTCTCTATTTTTTTTTTTTTTTTTGTTGGATCAAAAGTCAGCTTCAGTGGTGAAAACTTTGTGACCTTCGGAAGCCATGACGCCGGCCTTCTGGTAATCGCCGACTCGCTTCTCAAAGAAGTTGGTCTTGCCTTGAAGCGAGATCATGTCCATGAAGTCGAAGGGATTCGGCACGTTGAAGTGTTTGTCGTGGCCCAAGGAGAAGAGCAAGTGATCAGCGACGAACTCGATGTACTGCGCCATGAGGTCGGAGTTCATTCCGATCAAACGAACTGGCAAAGCGCCGCAAATGAAGTCCTTCTCCATCTCGACTGCGCTGAGAACAATCTCTTCGACGCGCTCTTTGGAGAGCTTGTGTGTCAAGTGGTCACGGTAGAGCATGCAGGCAAAATCGCGATGCACGCCTTCGTCGCGAGAAATATACTCGTTGGAGAAGGTCAATCCTGGCATCAGGCCGCGCTTCTTGAGCCAGAAGATTGCGCAGAACGAACCGCTGAAGAAGATGCCTTCGACAGCTGCGAACGCAAGAAGACGCTCGGCAAAGCTTGTGGCGGATGTGATCCACTTGACGGCCCATTCGGCCTTGCTCTTGATGCACGGAACGGTTGCGATTGCGTTGAAGAGGTCTGCCTTCTCTTGCGCGTCGCGGATGTACGTGTCGAGCAAAACAGAGTACGTTTCGCTGTGGATGTTCTCGATCGCAATCTGGAAGCCGTAGAAGCAACGAGCTTCTGGAACCTTGACGTCGTTCATGAAGCGAGCAGCGAGGTTTTCAACAACGATGCCGTCAGAAGCAGCAAAGAAAGCAAGAACGTGCTTGATGAAGTGACGCTCGTCGTTCGTCAAACCTTCCCAGTCTTTCATGTCCGCCGACAAATCAATGTCCGACACAGTCCAAATCGACGCTTCGGCTTCCTTGTACTTTTGCCAGATGTCTGGGTACTTGATTGGGAAAAGCACAAAACGGTTCGGGTTGTCGCACAGGAGCGGCTCGTCCTCCAAGTTCTCCAGCGGTTGGAATGCTGACGGAACGACAGTCGTGTTGTTGGCGGCTTTGACTTCGGCGTAGTGATCGTTTGCTTCTTCACGGCCATGTGGTTTGCCAGCAAGTTTCGGCGACGCACCGACCGATGTCGAGTTGTTGCTGAGTTGTGCAAGAGACATTTTTTGTTTTGTTTTGGAAATTGGCGCAAGAATTTTTTGTTTTGTTTGCTGCGAATTTTTGAATGCTCAACAAAAACCAAAACAAAAAAACAGAATTTTTCACTCGCCAAAAAAAAAAAAATCTAACAACAACAAAAAAAAAAAAAAAAAAGGTTCAATCAGTTCCAGAGATCCAACGTTTTCTTCTTTCTTTCTGATGATCGATTTCTGCTTGAGCGAAGTGGGTAAAAAAATCCTCCTGGAGCGACGACAATACCACATTGCTCTTCGACAAGTGTTTGAGTTTCTTCAGACAAATCCAGGTGCACACCGCAGCCGCTGCTGTGAGATGAGAACAGCACAGACGCTGTTGGATTGATTGCTTCATCCAAAATGGAAACGTGACGACAAGCATCATTTTGCGATTGATTGAGTGATCTAGGATGCACAAGCGAGTTTCGAAGCCAATCGCGAGAACGGTACATGCGAAGCAACGCTCGGACAAGAACAGATTGTTGACCACTGTGGTGTTCGTTGCAACTTTGTGCCGCCACCAACAGATTTTCGACGAGTGATATCGGGAAAGTTGCGAAATCAACAAGCTCGGGAAGTGAAACGACCCAAATCGTTGCCACGTCAAGAGCTTGAGTGAGATATCCGAGCGCCAGCAACTGCTCAAGAAGACAAGCGCAAAGTGCGAGAGCTTTCGAGTCGCTTGACGTCAAACACGGAAGCAGCCTGCACAACACTGAGCTGAGATCACGAAGCACTTTCGGCCGAGTTGCAAACTCCGTTCCGGAGCTGCTCATCGCAATCAGCATTTGGCACGCATCCAAAAACAAGCAAACGGATGTCGGATGAGCGCTGGAAACTTCACTTAACAGAATCGGCATCTTGGACAAGGATTCTACAAACACGCTTTCACACAATCCAAACAATCGAGCGTTGGAAGAAGAAAACGCGTCGATCTCGAGCGCACAAGAACGGGCGAGCGAATGCAAAAGTTGTGCGACGAGTGCAAATGAAAGCGACGGCCCAAGAGCAGTCATTCTTCCGTGCACATGAAACGACGATTCGAGATCGTACGAGACAGCACTCGCAGCATCAAGCAGCGAACTTTCGCCGGTTTGCGCCCATGACGAAGCAGCACGGATCAAAAACAGCGTGCAATCTGCTGGAAGTTTCAAAGCCCACCACAGCATCAGCGACTGAGAAACGTCGTCCTCAGCTTGACTCGGATTACAAACTGTCAAGTGCACGTTTTTCAGAAGAAGCAACAATTGTTGCATCTCGCCGCTCACTGCAAAACAAGTGACAAACGCTGCCCAACAACGCAGCGATTCGACTGCAATTTGGGATTGAGCAAGCAAACGTTCATCGGGTTTTGTCGCTGCAAGCACGTCGCTCGATGGAGTCGCATTTTGTAACATCGGAAACAATCGCGTGTTTGCAATTCTTGTGAGCGTTTTCTTGCAGCCTCGTTGATGTGAACCAGAAGAAACTGCAGTGAATGCTGCGCCAGCGTGAATCGCAAGTGAGCTCGAAACAGACGAAATACTCGTGGATGTTCGTTCGCAATCGACAGAAAGGAGCGCGGAATCGTTTTTCAATGTTGGATCAATCGCGTATGCAACAAGCTTTGCCCTGTTCAACTCGGCTGCGGATTCAACGAGATGCGACGCCAAATCTGAAAAATCGGGCCGCAACGCGGAACTGTGAAACTGCAAATGAGGATCGCTTTGTCGAAGCGCTTGCAGCTGAAACACTTGCGCGACGTTGATTGTTTGTGATGTTGCTTTCGTCATTGATTCGGAAACGCAATGTCGTTTTTCGATTGCTATTTCTGTTCGTCTTCGCACGAGCCGCGACGCACATTCTCTCCTTGCTAAAGGATTGGAAATCGCTGAAAACGACTTGCTGAATGGCGCAACGCAAAACATCTTTTTTTTTTTTTTTGTTCTGTTTTTTTTTTTCCCCCTTCGAAAAACGTGAAAACACGATTTTATTTTTGATGCCCAAAAAACCAAATTCAGAAACACGGTCACATTTTTTTCAAATCTGAAACAGCAAAATATTCTGCTCGTTATTCCTTCGCAAAAACACTCAAAAAAACAAAAAAACAAAAAAAAATATTCATCTCGAGTTTTTTTTTCTCTCCGCTCAATTGCTCACAAAAAAAACCGCACATCGCCGATTGTGGAAGCGGCTCTGCGCTGAACGTCACCTGCAATTTTGAGGTTTCCCAATTGCATTTCGAATGCTCGCCACGATTGCCACGTTGCTTTCATTTTCGGTTGCTGCGCGATTGCAGCTTCGAAGAAATTCCTCATTCGTGACTCAGCTGTTGTTCGATCTGCGACTTGTGGCGGAGAACTGGAAATTGCCTTTTTCGCAAAACAGAACTCGATTCCGGCCGCGACATGAACGAGCAAATCGACTGACGGCGGAAGAACAGACGCGCAAACATCAACAGCGCGGCGCAACTGATCTCGGCGATTTGTTGTCTGGAGTTGTGTCTCAAGCGCAGAATCTGCATTTAGCGAAGCAAAATCGCGCACAACGAAAGGAAATTGAACTCCAGATTTTGTGTCGATGGTAAGCAGAAACTCGATCCAAACTGAGCCGACGACGGCAAGACAGCGCGATCGTGTTTCAAACTGTTTTGGTGTAGTTGGCTGAACGAACTTGAACAGTTGCACAACGTCCACAAATCCAATTCCTTCCGAGCTGACACAAGCTCTGCCATTGTCATCATCATCGTCATCGTTGTTGTCGTCGTCACTTGAAACGCGTTGCCTGCGGTTTGGTGAAGCCTTTTGCGTTGTTCCTTGTCCGTGAAGCAAAGCACGCGACAAAAGTAAAATGCAGAACTGATCAGCGAGAGTGTCACTCGTCAAAATGTCTGGTTGCGCGTGAGAGCTGGAGCCGCTAACTTTTTTCTTCAGAACGGCGAACCAAGTATCGAGCGATTGCTGAAGCTGTTTCATTTCTGTCGGCGAAAGCGTCGGTGTCGTGCCAGATTGCAAACCGCTCAAGAACTGTCTTGCGCGACGCATCAGATCGTCACTGTTGTTGTTGTTGCTTTCGATTGTGTCGGCTGCGCCAGAAACAGCGCCGAGAGAAGGCACGAGTTGTGAAATCGAAAACACAGACTCAGAAAGCAAGTTTGCAAACGAAGCTCCAACCCATTCTCGCCAAGGAAATTCAGCAGCAGCTAGAGTTCCAACTTTGGAGGCGCGGTTTGTTTTGCTCCGATTCAAAAACGCAACAATAGCTGGCATTTTCTGAGTCGCTGCGCTGAGACATTCATCGAGCGCCAATTGACAAGAGCAGCGAGCTTTATCATCATTTGCGTCGCTGGAGTTTATCTTTGCAGAATTCGTCGCATTCGAAAATGTCGCGATGATACGCGCAGTGATGTCGCTATTTGTCGTCGATGTCGGTTTGGCCTTCTTTGCGTTGTTGCTTTGCTGCTGCTGTGCTTGCAGCTGAGTTGAAACATTTTCAGCAAACTGCAAAGCGGCTTTGGCTGCAAGCGGGTGATTTGTTTCGCGCGACAACGACACGAGCGCGGCAAGCGTGCGCAACGCAGCAACTTCAGCGCATTTTTGAGAGCAAGACGCAGCGGCGCCGCCTGTTGAAGCTGTTACTTGTTTGTCGCTGGAATCGAGAAACTCGCGCGGAGTCCAGAATCGATGTGTGGATCCGAGTTTTTTGTCAGGCTTTGCGTCAAAGAAGTAAATGTAAGGCGAGCAAACGAGAAACAGCGCGGCTTGCACTGCAAGCACAGGATTCGTGCTGCAAAAATTACTTGACGGCGCCGATCCATTTGCTGCGTTTTTGCTGTTTTTGTTTGACGAAGTGGATGAAGTCGTTGTCGTTGTGACGTCGACGGAATCAGAGAAGAACTTTGACAAAAACGCGCCGCACACGTTGTTTGAAGAGTTTCCACTTGCTGCATGAGCAACGTGGCTATCAAACAAATCTTCACGTTTGCTCGCCAAAGCTCCGACAATTCCCGCGTCACCCTCAGCGGAAAGCAACGAAGCGACACGAGTAAGCAACTCGACTCCCAACGCTCGAGACTGAACCGCTGCACCGATTGCGGCGGTCACAAGAGCGCCGTCCAAAACAATTTTTGCAAGCGGTGCATTCAGCTGAGCAAATCTTGTGCTTGGTGTCGAGGCAGATCGAGCATTTTCTGTGTCTTTTCCGTTCGCGGCAGAATCCACCTCGCTTGTTTTGACCGTTGTGTCAGTTTCCAAAACACCCTTCGCAATTTGAGAAACAAACCGTGTCTCAACTTTCAGAAGCGCAATCCACGCGCGCGGATCAGCGGACAAATGTTTGAGCGCTTCTTGCGCAATTGAGCGAGCGTTGTCGATGTTGCCTTTGTCGAGTTCCCATTCAACGGAGAAAATCCACACAGTCGCGTTCGAAGGCGATTTCTGTAACGCTGCCGCGAGATAGCGGCTCAACTCTCCTGTGCGACTGAAATCTCGCAGGAAATGTAGATATTGCTTCTCAAGCAAGCAGCGATCCTCGTTGCTGTCGAGATTCGGGATGGCAATTTCGTAAATGTGCGCAACTCGTTCCACAATCGCTGTTCGATGCTTGAGCCGAATTTGAGCAGTCGAGACAAAATTCGAAACCTGCGCCTCGAGCTCCAGTTCGAAGTCAACTGCGCGACGAACATCAACATACAGCAACGGGCGAGCTACAAGTTTGTATTCGTGGTTTGTGCGTTGACGAGCGATTTCTTGCAGTTGCTGCTGCGTGAAAATGCCCTTCACAAAATATTCTTCCATTGCTGGCACAAGCCGCTCCAGTCGTGTGTCAATCGCTCGAGAACGCGCCATTTTGTTTCTTGTTTTTCTGTTTCGTTTTCTTGCTTTCGCTTTCGCAACACCAAATTGATTTTTTTTTTTTTTTTTGCGCCAAAACAAAGAAAAAAAAAACCCCCAAGCACAACCAAAAACAAATAAAAGAGCGAAACCAAAAACAAAAAATTCTTTTTGTACAAAAAAAAAAAAAAAATCATGCCGAAGCGGAGTTGTTTGTGCCACGCAAAATTCGAGTAACAGTTGTGAAATCGTCTTTCATCTTTGTTGAGTAAATGACGCCGCGATAATACAGCTGTTCTCCCAAACTGGCGAGTTTTTGAATCGCTGCGTCGCAAGCTTCAGTGGCGGCGGTGAAATCACTCAACAATTGCTGGCGACGAATTTGCCGTTGTTTCTCGGCGGCTGCCATTTGCTGATGTTGCTCTTTTTGCTGCTGGTGATGCGAACTGAAATGGGCAAAGTCGTCGTTATTGTTTCGACCTCCTTGACGAAGAGAAGCAACTTTATCGCTTGCCGATGATTGCGCAGCTGACTCTCGAGCGGGATCGAGTTCCTGGATTGCGGTGATGCAAGCTTCGCGGCGGTTGACGGCGTTGACGCATTCCGTGTAGCGTTGTTCAGCTGCGATGGCTTTTGCTGCGTCGGACGTGCGATATTTCTCAAGCAGCTCCATCCGGTATTGAAACGGCACAAACAACTGTTTCCACAACAGCGCTAACCTTTGAAGCGCGTGTCCACGAGCGCGTTCCTCAGCCATAGAGCGGTTTGATGCATTTTCATCGGCGCCACCCGACGCGTCACCATTCTGTATTTCGCCGCTCATCGAAGCGGCGGCTGATGCGGCAGTTGGAGAGCACGCGCTCAAATGCTTCGCTGTGATTCCAGCGTGAGCACCAGCGGAATCTTCGGGCAAAGAAATGTGAATCCACGAATCGGTTTTGTCAATTGCGCGACGAAGTTGAGCAATGCGGTTGTGATCGACAAGACTTTCCGCAGCAGCTGCGTGCAATAACTGCGAGTGCACGGATCGCAATGCAGCTTTTTCTCGAGCGTCTTCTTGAAGAGCAACTTGGCCGTGCCGATCTGGAGCAGTGTCGTGGAAATACTTCATCGCGTTGTCGATCTCATCGCGGATGTATCGCTGCGACGATTCTCCCAAAAGCGCGATGAACAGCTCGAGAACCATCACCGTGTCGTGCGCTTCAATGCTCGCCACTCGGGCTGCAATTTCGTCACGCGGCGTCGCGTCTCCCGTAACACTGCGCATCCACGAAGGGTGAAACAAATTCACCATCGACGTCGCGGCCGAATCGGGATCGCATTCTTCGTTGCCAAGTTGCAACTTGGATGCGCCTCCTTTCGACGAAACCTCTCCGATCTGCTCGACATGAGTGAAGCGGCGCAGCATTTGCTTGAGTCGCAAGGAAGATCCAACAATGCGATTGGAAGCGGATTTGTTGTTTGCAGAAGCGCCGCCGCTTGTTACTCCGTCAGATGATGCTGGCATTGGCAACACGCCAAATCGTTGCAATGTCTCGTAGTACTTGCTTGTTGTTTCTCGTGCAACACCATTCAATGTGCTGTCGCCGAGTGTCAATCTTCCAGTTCGCACTGCTTTGAAAAACGTTGAAAGTTCAGCAGGAAGTGTTCCCGACTTGACGGAACTTGTAACGCTGGCAACTTGCTGTGCCGAAGTTGAAGAAGAAGAATTGGAAGTGACTGCAACAAGTTCAGCCGGATCGGTGAGAATGTCTCGCTGCTGCTGCCACTTGAGCATCAACGATTCCGTGTTGCGTTCGGCGATTTGCTTCGTCCGTGCGTAGAGCGAGCAAAACTCTCGCAAATGCTGGACATCAACGACTGAGAAAAATCCGGCGTGCGTATCAAGTCCAAGTTCGGTGGCAATCCAAACTTCGCATCCTTTCACCCAAGAGCGCAGCAAGTTCATTTGCTGATTCAAAGTGTTGCTCGCTGTGTCGCCCAAATCCTTTGACGCGGCACTTTGCCTTTTGGCTTTTCCAACGGTGCGATGGATTTTCGGAACGAGAACAACGAGAGCGCGCTTCAAGATGTTCTTGACGACAGTCGAATCGGTGTTGCGGAACTCTGGATTCTTCATCCCACCAGCAATCATCTCGCACGCGCAAACTGTAGCTGACTCCAACAACTCAATCGCGTCGGCGGCAACAACAGCTCGTTGTTGTCGTTTCGCGTTGCGGTGATTGTGATTGTTGTGATCGTGTTCCTCATTCTCAGCGTCAGACGACGAAGAAGACGATGATGATGACATTGTCGAAAGCGCCTTGTTGTTGCGAGTTTGTTTTGTCGCTGAATCGACTTTTTTCTTCGGGCTTGGCTCAGCGATTGCTGATTGTGATTTTCTTCGTTCTCGTTGTTCTTGTCCACCGCTTCTAACATCAGTTTGAGCGAAGCTCCAGTCGTTGGACATCAAGCGAGGAGATGATTCAAGCAGTTCCAATCCAGCTTTGCCGATCAGTTTCTTGCGTTCAGACGCAAGCACCTGAGATTGCTGCAACTGCATGCGGTGTCGTCGATCGTCACAAGCACTCGTCGAAGCCAAGTCATCGCTCGTCGCTGGTTGAAGTTGATTTGACAGCGACAAAGAAGATCCGCTCTTTGCAACAAAACTATCCATCAACGTCGTTGGGCGGAAAAATCCCGCGGCGCCAACTTGCAACGCGACATCTGCACCGGGAACACGCATGCTTCCATTCTTGTACCGATCGAGAGGAGAAGGCGCTCGCCATCGTTCATCACGCTCTCGCAGTCGCATGCGATGAGCAAACTCAGCGTCGTTGTCTTCCAGCTCCGTGCGCTCAATGCACCGCTGAACCCAACCAGAAGTCGATTGCAACTTGATGTCGTCGGGCGAAATCGCTCCGTGTCGTTTGCAGCTTTGGACAATATCAACGCCATGAATATCATCACCGCCACGAACAATTTTGTCGTTTTCGATTCGAGTTTGTGCTTGCTGATTGTTATCGCTTCGCGTGAACTCACTGCCTCTCCGTGGTTGGGGCTTTTGCTTCGATTCGCAATCCGGCAAACCTTCGACTGGGACATCAACAACGACGGGAAGTGGCGAATGTGCAACGCGGCTATCTGGCGCAACATCCGAAAGTGTTGTTGCCGAAGAAACCGCTGCAGGTGGACGCTTTTTTTCAACACGCGCGTCGGCTGCGACAGCCGCATCGAATGCATTTCGAGACACAAATTGGCTTCGCACCGTTTCGGAAATTGCTGCTGGAACCTTCCGGTTTGGTGAAACGATTCCGCTTGCCTCTGAATTGAGAGTTGCAGGAATGACGACAACGTTGTCGAGTCTTTGTTGCAACGTTGCTCCAAATTTTGACTTGGACAAAACTTCGTCTCTTTGCGCCGCGATCGCAGCGGCGGCGGAAGATGAAGAAGCAACAACGCAACGACGCTTTGTTGTTTTCGGCTGCACCAACATCGCAACGCGAGCGCGCATCATGTTCGTGCGATGGTCGAAAACGCTGGCCGCATCCAATTTCTCAACTCGGCTGTGAAATTCTTTGCGAACTGCTTCGCGAATATCTGAAGGTACGGGCATTTTTTTTTTTTTTTTGACGGCAAAAAAAAAAAAAAAATTCTGATCGAAAAAAAAAATAAAATCGGATCGCAAAAAAAAAAAAAAAATTGAATTGTTGTTCATGTTTCAGTGTTTGCGCGCAGTCGCTTCTAGGTAAATCGAAAGAAAACAAAAGAAAAGAACCAGAAGTGACGACGAGAACCGACAAGGAAATTGACTCGTGTTTGTTCGACACCGAGGAAAAAAGCGAAATAGGGAAGCAACAAATACCGTACAATTACGAGCAAAACTTTGATTGTTTTCACGTGTTTTGGTTTTTTTCGTTTTATTTTTGTTCCGCCAAACACGAATGAAAAATCATCAAAAAAGGAAACACGCGAAATTTATTGTTTTGTCGTCCGGAACCTTTAGGTTGACTCCGTTCTACTGTGCAACCGTAAAAACACGCTTTTTTGTTGTATCTTCTTTTCACAAAAAAAAATCATATTTTCACAAAATGAAAACTTTTGCGCACGCTTAAAAACTTCACTCTTCTGCTCAAAACACGATCCAAAACATGTTTATATGACCTTCTACACACTTCTAGACACTTCTAAAGCATGAAACACCGAACATTGACTGACTTTGACAACTTTCGACCGACTTCGATGGTCTTCAACAATTTTTCATCGGCTCAACGGTTTTGCTCGGATTTTGGAAAAATTTTCACTTTTTCGTCAAAAACATGAAAAAATGGAAAAAAATCACTTTTTGCAAAACTCATTCCTATGATCGATTCTGAGTTAGTTTGGATGTTTTTGCTTGTTTTTTCAACTTTTCGACCTCCAACGACGTGTTTTGCTCATTTTCGACTTTTTGAGTTCCAATTTCTCAACTCGGCTGTGAAATTCTTTGCGAACTGCTTCGCGAATATCTGAAGGTACGGGCATTTTTTTTTTTTTTTTGACGGCAAAAAAAAAAAAAAAATTCTGATCGAAAAAAAAAATTTTTTTTTTGAA
>JADMIO010785121.1_pt1 | contig 13545 bp, 12 predicted proteins | sample 8958161 | NCBI WGS metagenome assembly JADMIO01 (sample SAMN16585339, study PRJNA669376) | soil metagenome | isolation source: Crop rotation soil | place: USA: Cullars Rotation, Alabama | collected 2011 | reverse complement strand
CCGCGACTTCAAGTCACGTGAATTCCAAGCTTCGGATCCCACTGTGCTGGAAAGGTTGGGGGCTTCAACGAAGAATCGAATCCGTCGTCATTCGACCTAACGATCGAAGACCGCTAGTCGTCGAATCCAATTGGCCACACCAAAACGGTCGGTTGCTGGAGCTGCGAGCCGTCTCTGTGCTGCCGTCCCCCGAGCCACGAGAATACGTCATCTGTTGGGCGATCTCCGTTCAACCCAATCCGCTTGGTATGGGTTGGGTCCTGACCAACCGAGGCAGAATTCTGCAAGGTGGCGGAAACGAAATTGATGGTCCGCAATCTTTCACCGAGCGTCTCGAGCGGATCACCTACGAGGAAGATCGTCGATTGATCGCGACCAAGTTCCGCGCCGCCGGCGTCAGGCCGAAGCGTCCCGAACTCCTCACCGCCGAGTAACGCGAGTCGACTCACGCATGCGGTACTCCCTCCTCACGCTCCTGCTCGTCACCGCCGCGATCGCCGTCGGCGTGAAATGGTGGCGCGGGCCTCATCACGTGGTCGAGCGGCCGGCGGCGGATCTCGAACGCGAATACGCGTATTGCCGCGACTGGCGCGGAACGAAAATCATCGACGGCGTGGAAGTCCATCGGCATTTCGATTCGGAACATCGCCCGACGATGACTGAGATCACTCTGTTCCGTCGGGGCGTCTATTTCGGTTGTTACACGCTGAGCTTATCACCGGAAAACGACAAGCGTTTGATGGGAGAAGGCGAAGGCATCCAGGGGTTCAGGTTTACTAAGAGCGAAACGGAACTTCTGAGAGAAACCGTTCGCCGTGAGCAAGAACCTTTTCGAGCGGCGGGGATTCACCTTCCCGAAAGGCCTGTGCCTCAATCGGATGGTCCCGCTATGACGTTCTGAGTCAGGAGGATCCTCTTCGTTTCCCGCGAAACGTCGATCGCTTCGTCACTGCGTACAATGAGCGAGTGCGATTCGCCCCACGGTACAGTCTGACCTTTCTCTTGCTCCTTACCGCCGTCGCCGCGGTCGGCGCCAAGTGGTGGCGTGGGCCGCATCGCGTCGTCGAGCGGCATGGGCCGGACAACGAAACGGAGTTGACGTTCACGGCCGACTTGTGGGGAGCCAAGACGTTGGAAGGTCCGCGGATCTGGCGGATGGGGTGCGAGGGAAGGCATCTCCTCACGTCGATTCGATACTACCGCGCCGGCGAGTGGGTCAGCCGCTTCACCCTGAAGCTTTGGATCGACCTGGATCGGAGCGATCGCCCGATTCTTCATTCGCCGAACTCGGACGAGTTTCTCGCGACGCTCACGAACTCGGAGGCGACCCGCTTTCGCGAGACCGTGGCGGAAGAAACCCAACGCTTGGAACTCGCGGCGCGAGAGCCGTAACGCCCGCTAGAAGCGTCAGTGTGGCCGCGTCGACTCGTTTCCCGCGAAACGTCGTTCGCTTCGCCGCCGCGTACAATGGGCATATGCGACTCGCGCTGCGCTATAGCCTGACGTTTTTGCTTCTCGCAACCGCCGTGGTCGCGGGGGGGATTCGGTATTGGCAGGGGCCGCATACGGCGGCCGTCGCGCTCGACGCCGAACCGGTCGCGGGCGAGTTGCTCCACTGGTGGGGGCCGCTGACCGAGGGGGCGACGGTCCGCTACCGCTACGTGAACACGCCCGCCGGGCGGCAACGCGGGCCGGCGATCGTCACCGGCGGCGACTATGCGCTGGAAGTGCTGCCGCCGCAACTTGGCGAAACGAATCACCCGCCCGCCGACGCCCGCCGGGTCATTCCGACGCTGCGATCGACGCTCGCCCGGGAGTCGCCGGAGCGCGTGAACGCCTCCGAGTGGGTGACCGCCGTCGTGACCACGCTCGCCGCGCCGCTGGGCAACCAAGGCGATCGAGCGCCGGTTTACCTGGTCAGCGACGCGGGCGGCATCTATCGCTTGATCGAGGTCGCGTCGTACTACATGCTGCGGGTCGAGCCGACGGCGGCGTCGGCGATCGGGGACGCGGAACTCCGCGCGGCCGTCGAAAGTGCGCTGCCGTAGACGCCCCCTTTAGGAACCTGACCATGCTCCGCAAACTGAAACCGTTCATCCCGTCCGGCGCCGACTTCTCGCGGGCGAGGGCCTTCTTTCTTGACATCGGCTTTACGGTCGATTGGGAGGCCGAAGGGCTGGCGCAATTGACGCTCGGCGATGCGACGTTTCTGTTGCAGAACTACGTCAACCGCACGGTTCAGGAGAACCTGATGCTGATGGTCACGGTCGACGACCTCGACGCGTGGTGGCGGCGGATTCAGGACAGCGGCGTGCTCGAACGCTACCCCGAGACGCGGGCCAAGGAACCGACGCTGTTTCCGTGGGGGCAACGCGAAGTTCACCTGATCGACCCGGCCGGCGTCTGTTGGCACTTCGCGTGACGCGACGAAATACCGCGCATCAAAAAGCCCCCCGGGTTCCGGGGGGCTCGTATGACGCTGAATCACGTCGAAGTTACTTCGCGCGTTTCCCGCGAAACGGCGGCGCTCAGTCGATCGGATTGACTACCAAGCCGCCGAGCAGCTTCGGGTAGAAATACGTGCTCTTGGCCGGCATCACTTCGTTGTGCAGGCTGATCTTGCGAATGTGATCGACGGTCGCGGGCATGACCAGGGCGCCCAGCTCGAACTTGCCCCCGGCGCTTTCGACGCCGGTCGCGTCGCGGCCGCCGACGTCGCCCGCTTCGAGCGACTCGACGACTTCGTCGATGCTGTGGACGTACTTCGGCTTCGGCAGGTCCTTGCCGCCGAGCGCGGTCTCGACCAGCAACCGGTGGAGGATCGCCACGCCGAGGCCCTGCCAATCGGCCGAGTGCTCGCCGGCGATCTCGGCCATTTTCTTCTTGCCCGCGGCGCTGATCGTCGCCAGGGTCCACTTCTCGTCCTTGTTGGTGTAGAGCCCGAGTTGGCCCTGGTCGCCGGAGGTTTCGATTTCCTCCCAGACGTTCGGCGCCGCCTCGGGCCCATCGCCGACGACCTTGGTCGTGAAGTACGGCGCGAGCTTATCGGCCAGGTCCATCGCGGTCATCGCCGGCAGCCCGCGGAACAGCCGATGCGTCGGCAGGACCAGCAAGCCCGGGTCGTCCATGCCGACGCACATCATCAGGACGAAGTTGGCCGGGTGATGCTCGTCGATGGCGCCGGCCGCCTTCTGCTCGTCCCGGTAGTTGCAGGCGGTGTCGTAACGGTGGTGGCCGTCGGCGATGAAGATTTTCTTGTCGCTCATCAGGCGCGTGACCTGCGAGCAAACCTCGGGGTCGGTTACCACCCACATCCGATGCGTAACGCCGAGGTGGTCCTTGGCCTCGATCGGCGCGGTGTCGGAGACCTTCCGCTCGAGCAGTTCCTGGACCTCGTTCGTCGGGTCGGGGAACAGTCCGAAGATTTGCGAGAGGTTCGCCTTGCAGGCCTTCATCAGCAGCAGCCGGTCGGCCTTGGGCCCCGAAAGGGTTTCCTCGTGGGGGAAGACCTGGCCCTCGCCGAAGCGGGAGAGGCGACAACGCGTCATGAAGCCGCGGCGGGTATGCGTCGCGCCGTCGGCTTCGAAGATCTGGTGATAGACATAGACGGCCGGCGTCGATTCCTCGACCAGCACGCCCTGCTCCCGCCAGCCGTCGAGGAACTTCTTCGCCCGATCGTACTTGGCGTTCCCCGCATCGCCCGGCTCGGGCCGATTGAGTTCGACCCGCACGAAGTTCGCGGGGTGCATTTTGTAGAGCCGGTCATGCAGCGTCGCATCGATGACGTCGTACGGCGGGCAGACGACGTTGGTCAGATCGCCGACGTGCTTGAGGTCGTAGCGAAGTCCGCGAAACGGTTGCAGGTCGGGCATGGATCGGAGTTTTTGGTGTTCAGTGTTCAGTTTTCAGTGACCGAGACGGAGCGCGTCCAAGAGCCGGATGCGTCAACTTCCGGTTTCGCTCAACGCGGTCGCGAGTCCTCGCGCACGCAACGCTCCGCGTTTCACGCGAAACTCGGCGGGTTGCGGTGACGTGGAGGTCAGCAGTTTCCCGCGCCGAGGGAGCGTTCGTCAACCGGGGGAGGGGGCCTTGCGGGCGACGCCGGCGCCGCGACGGCCGAGTCGCCAAACCGAGCTTGAGCGTTTGCGCGACGGCGGCCTATGTTGAGCGAATGCAAACGCTCCGCTCCCTCGCTCGTCGTTGCCGCGCGCACGCGGCATGGTTCCTCGCGGCCGCGGCCGTGTCGTTGGCCGTCGGATGGTGGTCGGCCGAAGCGAGGTTGGCCGATGCGCTGGATGCGCAGGTCGACGTCGTCGGGTCCGTCACGCTCGACTCGGTCCCGCTGACCGCCGGCGAGTTCGTCCTCGAACGCGCCGACGGCGTGCGCCTGAGCTGCCCGATCGCGAACGGACGCTTCGCGCTGCCGCAGGTCGCGGCCGGCGAATGGCGACCCGGTCTCCGCGGCGCCGACGTGCCGCCGCTCTATCACCGGATGGAACCGACGACCATGTCGGCCGCGACCCGCGAACTGCGGTTCGGCCTCAAAGGGTCAGCCGCGCTTCGGGACCATGCGGAGAGCTTGCTGCGACTGTCGAAGCTCGAACGCTAAGCCGCCAATCCCTCGGCGTTCGCTCTCAAGCTTTGGGTGCGGCCTCTCTTGGCACGCGAAAGTCATTGCGGCGTCAACCATGCGATCGTCGCGGCGATGAACGACGTAGTCCTGACACGATCGGCGGAAATCGATCGACATTCCGCAGGCGAATAAACGGCCGGCGCCAAAGATTGGGTGCGCCTACGTCTTCTCCTCGTGGTACTCGCCTTCGGTGTTCACGTCCCAGATGTTGTCTTGGTTCGTGCGGCCGGCCAGGATGTTGTCGACGGCGACCATGGCCGTCAGCATCGAGTGGTCTTGATTGTTGTAGCGGTGCATCCCGTTCCGCCCGATCGGAAACAGATTGTCGTACTTGCTCAGGTAGTCGCGAATCTCGCCGAAGCGACCGTACGTCCCGAAGTATGCCGGGTAGGTTTTCGGCACTCGCAGCACGGTCGAGTCGAGCACCTGGTCGCGGTCGATGACGCCGATTTTCACGAGCTCGTCGATCCCGAGTTGCGCCAGCGCGTCGTCCGCATTGCTCCAGAGTTCGTCATTCTCGTTGCAGAAGTATTCGAGCCCGAGCCAGGTGGTGTTCGGGTCGGCGACGAGGTAGGGGCTCCAGTTGTTGAAGATCTGTAGCCGGCCGATCTTCACGTCGGGTTCTTGGACGTAGATCCAGTTGTCGGTGAGCGCGCCGCCGGTTTTTTCGTCGCGCAAACGCAGCCGGTTGAGCAACAGCCCGACGGTGATGAAGTCGCGATACATCAACCCGTCGCCGACCTGCCGCACGGGCGCCGGCACGTCGGTCGCCAAGCCGCGGATGAGGTCGCGCACGGGCATCGTCGAGAAGACGTAGTCGCCGCGAAACTCGGTGAACTCGCCGGTTTCGGCGTGTTTCGCCAGCACGCCGACGACGCGGTCACGTTCGATCAATACCTTCTCGACGAGCAGGTCATGGTGCACGACGCCGCCCCGTGCGCGGACCTGTTCCGTGCAGGTCTCCCACATTTGGCCGGGGCCGAATTTGGGATAGAGAAAGCGTTCGATCAGCGACGTCTCGACGTTCTTCTGCGCGATGTCGCCGCGCCGTTGGAACGGTTTCTTGAGGGCGTGCAACACGGCCTTGGTGATCGACAGGCCCTTGATGCGCTGGGCGCCCCAGCCGGCGTCGATTTGATCGCACGGGACCCCCCAGACCTTTTCGGTGTAGGACTTGAAGAACGTCAGGTACAACTCGCGGCCGAAGCGGTTGATCAGAAACTGCTCGAGGTTCCGCTCGTCGCGGATCGGCAGCGCGCATGCCCGCGCGTAGCTCGCCCCCATCTTGGCCAACCGCCACGGGCCGAGGTTGGCGATCGTGCGGGCGTTCAGCGCGATCGGATAGTCGAAAAATTTCCGCAGATAGAAGATGCGACTCTTCCGCGAACGCACGAGCATCACCCGATCGGTCACGCGCGGGTCGACGCCCGGGCCGCCGGCGACCTCCGCGGTTCGGCCTTGATAGGCGATGCGAAAGTCGCCCTCGCCGTGCGTCTCCATCGGCAGCATGCGCAGCCACCAATCCATCACCCGCGCGGACTTCGAAAAGAAGCGATGCCCGCCGATGTCGATGCGGTTGCCGCGATGATTGACGGTCTTACTGATGCCGCCGACCATGTCCGAGGCCTCGAGCACGATCGGCTTGATCTCGGACCGCGTCGCCAGTTCATAGGCCGCGGTTAATCCGGCGGGCCCGGCTCCGATGATGATCGCGCGGCGGTCGGACATCAGGGCGAGGCACTCGTCGACATGGAAACGCGGGAGTTCAGACGGCCTGCGCCGCCGCCGGCAGCGGAAGCTCGATTGTCGACCAAGCCGATAGCCCGTCAAGCGGCCGACGGCGGTTTTCCGCTGCGTCTGGTGAGCCGCCGCGTTTTCGGCCACGCGACGTATCCCGCGACGCGGCGCATAATCGGATGGCTCATTGATCTGCGATTTCCGTTCGTCTACTCCCATGCGCCGCGCCGCCGTTACCGCCGATCGTCAAGTCGTCGAGCCGCCGGCCTGGACCGCGGCGCGCAGCTGGAACGTCGCGGCGGCGGTCCTGACGTTGGCTTCTTCGCTGCTGTGTTTCCAAGGTTGGCGGCAGCAATGGGATCGCGCCGACGATCGCGTGATCAACGTCGACGAAGCGCAACGCTGGCTGACCGAGGGCCGGGCGCCGCGGCACGGCGGCTACGCCACGACCGGCGGCTTCAACCCGCCGGGGTTGTCCTATCTCTATGCGCCGGGCATCGCGACCGGCGACATGCGGTTGCACGAGCGGGTCGGAACCGGAATCCTGCACGTCGCGACGTGCGTGGGCTTGTGGTTGACGATGCGGCTCCTGAGTTCGCGTTTCGCCGCCGCCGTCGTCGTCGCGGTCTACGCATTCACGCCGCTCGGCGTCCATTTCGCATCGTCGCTCTGGCCGCGCGCCAACCCGGGATGTTACGTCTGGATGACCTACTTCCTGCTGCGGTGGGTCGCCGAACGTCGGGCTGGAATGCTCTGCGGCGCGGTCGCGTGCTACGCGGTGGGTTGTTATATCTTTTTGGAATTTCTGCCGGCCGGCTTGGCGTTCCCGGTGCTCTGGCGGCGATATCGCCCTCCCGTCCGTTGGGCGCCGACGCTGGCGGCGGCCGGCGTTGCGCTCGCGGTTTGGTATCCGTATCTCGAGTTCGAAGTGCGCCGCGGCTTTCGCGACGTGACCATGCAGTTGGTCGCGGCCGATCCGGCGGCCAGGGCGACGGATTTGAGCGCGTGGGCGGAACGATTGGAGGCGTTCGATCCGGCCACCGGCGAGCTCGGCCCCTATCGTCCGATCGAAACGGCGGAGGACCTCGACGCGACGCAAGCGACGCTGAAACGCCTGTTTTTCCGAGGTTTGCACTTCACGCGGAACTTCGCAGCGCTGTTTACGTACAACTGGGGCTTCCTCGGATTGCCGGCGTTCGCCGTGTTTCTATGGCCGATTGCGGCCTGGAGCGGACGAGCGTGCGCACGCGTTCCGCGTCTCACGAATCCGAGCGTCATGCGGTTCATCGGCGGCGGATTGCTCGTCGTAGGGTTGGTCGCCAATCCGTGGGTCGCGGCCGCGTTGATGCGCCGACCGCTGGAGCCGCAGGAGTTTGAGAAAGTTCTGCAACTCGAAGCGTTCCTGCTCGGCGCCGCGACCTTGGCGATCGGCTTCCGTCAGCTCGCGCCGTGGCTGCGACGCGCGTGTGATGCCTGCGGCATCGACGCCGACGACGAACCCCGGCGCACGGCGCATGACGCGCTGTATTGGTCGTTCGTGCCGGTCTGGTTCGCGATGGCCGCGCTCGCCGATCGGCCGCGGTACTTCATGTGGATGTGGAGCGTGCAGGCGCTCATCCTGACGCTCGCCGTGGCGCATTACCCGTTGCGTCGGCTCCGTCTGCGTGCGGTCGCCGTCGGCGCGTGCGCGGCGCTCGCGCTCTGGTGCGTCGTGACGGCCCCGACCGTCGAACGGGTGCGAGACTGGTCTCGCGACGGGTACGCCGGCCGCGACTTGAGTTACGTTCGCGCGCTCGATGCGCTGGCCGATGATTATCGCCGCTCGCGGCCCGATGACGTTGCGCCGCGCGTCGGTTACCACGTTTGGTTCGTCGGTTACGAGCTGGATTACGCCCGCTACGACTCGCGGTACAAACCGGGCGCGCCGTTGGATCAGTACCTGCGGCTGCAACGCGGCCTGCGCAACGCGACCGACACGCCGCTCGGCGTCGCGGCGGACGACGACTATCGCGTCGTGTTTCCGAACTCGTTCAAAACGCGGTATTACCGCGTCAAACCCGACGACTTGGAACGGTACGAGCTCATTCGACGCGACGACGACGGTCCCGGCGACGTGGTGGAGCTGTGGAAACGAAAGCACGCTGCGCATTGATATTCGCGCGCAACATCCCTAATCGAAATGCGAACGAAAAAACGCCCGCGCAACATGGGTCGCGCGGGCGTCTTGGTTTCATCGATCGAGCCGATTCGCTTAATAGCGATAGTGCTCGGGCTTGAACGGGCCTTCGGCCGGGATGCCGAGGTATTCGGCTTGCTTCTTGGTCATCGTCGTCAGCTTGGCGCCGACGTGTTCCAAGTGCAGGCGGGCCACTTCTTCGTCCAGCTTCTTCGGCAGGACGTAGACCTTGACCTCATACTTGCTCGCGTTGTTCCACAGTTCCAACTGGGCCAACACTTGGTTGGTGAAGCTGTTGGACATAACGAACGATGGGTGGCCGTTCGCGCAACCGAGGTTCACCAAGCGGCCTTCGGCCAGCAAGATGATCGAGCGGCCGTCGGCGAAGGTGTACTTGTCGACCAGCGGCTTGATCTCGAGCTTCTTGGCGCCCGACTTGGTTTCGAGCCAGTTGACGTCGATCTCGATGTCGAAGTGACCGATGTTGCAGACGATCGCGTCGTTCTTCATCGCTTGGAAGTGTTCCGCGCGGATGATGTCGCAGCAGCCGGTGGTGGTCACGAACAGGTGACCTTGCGGCGCGGCGTCTTCCATGGTGACGACTTGGTAGCCTTCCATGGTGGCTTGCAGGGCGTTGATCGGGTCGATCTCGGTGACGAGCACCCGGGCGCCCAAACCGCGCATCGAGTGCGCACAGCCCTTGCCCACGTCGCCGTAACCGGCGACGACGACGGTCTTGCCCGCGACCATCCAGTTCAGGGCTTGCTTGATGCCGTCGGCCAGCGATTCGCGGCAACCGTAGAGGTTGTCGAACTTGCTCTTGGTGACGCTGTCGTTGATGTTGATCGCCGGGACCTTGAGCGTGCCCGCTTCGACCCGTTGATACAGACGATGCACGCCCGTCGTGGTCTCTTCGCTGAGCCCGCGGATGTCGCCGAGCAGCTCGGGGAACTTGTCGTGGACCATGTTGGTCAGGTCGCCGCCGTCGTCGAGAATCATGTTCAAGGGCTTGCCGTCCTTGAAGTACAGCGATTGCTCGATGCACCAGTCGAACTCTTCGTCGGTCAGGCCCTTCCAGGCGTAGACCGGCACGCCGGCCTTGGCGATCGCGGCCGCGGCGTGGTCTTGGGTGCTGAACTTATTGCAGCTCGACCAAGTGACCTCGGCGCCCAACTCGACCAGCGTCTCGATCAACACGGCCGTTTGGATGGTCATGTGCAGGCAGCCGGCGATGCGGGCGCCCTTCAACGGCTTCTTCGCGCCGTATTTCTTGCGGAGCGACATCAGCCCCGGCATTTCGTTTTCGGCCAGTTCGATCTCTTTGCGGCCCCAATCGGCCAAGCCGAGATCCTTCACTTTGTACGGCAGACGCTTTTCGACGGTCGACACGACGTTCTCCGAAAAATACCCAAGATGCCCGAGCGAATCTCGGACGAAACCCGGGTCGAGGCTTCGACTACCGGACGGGTATAGGGTAACGGATCGCGACGGAATCCGTCGAGGGGGATTCAGGTTCGTCGATGCGACGCGCAGCGGCGAATTCGCGGGCGATTACGGCGAAAACGGCCCCTTGGGCGAGCGTGGGCGACCGGCCGTGCCGGCGGGTTTTTCGCCCGTGATTTAGCGCGTCGCCGACGGCGGAGCGAAGGCCTTCCGGGCGGCCCGTACGAACGCCAGCGACCGGACCGGGTCCTTGCGCCCCGGCAGGCATTCGACCCCGCCGGCCGTGTCGACCGCCGCACACCCCGTCGAGGCGATCGCCGCGGCGACGTTTTCGGGCGTCAGGCCCCCGGCCAGGATCAGCGGCACGTCGGGCCGCGGCGTCCAGCGGGCCAGCGCGTCCCAATCGACCGTCCGGCCGGTCCCGCCGTAGACCGTCGGCGCATGCGCGTCGACCAACACCGCGGCCAGGTTCGCATCGGCCGCGGCGCAGGCGTTGAGATACGGTTCAATGTCCTGACGCGGATCATCGCGCAACGGCAGCGCACGGATTACGCCCACGTCGGCCGGCAACGCGCGGCGCACGCGCACGACGTCGTCGATGGTCTCGTCGCCATGCAGTTGAACGTAGCGCAATCGCAGGCGCGAAACCAATTCCGCGATCCGTGCCGGCGCCGCGTTGACGAACACGCCAACGAGCGCAACGTGTGCCGGCACGGCGGCCGCCAGCTCGGCGGCGCGGGTGTCCTCGACAAAGCGTTTGCTGGGGCCGTAGAAATTGAGCCCGATCGCCTCGACCCCCGCCGTGAGCAGTCCGGGCAAATCATCGGGGTGCGTTAGGCCGCAGATTTTGATGCGAAACATCGCAGCTAGCAACAGAAGTGACGCCGGCGCCGGCATGTGAAAGCCTCACGCCGTCGACTTATTCTACGCAAATCTTCTCGTTCGGCGATTCCGCGTTACGACCGGCAAAGTTTTCCTCATCCGCACGACCGGACGAGTCGATATGGAATGCGTTCCGTTCCGCGCGGAAGGGCGCCCGATGCGCCATCTCGTTGCGAACGACGTTTTGCCCCTCGACCATGCCGTCACTCGCCCGCATCGCCGATCTCGCTCGCCCCGTCGCCGCCGCGACCGCGGCCGACGCCGGCGCGCCGCGGGGATCGATCCGCGGCGGGCGGGCGTACGACTTTTGCGTCGTCGGCGGCGCGGCGTTCTTGCTGACCCTGGCCGTTTTGAACGTGCTCTTCGCCCGCGAGTTGGGCCGGAACCGCATTGCCGAACGGGATCGCGCGGCCGTCCGCGCGGCGCTGTCGCAATGGAGCGAACGGCTGGCGCGCGACGAACGGGCGCTCGACGTCGAATGTCGCGCGTGGCGGGCGTCGCTGCTCGCGCGGCCGACCAACGCCGGTCGCATGGCCGAACTCGACCACATTCGCGAATTGCTCAAGGATTCGAACGTCTCGCTGACGGCCGCCTCGAAAGCGATCGCCGACGATCGTCCGGCGTCGTTTGATGATCCGCCCGAGCCTGAATCCGCCGCCGCGCCGGCCGCCGATCGGATTCGCAAGCTGCGGGAAAAGTCCGAGATGCTCCGCGAGGAGTACGCTCGAATGGCCGAACGCATGAAGCCCGAGCATCCGACGCTGCGCGAGCTGCGAAACGAGCTGACGACGATTCACGCGACGCTCAAGGAAGAACAACGCTTGGCGAGCGAGGCCGAGGATACGGATTCGCCGGTCCTCGCGCAGCCGAACCGCTTCTATCAACCGACCTCGATCTCGACCGCCCCGGTCGTGCCGAAGCGCGTCGCGCCGACGGCCCCGCCCGCGGCCTGGACCGAAAACATGGCCGAGGTCGAGGAACGCTTCCGCGAATTGCGCACGGCGACCGAAGCGTTGTTGACCAAATTGAATCGCGAACCGGTCGAAGCGCAACCCGCGGACGCCGCAACGTTCGAGGCCGTGGCGCGGCGTCTGCGCGAGCTGGAAACGCAATGCCGCACGCCGCCGTCGCTAAGCGCCTTGCGGGGCGTCGCGAGCGCGCCGGTCGCGTTTTCGAAATACGGTCTCTGGCTGGCCGTCGCGTGCGGAACGGCGGCCGGTTGGGCCATGATTCACGGCCGCGGACCGCGGCGCAGCAGCCGGCCTTTCCAGCACATTGGGATCCTAAGCTTAGAATTCCACGTGGACAAGTTGTCGCGGCCGCTTCTATAGTGTCACCTAAATACTAGTGACTCCAGCGTAACTGGACTGGCCACAGTTAGGCCGCAAATGTAATCACACTGGCTCACCTTCGGGTGGGCCTTTCTGCGTTCGCGAGTGGACCCGATAAGCTCATGGAGCGGCGTAACCGTCGCACAGGAAGGACAGAGAAAGCGCGGATCTGGGAAGTGACGGACAGAACGGTCAGGACCTGGATTGGGGAGGCGGTTGCCGCCGCTGCTGCTGACGGTGTGACGTTCTCTGTTCCGGTCACACCACATACGTTCCGCCATTCCTATGCGATGCACATGCTGTATGCCGGTATACCGCTGAAAGTTCTGCAAAGCCTGATGGGACATAAGTCCATCAGTTCAACGGAAGTCTACACGAAGGTTTTTGCGCTGGATGTGGCTGCCCGGCACCGGGTGCAGTTTGCGATGCCGGAGTCTGATGCGGTTGCGATGCTGAAACAATTATCCTGAGAATAAATGCCTTGGCCTTTATATGGAAATGTGGAACTGAGTGGATATGCTGTTTTTGTCTGTTAAACAGAGAAGCTGGCTGTTATCCACTGAGAAGCGAACGAAACAGTCGGGAAAATCTCCCATTATCGTAGAGATCCGCATTATTAATCTCAGGAGCCTGTGTAGCGTTTATAGGAAGTAGTGTTCTGTCATGATGCCTGCAAGCGGTAACGAAAACGATTTGAATATGCCTTCAGGAACAATAGAAATCTTCGTGCGGTGTTACGTTGAAGTGGAGCGGATTATGTCAGCAATGGACAGAACAACCTAATGAACACAGAACCATGATGTGGTCTGTCCTTTTACAGCCAGTAGTGCTCGCCGCAGTCGAGCGACAGGGCGAAGCCCTCGGCTGGTTGCCCTCGCCGCTGGGCTGGCGGCCGTCTATGGCCCTGCAAACGCGCCAGAAACGCCGTCGAAGCCGTGTGCGAGACACCGCGGCCGGCCGCCGGCGTTGTGGATACCTCGCGGAAAACTTGGCCCTCACTGACAGATGAGGGGCGGACGTTGACACTTGAGGGGCCGACTCACCCGGCGCGGCGTTGACAGATGAGGGGCAGGCTCGATTTCGGCCGGCGACGTGGAGCTGGCCAGCCTCGCAAATCGGCGAAAACGCCTGATTTTACGCGAGTTTCCCACAGATGATGTGGACAAGCCTGGGGATAAGTGCCCTGCGGTATTGACACTTGAGGGGCGCGACTACTGACAGATGAGGGGCGCGATCCTTGACACTTGAGGGGCAGAGTGCTGACAGATGAGGGGCGCACCTATTGACATTTGAGGGGCTGTCCACAGGCAGAAAATCCAGCATTTGCAAGGGTTTCGGGAAAG
>JADMIO011694202.1_pt1 | contig 13547 bp, 7 predicted proteins | sample 8958161 | NCBI WGS metagenome assembly JADMIO01 (sample SAMN16585339, study PRJNA669376) | soil metagenome | isolation source: Crop rotation soil | place: USA: Cullars Rotation, Alabama | collected 2011 | reverse complement strand
CAGCGACTTCTGGCGCTTGCGCGCGTTGTGGTGCGCGAGGCCCGTGCCCGCCGGGATCAGGCGGCCGACGATGACGTTCTCCTTGAGTCCGCGCAGGTCGTCCCGCTTGCCCATGATCGCGGCCTCGGTGAGGACGCGCGTGGTCTCCTGGAACGACGCTGCCGAGATGAACGAGTCGGTCGACAGCGACGCCTTGGTGATGCCGAGCAGCATGTACTCGAACGTCGCCGGCTGCTTGCCTTCGCCGATCTGCTTGTCGTTCTCGTCGAGCAGGTCCGAGCGCTCGACCTGCTCGCCCTGGATGAAGCGCGTGTCGCCGGCTTCCGCGATCTGCACGCGGCGGAGCATCTGCCGCACGATCACCTCGATGTGCTTGTCGTTGATCTTCACGCCCTGCAGCCGGTAGACGTCCTGCACCTCGTCGGTGATGTAGCGCGCGAGCTGCTCGACGCCGAGGAGCCGCAGGATGTCGTGCGGATCCGCGGGGCCGTCGACGATCATCTCGCCCTTGTTGACCACCTGCCCGTCGTGCACGGTCACGTGCTTGTCCTTCGGGATCAGGAACTCGTGGGCCTGCCCGTCGAGGTCGGTGATGACCAGGCGCTGCTTGCCCTTCGTGTCCTTGCCGAACGACACCGTGCCGGTGACCTCCGCCAGCATGCCCGCGTCCTTCGGCGAGCGCGCCTCGAACAGCTCCGCCACGCGCGGCAGGCCGCCCGTGATGTCGCGCGTCTTCGACGTCTCCTGCGGGATCCGCGCGAGCACCTCGCCGACGGCGACCTGCTGCCCGTCCTTGACCGTGATGATCGAGCCGAGCTGGAACGTGATGTTCACCGGGTGGTCGCTGCCGGCCAGCATGATCTCGTGGCCGGCCTCGTCGAGCAGCTTGACCTGCGGACGCACGCCCTTCGCCGAGCTCGTCGCGCGGCGCTTGGGATCGATGACGACGAGCGTCGAGAGGCCCGTCACGTCGTCGACCTGCTTGGCGACGGTCACGCCTTCCTCGACGTTCTCGAACTTCACGCGGCCGGCGTACTCCGTGATGATCGGCCGCGCGGTCGCGTCCCACAGCGCGAGCACCTTGCCCGCCTTGACGACGTCGCCGTCCTTGACCTGCAGCGTCGCGCCGTACGGCACCTTGTGGCGCTCGCGCTCGCGGCCGTTGTCGTCGTGGATCGTCACCTCGCCCGAGCGCGCGATCACGACCAGCTCGCCTTTCGCGTTGGTGACGTAGCGCATCAGCACCGAGAAGCGGATGGTGCCGGCCGACTTCGACTCGATCTGCGACGCCGCCGCGGTCCGGGACGCCGCGCCGCCGATGTGGAACGTGCGCATCGTAAGCTGCGTGCCCGGCTCGCCGATCGACTGCGCGGCGATGACGCCGACCGCTTCGCCGACGTTCACCAGGTGGCCGCGGCCGAGGTCGCGGCCGTAGCACGTGGCGCACAGGCCGTAGCGCGTGTCGCAGGTGAGCGGCGTGCGCACCTTGACCTCGTCGATGCCGAGCGCCTCGATGCGGTCGACCTCGTCCTCGCCGAGCAGCGTGCCCTTCTCGTACAGCGTCTCCTGCGACTCGGGGTTGACGATGTCCATCACCGCCGAGCGGCCGAGGATGCGCTCGCGCAGCGGCTCGATGACCTCGCCGCCTTCGACGAGCGCCTTCATGGCGACGCCGTTGGTGGTGTGGCAATCGTCCTCGGTCACGACCAGGTCCTGCGTCACGTCCACGAGGCGGCGCGTCAGGTAGCCCGAGTTCGCCGTCTTCAGCGCCGTGTCGGCCAGGCCCTTGCGCGCGCCGTGCGTGCTGATGAAGTACTGCAGCACGTTGAGGCCTTCGCGGAAGTTCGCGGTGATCGGCGTCTCGATGATCGACCCGTCGGGCTTCGCCATCAGTCCGCGCATGCCCGCCAGCTGGCGGATCTGCGCCGCCGAGCCGCGCGCGCCCGAGTCGGCCATCATGAAGATCGAGTTGAACGACGGCTGGCGCACCTTCTTGCCGTCCTTGTCGGTCACTTCCATCTCGCCCAGCTGGTTCATCATCGCCTTGGCGATGTCGTCGCCGGCGCGACCCCAGATGTCGACGACCTTGTTGTAGCGCTCGCCCTGCGTGACCAGGCCCGAGGTGTACTGCGCCTCGATCTCCTTCACTTCCTTCTCGGCCTGCTCGATGATGCCGGTCTTCTGCGTCGGCACCAGCATGTCGTCGGCGGCGAACGAGATGCCGCCGCGCGTCGCGAGCGCGTACCCCGACTGCATCAGCTTGTCGGCGAAGATCACCGTCTCGCGCAGCCCGCAGCGGCGGAAGCTCGCGTTGATGAGGCGCGAGATCTCCTTCTTCTTGAGCGGCTTGTTGATGTTGTCGAACGTGAGGCCCGGCGGCAGGATCTCGGACAGCAGCGCGCGGCCGACGGTGGTCTCGTAGCGCTTGATCGCCTCGGGCCGCGTGCCGTCCTCGGCGCGCTTGCCGATCTCGCGGATGCGGACCGTGATCTTCGCGTGCAGCTCGACCTGGCGCGACTCGTACGCGCGCGCGACCTCGGAGACGTCCGAGAAGCGCGCGCCCTCGCCCGCGGCGCCGATGCGCTCGCGCGTCGCATAGTAGAGGCCGAGCACGATGTCCTGCGACGGCACGATGCACGGCTCGCCGTTCGACGGCAGCAGCACGTTGTTCGACGCCAGCATCAGCGTCCGCGCCTCCATCTGCGCCTCGAGCGACAGCGGCACGTGGACCGCCATCTGGTCGCCGTCGAAGTCGGCGTTGAACGCCGTGCAGACCAGCGGGTGCAGCTGGATCGCCTTGCCTTCGATCAGCACGGGCTCGAACGCCTGGATGCCGAGGCGGTGCAGCGTCGGCGCGCGGTTGAGCAGCACCGGGTGCTCGCGGATCACGTCCTCGAGGATGTCCCAGACCACCGGCTCCTGGCTCTCGACCATCTTCTTCGCGGCCTTGATCGTGGTCGCGAGGCCCATCGTCTCGAGCTTGTTGAAGATGAACGGCTTGAACAGTTCGAGCGCCATCAGCTTCGGCAGGCCGCACTGGTGCAGCTTGAGCTGCGGGCCCACGACGATGACCGAGCGCCCCGAGTAGTCGACGCGCTTGCCGAGCAGGTTCTGGCGGAAGCGGCCGCCCTTGCCCTTGATCATGTCGGCGAGCGACTTGAGCGGGCGCTTGTTCGCGCCGGTCATCGCCTTGCCGCGGCGGCCGTTGTCGAGCAGCGAGTCGACGGCCTCCTGCAGCATCCGCTTCTCGTTGCGCACGATGATGTCCGGCGCCTTGAGCTCGAGCAGGCGCTTCAACCGGTTGTTGCGGTTGATCACGCGGCGGTACAGATCGTTGAGGTCGGACGTCGCGAAGCGGCCGCCGTCCAGCGGGACGAGCGGGCGCAGCTCCGGCGGCAGCACCGGCAGCACCTCGAGGATCATCCACTCGGGCTTGATGCCCGACTTGTGGAACGCCTCGAGCACCTTGAGGCGCTTGGCGATCTTCTTGATCTTGGTGTCCGAGCCCGTGGTCTCGAGCTCCTTGCGGAGCTTGTCGACCTCGTGGTTCACGTCGAGGCCCTTCAGCAGCTCACGGATGCCTTCCGCGCCCATCGACGCCTGGAAATCGTCGCCGTATTGCTCGAGCTTCGCGAGGTAGTCGTCCTCGGTCAGGAGCATGGCGCGGTTGAGCGGCGTGAGCCCCGGGTCGGTCACGACGAACGCCTCGAAGTAAAGCACGCGCTCGATGTCGCGCAGCGTCATGTCGAGCACCATGCCCATGCGCGAGGGCAGGCTCTTCAGGAACCAGATGTGGGCGACCGGCGAGGCGAGCTCGATGTGGCCCATGCGCTCGCGGCGCACCTTGGCCAGCGTGACCTCGACGCCGCACTTCTCGCAGATCACGCCGCGGTGCTTCAGGCGCTTGTACTTGCCGCACAGGCACTCGTAGTCCTTCACGGGCCCGAAGATCTTGGCGCAGAAGAGGCCGTCCCGCTCCGGCTTGAACGTGCGGTAGTTGATCGTCTCGGGCTTCTTCACTTCGCCGTACGACCACGAGCGGATCTTCTCGGGCGAGGCGAGCCCGATCTTGATCGCGTCGAATTCCTCTTCCTGCGTGACCTGCTTGAACAGATCCAGAAGTGCTTTCATCGAACTCTCCGAGTTTCGAATCGTTCCGTCATCGCGACAGCGCGCTGACGCAAATCAGCCTTTGCCGGGAATCGTCCGGCTTTGCCGGCGATTCCCGGGTGACCTGGCCGGGCGAAAACACGTTTCCACGTTCGCCCGATCAATCCCGCTCCATGTCCACGTCGATCGCCAGCGAGCGGATTTCCTTGACCAGCACGTTGAACGACTCGGGCATGCCCGCCTCGATCTTGTGCTCGCCCTTCACGATGTTCTCGTACACCTTGGTGCGGCCGTTCACGTCGTCGGACTTGACCGTCAGCATCTCCTGCAGCGTGTACGCGGCGCCGTAGGCCTCGAGCGCCCACACTTCCATCTCGCCGAAGCGCTGGCCGCCGAACTGCGCCTTGCCGCCGAGCGGCTGCTGCGTGACGAGGCTGTACGGGCCGGTCGAGCGCGCGTGCATCTTGTCGTCGACCAGGTGGTGCAGCTTCAGCATGTGCATGTAGCCGACCGTGACCGGGCGGTCGAACGACTCGCCGCTGCGGCCGTCGTACAGCGTGACCTGGCCGCTGGTCGGAAGCCCCGCCAGCGCGAGCATCCCCTTGATCTCCTCCTCGGTCGCGCCGTCGAACACCGGGGTGGCGAACGGCACGCCGCCGCGCAGGTTGTCCGCGAGGCGCATCGTCTCGACGTCGTCGAGCTGGTCGAGCGACTCGGGACGGCCGGTGTCGTTGTAGATGCTCTCGAGGAGCTTGCGCACCTCGCCGACCTTCTTCTGCTGCTTGAGCGCGTCGTCGATCTTGCGGCCGAGCCCCTTAGCCGCCCACCCGAGGTGGACCTCGAGGATCTGGCCGACGTTCATCCGCGACGGCACGCCGAGCGGGTTCAGCACGATGTCGACGGGCGTGCCGTCGGCCATGTAGGGCATGTCCTCGACCGGGACGATCTTGGACACCACGCCCTTGTTGCCGTGGCGGCCGGCCATCTTGTCGCCCGGCTGCAGGCGGCGCTTGACCGCGACGTACACCTTCACCATCTTCTGCACGCCCGGCGGCAGCTCGTCGCCCTGCGTGAGCTTCTTCTTCTTGAGCTCGAACATCGCGTCGAACTGCTCGCGCAGCTTCGCGAGCGAATCCTTCATCGCCTCGAGCTGCTGCGCGGAGTCCTCGCCGGACAGGCGGATCTCGAACCAGTCGTGGCGCGCGACGCCCTCGAGGTAGTCCTTGGTGATCTTGGTGCCCTTGGCGATGCGCTTCGGTCCGCCGTTGACGGTCTTGCCGAGCAGCATCTTCTCGATGCGCGCGAACTGGTCGTTCTCGACGATGCGCAGCTGGTCGTTGAGGTCCTTGCGGTAGCCCTTGAGCTCGTCCTCGATGATCTGCTGCGCCCGCTTGTCGCGCTCGATGCCTTCGCGCGTGAACACCTGCACGTCGATGACCGTGCCGCTGATGCCGGACGGAACGCGCAGCGAGGTGTCCTTCACGTCCGAGGCCTTCTCGCCGAAGATCGCGCGGAGCAGCTTCTCCTCGGGCGTCAGCTGGGTCTCGCCTTTCGGCGTGACTTTGCCGACCAGCACGTCGCCGGCCTCGACTTCCGCGCCGATGTAGACGATGCCCGCGTCGTCGAGGCGGCCGAGCTGCGACTCGCCGAGCGAGCTGATGTCGCGCGTGATCTCCTCGGGCCCGAGCTTGGTGTCGCGGGCGACGATCGACAGCTCCTCGATGTGGATCGACGTGTAGCGGTCGTCGCCGACGACGCGCTCGCTGATCAGGATCGAGTCCTCGTAGTTGTAGCCGTTCCACGGCATGAACGCGACGAGCATGTTCTGCCCGAGCGCGAGCTCGCCCAGGTCGGTCGAGGCGCCGTCGGCGATCACGTCGTGGCGGGCGATCACGTCGCCGACGCGCACGAGCGGCCGCTGGTTGATGTTGGTGTTCTGGTTGCTGCGCTTGTACTTGACGAGGTTGTAGATGTCGACGCCGACGTCCGCCGCCCCGGTCTCCGCGTCGTTGACGCGCACGACGATGCGGTTCGCGTCGACGTAGTCGACCTTGCCGCCGCGGCGCGCCATCACCGCGGTGCCCGAGTCGACCGCCGCGGTGCGCTCGATGCCGGTGCCGACCAGCGGCTTCTCGGGCCGCAGGCAGGGAACCGCCTGGCGCTGCATGTTCGAGCCCATCAGCGCGCGGTTCGCGTCGTCGTGCTCGAGGAACGGGATCAGCGAGGCGGCCACCGACACGATCTGGCTCGGCGCCACGTCCATGTACTGGACCTTGTCCGCGCTCGACAGCATGAACTCGTTGCGGTTGCGGCAGCTCACGAGCTCGTCGATCAGCTTGCCCTTGGCGTCGATCTTCGCGTTCGCCTGCGCGATCACGAACTGCGACTCCTCGATCGCCGACAGGTAGTCGATGTGGTCGGTGACCTTGCTGTCGACGACCTTGCGGTACGGCGTCTCGAGGAAGCCGAACTCGTTGGTGCGCGCGTACAGCGCGAGCGAGTTGATGAGGCCGATGTTCGGGCCTTCCGGCGTCTCGATCGGGCACACGCGGCCGTAGTGCGTCGGGTGCACGTCGCGCACCTCGAAGCCCGCGCGCTCGCGCGTGAGGCCGCCCGGGCCCAGCGCCGAGACGCGACGCTTGTGCGTGATCTCGGACAGCGGGTTGGTCTGGTCCATGAACTGCGAGAGCTGCGAGGAGCCGAAGAACTCCTTGATGGCGGCGCTGATCGGCTTCGCATTGATCAGGTCGTGCGGCAGCAGGTTCTCGCTCTCGGCCTGGCCGAGGCGCTCCTTGACCGCGCGCTCGACGCGCACGAGGCCCGAGCGAAACTGGTTCTCGGCCAGCTCGCCGACCGAGCGCACGCGCCGGTTGCCGAGGTGGTCGATGTCGTCGATCTCGCCGCGGCCGTTGCGCAGCTCGACCAGGATCTTGATGACCGCGATGATGTCGTCGTTGGTCAGCGTGCCGGTGCCCTTGAGCTCCTCGCGGCCGACGCGGCGGTTGAACTTCATGCGGCCGACCGCGGAGAGGTCGTAGCGCTCCTCGGAGAAGAACAGCCCGTGGAACAGCGCCTCGACCGCGTCCTCGGTCGGCGGCTCGCCCGGGCGCATCATCCGGTAGATCGCGACCTTCGCCGCGTACTGGTCGGGCGTGTCGTCGCTGCGCAGCGTCTGCGAGATGAACGGCCCCATGTCGAGGTCGTTCGTGTAGATCGTCCTGATCTCCTGCACGCCGGCGTCGGCGAGCTTCTTCAGCACTTCCTCGGTGATCTCGTCGTTCGCCTTCGCGACGACCTCGCCGGTGTTCTTGTCGACGACGTTCTGCGCGATCGTGCGGCCCAGCACGTAGTCGGCCGGCACGACGATGCGCTTGACGCCGCCGTCGACCAGCTCGCGCACGTGGCGCGCGGTGATGCGCTTGTCCTTCTGCACGATCACCTTGCCGTCCTTGCCGGCGACGTCGAAGCGGGCGACCTCGCCGCGCAGGCGCTCGGGCACGAGCTCGAGCTCGATGCCGCGCGTGCCGAAGTGGAACGCGTCGAACACGAAGAACTGCGCGAGGATGTCCTCGTTGGTCAGGCCGATCGCCTTCAGCAGCGTCGTCACCGGCATCTTGCGGCGGCGGTCGACGCGGAAGAACAGGAAGTCCTTCGGGTCGAACTCGAAGTCGAGCCAGCTGCCGCGGTACGGGATCACGCGCGCGCTGAACAGGAGCTTGCCCGAGCTGTGCGTCTTGCCGCGGTCGTGCTCGAAGAACACGCCGGGCGAGCGGTGCAGCTGCGAGACGATGACGCGCTCGGTGCCGTTGATGATGAACGAGCCGTTCTCGGTCATGAGCGGGATCTCGCCCATGTAGACCTCCTGCTCCTTCACCTCCTTGACCGTCTCCTTCGGCGCCTCCTTGTCCATCAGGATGAGGCGCACCTTGGCGCGCAGCGCCGAGCAGTAGGTGAGGCCGCGCTGCTGGCACTCGACGACGTCGAATGCCGGGGGCAGCAGCGAGAAGCTCACGAACTCGAGGCGCGCGTTGCCCGAATGGCTCGAGATCGGGAAGATCGACGTGAACGCGGCCTGCAGGCCCTCGTTCTTGCGGGACTCGCCCGCGGTGTCGGCCTGCAGGAACGCGCGGTAGCTCGCGAGCTGGGTCTCGAGCAGGAACGGCACGCCGAGGACGCTCGCGCGCTTCGCGAAGCTCTTGCGGATGCGCTTCTTCTCGGTGAAGGTGTAGGACGCTTGGGGGGTCGTGGTCGCCATGGCCGTGGGTCGATCCTTCGAAGCTTGAGGTGCGTGCATGCGCGCGGGGCCCCGGGGGGAGCGTTCGCGCTCGGACTGTCCGGGGGCCTTGCGCCCCTGGCCTGGTGGCAGGCCGCTACCTGCCGCTGGCGGACGACGCACCCGTTGCAGGGCACGCCCGACCAAACCCGTCTACCGCAGTCGCGTCGGAAGACGAAGCACAGGGCACTGACGCTCCAGCACCCTGTGCTTCGTCCCCTCGTCACCGAGGGAACGACGCGCGAAGCCTCCGCACATGGGGACGCTTCGCCACAACTTCAACCCCGGTCTTGCAAGCAACCGCTCCGCAAGGCGCCCGGGGCTTCCAACGTCCGGAAATCGTCGGGCTTTGCCCGCGATTTCCGCCTGATCAGCCTCTACGGCAGGCAGTCAGCGTCGAGATTTTTCCAAGGGGTGCGGCCGGAAGGCTTCGCACCCCTTCTGACTTCTTTACTTGATCTCGACCTTTGCGCCAGCCTCTTCCAGCTTCTTCTTGGCGGCTTCCGCATCCGCCTTCGGGATCGCTTCCTTGACCGGCTTGGGCGCGCCGTCGACGAGGTCCTTCGCTTCCTTGAGGCCGAGGCTCGTCAGCTCGCGCACCGCCTTGATGACGTTGACCTTGTTCTCGCCGGCGGCGAGCAGCATCACCGTGAACTCGGTCTTCTCTTCGGCGGCGGCGGCCGGGGCCGCGGCGGCGGGACCGGCGACGGCGACCGCGGCGGCGGCCGAGACGCCGAACTTGTCTTCCATCGCCTTGATGAGCTCGGACAGCTCGAGCACCGACATCGAAGCGATCTTGTCGAGGATTTCAGTTTGCACAGCGGACATCGTGGACTCCTGGATTCGGGAAAAGTTGCCTAAGGGATAAGGATTCGGTCGTGCGTCAGGCCGCGGGCTTCGCGTCGCGGACGGCGGCGAGGGTCCGGACGAACTTGCCGGGAACCTCGTTCATCGTGCGCACCAGCTTGGCGACGGGCGCCTGCATCGTGCCCATCAGCTTCGCGAGCAGCTCATCGCGCGAGGGCAGGCCGGCCAGCGCGGTGATCTCCTTCGGAGACATCACCTTCCCGGCCATCGCGCCGCCCGTGATCACGAACTTCTCGTTCGTCTTGGCGAAGTCGTTCAGCACCTTCGCCACCGCCACCGGGTCGCGGCTGATGCCGTACGTCAGCGGCCCGACCATCTGGTCGGACAGCTTCTCGAACGGCGTGCCCACGACGGCGCGGCGCACCAGGGTGTTCTTGACCACCCTGAAGTAGACGCCCGAGGCCCGTGCCTTCGCGCGAAGCTGCGTCATGACCGAGACGGGCATGCCGCGGTTCTCCGCGAGCACGATCGCCTGGGCCGTGGCCACCTGCTTGGCCACTTCCGCGACGACCGCTTCCTTCTTCTGAAGATCGAGACTCAAGCTCACCTCCATGCTTCCGGGATGCCGTGCTGCGGGCACCCCGCGTGTTGCGGTGACCGTCGAGTCCAGGAGTGACCTGTCCTGCGAGGGCACCATCTGCGCTGGATCGGGCAGGGATCGGCCCGGTTTGAGCGACGTCGCTCCAGCGGTCTTTGACGGCTCGCCGGTCGACGTTCCGACCGGCGCTCCCTCAATTCGCTACCAATGCGTTCCTCAGTGCGTCGCGCTCTGCACGATGTCGAGGCTCGCGGGCTCGACCCGCACGCCCGCGCCCATCGTCGAGCTGACCGAGATCTTCTTGAAATAGATGCCCTTGATGCCCTGCGGCTTCGCCTTGCTCAGCGCGTCGATCAGCGCGGCCAGGTTGACCTTCAGCGCCTCGGGCGTGAACGACGCGCGTCCGATCGTGCACTGGACGATGCCGGCCTTGTCGGTGCGGTACTGCACCTGGCCCGCCTTCGCGTTCTTCACGGCGCCGGCGACGTCCGCCGACACGGTGCCGACCTTCGGGTTCGGCATCAGCCCGCGCGGTCCGAGGACCTGGCCGAGCTGGCCGACGACCTTCATCGCGTCGGGCGAGGCGATGACGACGTCGAACTCCATGAACCCTTCGTTCTTGATCCGGGCGGCGAGGTCCTCGAAGCCGACGATGTCGGCGCCGGCGTCCTTCGCCTGCTTCGCCTTGTCGCCCTGCGCGAACACCGCGACGCGCACCGACTTGCCGGTGCCCGACGGCATCACGACCGAGCCGCGGACCGTCTGGTCCGACTTCTTCGCGTCGATGCCGAGGTTGACGGCGACGTCGACCGACTCGTCGAACTTCGCCGTCGCGGTTTCCTTGACGAGCTTCAGCGCGTCGTCGACCGGATAGGCCTTGCTGCGATCCACCTTGCCCTGGATCGTCTTCATGCGCTTGGTGAGGCGCGGGGTCTTCTGCTCGGCCATGATCACTTCACCCCTTCCACGGTGATGCCCATCGAGCGCGCGCTGCCCGCGATCGTGCGGACGGCGGCGTCCAGGTCGGCGGCGGTCAGGTCGGGCTGCTTCGCCTTCGCGATCTCCTCGGCCTGCGCGCGCGTGAGCTTGCCCACCTTGTCGGTGTGCGGCTTGCTCGAGCCCTTGTCGATCTTCGCGGCCTTCTTGATCAGGATCGACGCCGGCGGCGTCTTCATCACGAACGTGAAGCTCTTGTCCGCGTAGGCCGTGATCACGACCGGGATCGGCAGGCCGGCCTCCATCTTCTGCGTCTGCGCGTTGAACGCCTTGCAGAATTCCATGATGTTGAGGCCGCGCTGGCCGAGCGCGGGACCGATCGGCGGCGAGGGGTTCGCCTTGCCGGCCGGCACTTGCAGCTTGATGAATCCGACGACTTTCTTCGCCATGGCTTTCTCCTGTGGGTGCTAGCGGGAGCTCGCGCTCCCTCCCCTGCGTTGCGTCAGGCCTTCTCGACCTGGCTGAAATCGAGCTCCACCGGCGTCGATCGACCGAAGATCGACACCGACACCTTGAGCTTGCTCTTTTCGTAGTTCACGTCCTCGACGTTGCCGTGGAAGTCGGTGAACGGGCCTTCCTTGACGCGCACCGCCTCGCCCGTCTCGAACAGCACCTTCGGGCGCGGCTTCTCGGCGCCTTCCTGCACCTGCTGCAGGATCGCGTCGACCTCCTTCTGCGAGATCGGCGTCGGCTTGTTCGCGGTGCCCCCGACGAAGCCGGTCACCTTGGGCGTGCTCTTCACCAGGTGCCAGGTGTCGTCGGTCATCTCCATCTCGACCAGCACGTAGCCCGGGAAGAACTTGCGCTCCGAGGTCGCCTTCTGGCCGCCCTTCATCTCGACGACCTCCTCGACCGGCACGAGGATCTGGCCGAACTGCTCCTGCATGCCCGAGCGCTTGATGCGGTCGGCCAGCGTGCGCTGGACGCTCTTCTCGAAGCCCGAGTACGCATGCACCACGAACCATTTCTTGCTCATCACGCCCCCCTTCCGGTCGCGAGCTTCACGATCCACGCGAGCAGCGTGTCGACCGAGAACAGGAACAGCGCCATCACGACGACGAACACGAACACGACCGCCGTCATCTGCATCGTTTCCTTGCGGTTGGGCCACGACACGCGGCCCGCCTCCGCCCAGGATTCCTGCGCGAACACGAAGAACGCGCGGCCCGGCGTCGAGAACCACGCCACGCCCGCGGCGGCCACGAGCCCGCCCAGCACCATCAGCACGCGCAGCACGAGCGCGTAGTCGCTGAACGCGTAGTAGCCCCACACGCCCAGCACGACGCACCCGAACGACAGCGCAATCAGAACCTTGTCCATGCCTTCGTTTCCGCCTGCCACCGTTGCGTGGCAGGCCAGGAGGGAATCGAACCCCCAACCTGCGGTTTTGGAGACCGCCGCTCTGCCAATTGAGCTACTGGCCTATTGGGAGCGGGCGAAAGTACAAACCTACTTTCGCCCGGATCCGGTTACCGAAGGATCGCGGGCCAAGCCCGACGATCCTTCGCGACAAGAGCTACGAAACACCGAGTCGCGGCGCGTTTCCGACCGCCGACCGCCGACCGCCGCCTATTACTCGATCACCTTCGCGACCACGCCCGCGCCCACCGTGCGGCCGCCCTCGCGGATCGCGAAGCGCAAGCCCTCTTCCATCGCGATCGGCGCAATCAGCGTCACCACCATCCCGATGTTGTCCCCAGGCATCACCATCTCCGTGCCCGCCGGCAGCTCGCAGCTCCCCGTCACGTCCGTCGTGCGGAAATAGAACTGCGGCCGGTACCCCGGGAAGAACGGCGTGTGCCTCCCGCCCTCTTCCTTCGAGAGCACGTACACCTCGCAGCTGAACTTCGTGTGCGGCGTGATCGAGCCCGGCTTCGCCAGCACCTGCCCACGCTCGACCTCCTCCCGCTTCGTCCCCCGCAGCAGCACGCCCACGTTGTCCCCCGCCTGCCCCTGGTCCAGCAGCTTGCGGAACATCTCCACCCCCGTGCACACCGTCTTGACCGTCGGCCGCAGCCCCACGATCTCGAGCTCGTCGCCCACCTTCACGATCCCCCGCTCGACCCGCCCCGTCACCACCGTCCCGCGCCCCGAAATCGAGAACACGTCCTCGACCGGCATCAAAAACGGCCCGTCGATCGCCCGCTTCGGCTCCGGAATGTAGCTGTCCAGCGCATCCGCCAGCTTGAAGATCGACCCCTCACCCATGTCGCTCTTGTCCCCTTCCAGCGCCATCTTCGCCGACCCGATCACGATCGGCGTCTTGTCGCCAGGAAACTGGTACTTCGACAAAAGCTCGCGGACCTCCATCTCGACAAGCTCCAAAAGCTCCTTGTCGTCGACCATGTCCGCCTTGTTCATGTACACCACGATGTACGGCACCCCCACCTGCCGCGCCAGCAGAATGTGCTCGCGCGTCTGCGGCATCGGTCCGTCCGCCGCCGACACCACCAGGATCGCCCCGTCCATCTGCGCGGCGCCCGTGATCATGTTCTTGATGTAGTCCGCGTGACCCGGGCAGTCCACGTGCGCGTAATGCCGCTTGCTCGTCTCGTACTCCACGTGCGCCGTGTTGATCGTGATCCCACGCGCCTTCTCCTCCGGCGCATTGTCGATCTGGTCGTACGCCTTCGCCTCCCCACCAAACTTCTTGGAAAGCACCAGCGTCATCGCCGCCGTCAGCGTCGTCTTGCCGTGGTCCACGTGACCGATCGTCCCCACGTTCACGTGCGGCTTGTTGCGCTCGAATTTGCCCTTGGCCAT
>JADMIO010835467.1_pt1 | contig 13548 bp, 8 predicted proteins | sample 8958161 | NCBI WGS metagenome assembly JADMIO01 (sample SAMN16585339, study PRJNA669376) | soil metagenome | isolation source: Crop rotation soil | place: USA: Cullars Rotation, Alabama | collected 2011 | reverse complement strand
GCCGGTGATCCTGACGTTCGTCGCGTTCTTCGTCCTGCTCGCTCTCGCGCTCGGCGGCGCGCACGCGCTGGTCACCAGGCTGCGCGCGGGCGGCACGAGCGAGCTCGACGCGGGCGCGGGCTGGCTCGCGCGCTGGATGCACGCCGCCGCCGGCTCGGGCTGGGTGATGGGCATCGTCGAAGGCAGCGCTTTCGTCGTCACGATGATCGTGCTCGTGTTCGTGGCGGTTTGGACGTTCTCGGTCGCGTTCGAGGCGATCGGCGGCCCGTTCTTCGACACGATCCAGGGTCGCATCGAAGTGCGCTGGTTCGGAAGGGATCCACGCGAGACGCTGCAGCCGCGCGCGGAGATCGCCGCCGGCCGCGCGACGTGGATCACGCTCGCGTGCGCGCTCGCCGTGATCGCGTTGGTCGTGGCGTTCTTCGCCTGGGACTCGTGGGGCGCGTGGCTGCTCGTGCTGTTGCTGCCGGCCCCGTTCCTCGTCGCGAGCCGGCTCGACGCACGCTACGGCGCGTGGCTCGCGCGGAGCGTGGGCACCGAGGCGCGCTCGCTGCTCGTCAGCGTGCAGGCTTCGATCGTGTCGCTCGTGATCATGCTCCTGCTCGTGTGGACGTACTTCATCCCGTTCGTCGGCTATCCGACGTTCTCCGCGATCGCCGGGTTCGCAGCCTCGATCACGCTGCTCGACATCCCCTGCTCGCGCCGGCGCTGGACGCTCGGGCAGCGCCTGCGCTTCGTGTTCGGCAACTTCGTGCCGGTGCTGTTGCTGGGCGTCGCGACGAGCTTCGTGTTCGTGGTGCCGATCCTCGGCCCGATCGTCGGCATCCCGTGCGCGTCGATCGGCGGTCAGTGGCTGCTGTGCCGCCTCGACAAGAGCCGCATGCGCCCGCGCGGCGCGCCCGCGATCCTCGCGCCGTCGAGCTGACGCGCACCCTGACGCTCGCCAGCACCGAATCCGCCAGCACGGAGCCAGGCACACTTCTGGCGGATTCGCGCGACGGCCCGGCGTTCTCCAGATCGCGGGGCGAATCCGCCAGGTGTGTGCCTGGCTCCGTACTGGCGGATTCGTTTCAGGCCGGCTGCATCACGCGCCCCAGGTGATCTCGAGGCCGTTCGTCAGGTTGAACGTCGAGGGCGTGCAGAACGCCGCTGCGTTGCGGTACCACACCTGATAGGTGCGCAAGCCGGGCGAGGTGACGGCGCCCTTCACGGACACGCTGGGGTTGCCCGCGCCGGGATAGTGCGACGTGCCTGCGACGTTGGTCAGCGCCTTGAGCCGCACGATCGAGCCGCCCGCGCAGCGCAAGCCGTCGCCGAACAGGCTGCCGGCGCCGTTGCTCACGCGCACCGTGCCCTGGAAGAACAAGGCCGAGCTGTTCGGCATGCCGGTGCCCTCGAGGTCGAGGGAGTCGGCGGAAAGGCTGGCCGTCCCGCTGCCGCGCAGCTGCGCACCCTGAGCGTTGACGCTGCTCGCGCAGCCGTGATCGACGAGGCCGGCGTTGCCGCACGGACACGCGGTGCCGCTGCCGTCGCCGGAGCAGAACTTCGTGCCCACGTTCAGCGCGCCGTCCAAGAGGACGAGCCAGCCGCCGGTCGGCTGTCCCAGGCCGAACCCCGTGCCCCGTCCGACGATGGCGTTCCCGTCGGCGCTGATCGCGGTCACGAGGCCGAGGTCGGTGTAGCCCGGCAGGTTCGGCGTGTTGTGGTTGACCAGGTACGTGTACAAGCCCTGCGGCTGGCCGTTGAGCCACAGGATGGAGTGCGTGCCGCCGATGACGTTGCCGCCCGAGTGACCCACGACGACGGCGCCGTCGTCGCTCACGTCCAGCGCGACCGCGCTCGTGGTCTCGTTCGGCAGGTTCGGGAGCAGCGTGGCGTTGCCCGTGCTCGCGTCCCAGCGCCACGCGGAGTTGTCCCCGCCCCACACGCGGAAGCCGACGACCGTCGTGCCGCTCGCGTTGGTGTTCTGCGCTTCGCTGAGCTGGAACGTGGCCATGCTCGGGTCGACGTAGTCGAGGAACGTCAGCGCCCCGTTGACCCAGCGCGCCGCCCGGCGCTGGTTCGCGAGCGAGTTCTTCCAGCCGACGATCACCGAGCCGTCGCCGTTGGCCGAGTAGCCGTTGCTCGAGGGATCGCTGAACTGTCCGCCGCGATCGATCGTGCCGCCCGCTGCGGTCCACGAGAAGCAGTGCCCCGCGCCCGGGGTCGCCCAGCCGAGGCCGACGATCGTCGAGCCGTCGCCGCTGAGCCCGTTGGCCGAGGTCTCCATCGTGCCCGAGATCGATGCGAGCCCCGGGATCTGCGTCCACGTCGTGCCGCCCGACCAGTACGACGCACGCTGGACGCCGTCGATCGGTGACGTGGTCGTCGTCGAGACGCGCAGGCCGTCGTCCGAGATGCGGATGTTGCCGCCGCTCGTGACCGCGCCCAGGTAGACGATGCCCAGGCTCGGCGTCCACTTGAACACGCCCGTGCTGTCGGTGCCGACGACGACGGCCTCGTTGTTGACGATGGCGACGCCGGTCGCCGAGGTTCCCGGCGGCAGGTCGAAGTACAGCGGCGTCTGCGCCGCCGCGTTCGCCGCCAAGCTTATCGTTGCGATGCCGGACGCGGCGAGGAGTGCGAGTGTGCGCGGGATGTTCATGTCGGGACCTCGTGGTCGGTGAAGTGGGTTCGGGGCGGTGCGCTTGGACGGGAGCGGCCTCTGGACGGGCACGCGACGTCGCGCTCCGCGAGCGGGCGGCGCGCGGATCCTCTCCGCACGCGCGCCATCGTCCCGCGATCACGACGCGGCACCATTGCCCTTTGGTGCACCAGCCGAGCGCGTGCTCGAGCGCGGCGCGCCCGTCAGCCGAGCGTGCCCTGTGAGGCGGAGTGGTTGCCGGGCAGGCAGCCGTGCTCGATCAGCGCCGAGACCAGCGCTTCGCCGTCGAGCGGCTTCGTGAAGAACCCGCACGCCCCGTCGGCCATCACCGCCTCGCGCACGATCTCGTCGTCGACGGCGGAGATCACGAAGGTGCGCAAGGGCGAGCCTGCGCGGTCCAGGCGCTTCTGCAGCGCGGGCCCGCCCATCCCCGGCATGCGCACGTCGACGATGAGCGCGCCGCGCGCGCCGCCGTGGCCGGCGTCGAGGAACTCCTCCGCCGAGCTGAAGGTCAGCACCGCGAAGCCAGCCGAGCGCAGGAGCCGCTCGAGCGCCTGGCGCAGCGTGTCGTCGTCGTCGACGACGAAGACCTTCGCGCCGGCTTTCTCTCGATCACGGACGTTCATGCGTGCCTGCTGGCGCGGACCGCCGGCGCCTTGGGAGCGGTTCGCATGCGTGCATGTTGTCAGCGGCGGCGAGGCTCCACCATTGCACCTTGGGGCACGCCCGGTTGAGCGCCCGGACCAGGGATGCGCCCGTTCGCCCGCGCTCATGCTCGCCCGGGTCCGAGGCCGAGGCGCTCCGCGATGCGCACGAGGTCGGCGAGCGATTCGGCTCCCATCTTCTCGAGCACGCGCGCGCGGTGGAGCTTCACCGTGCGCTCGGCGATGCCGAGCGAGCTCGCGACCTGCTTGTTGAGCTTGCCGGCGACTACCTCGACGAGCACGTCGCGCTCGCGCGGCGTCAGGCTCGCGAGCCGCTCCTGGACCTGCGCCAGGTCGCCGCGCGCACGGCGTGCGCTGAGATCCGCCTCGAGCGCCTGCTCGATCGCGGCCAGGAGCCTGTCCTCGTCGACGGGCTTCTCGAGGAAGTCGATCGCGCCGCCCTTCATCGCGTGCACGCTCGCCGGCACGTCGGCGTGGCCGGTGAGGAACACGATCGGCAGCCTGGCGCCGCGCTCCTGCAGCGTGCGCTGCAGCTCGAGGCCGCTCTGTCCGGGCATGCGCAGGTCGAGCAGCAGGCAGCCGGGAACGGCGGCATCGTAGTGGGCGAGGAACTCCTCGGCCGATGGGAACGCGCGCACGTCGAGCCCGCTCGACTGCAGGAGGCGCGACGTCGCGCGACGCAGCGCGTCGTCGTCGTCGACGAGGTAGACGACGTGCCTCGAGCTCATGGCGCAGGCCCCGTTCGCTCGGCACCGCTCTCGGCGTGCGGAAGGATGATGCGGAACACCGTGCCCTGATCTCCTGACTCGGCGACGAGCGTACCACCATGCGACTCGGCGATGGACCTGCAGATCGCGAGGCCCAGTCCCATGCCCTTCGACTTCGTCGTGACGAAGGGCTGGAACAGGCGCCTCGAGACCTCGGGAGAGAGGCCGGGTCCGTTGTCCTCCACTTCGATCTCCACGTTGCCCGACCGTGCACGCGTGCGCAGCGTGACGATCCGCGGCCCGCTCGTCGACGAGAGCGCCTCGCAGGCGTTCTTCAGCAGGTTGATCAGCACCTGCTGCAGCTGCACCGGATCGCACACGACGCGCGGCGGTGAAGCGAGCAGGTCGAGGCGGACTTCGACCCGATGGTCCTGCAGCTCGCGGCGCACGAGCGGCAGCGCGGCGCGCACTTCCTCGTCGACGTCGAGCGCGCGCTGCTTCCCCGGCTCCTTGCGCAGGAAGCCGCGCAGGCGCTTGATCACTTCCGAGGCGCGCAGGCCCTGCTGCGCGATGTCGGCCAGGATCTCGTCGATCTCCGTGCGCGTCGACACGCCGCGCGCGAGGAAGCGCCGGCCGGCCTGCGCGTTGGCGACGATCGCGGCGAGCGGCTGGTTGACCTCGTGCGCGAGCGACGTCGCCAGCTCGCCGGCGGTCGCGACGCGCGCGACGTGCTCGAGCTCCTCGCGCAGGCGCGAGGCATTCTCCTCGGCGACGCGCCGGTTCTCGGCGGCTTCGAGCAGGACCTGGGAACGGCGCGACACGACGTGCACGCGGCGCTTGTGCAGCCCGAACGCGAGCCCAGCCGCGGCCACCACCGCAGCCGCCTGGAAGAGGCGCGTCTCCCACCAGCTCGGCAGCCTGTCGAGGTGCAGGCGCGCCGGCGTGTCGCTCCACACGCCGTCCTCGTTGCGCGCGGCGGCTTCGAACACGTAGGGCCCCGGCCGGAGCGCGGTGAAGACGGCGTTGCGCTGCGTGCCGACGTCGATCCAGCGCTCGTCGAGGCCCTGCATGCGGTAGCGGAAGTGCACGCGCTCCGGCGAAGTCAGCGCGAACGCCGTGAAGTCGATGACGACGCGCCGCGTGCCGGCGGGGATCTCGACGCGCTCCCCGATCGCGACCGGCTGCTCCTCCGCGAGCACGCCTTCGATGCGCGTGACGGGCGGCGTGCGGTTGAACGGAAACGCGCGCGAATCCACGCGCACCGCGCCGTCGATCGTGCCGAACCAGACGACGCCCTCTGCGTCGACGAAGCCGGACGGCGATCCGAAACGACCTTCGGGCATGCCGGCTTCGGGGCCCAGCACGACGGGATCGAAGCGGTGCGCGCGGTCGTTGGCAACCGCGAGGAGCTCGTCCTTGCGCGCCAGGATGATGCCGCGGTTCGAGAGCATCCACAGGTTGCCGCGCCCGTCGTCGAGGATGCGCGAGAGCGACATGTCGGGCATGCCGTGCAGGCGCGTGAACACGCTCACGCGGCCGTTGCGCAAGAGCCCGAGTCCCCCGCCGTAGCTCGCGATCCAGCACGATCCGTCGCTCTCCGGCAGCACGTCGCGCACGTCGCCGCCGGGGACACCCGCTTCGGCGCCGAAGCGCTCGAGCGCCTTGCCCACGAGGTGCAGCACGGCGCCCTTGCTCCCGATCCAGATCGATCCGTCGTGTGCCGCCACCAGCGTGCCCGCCACGCCGGGCAGGTCGACGGTGCGCAGGATCTCGTCGTCGGCTCCGAGCTCGTACAGGCGCGGGGGCACGGACGCGATCCACACGTGGCCGGGCGCGCTTTCGAGCATCGGCCCGATCTCGTAGATGCTCCTCGGCAAGCCGTCGATCGGCACGAAGTCGTCGCCAGCCCTGCGCAACAGCTCGTTGCGCACGCTGATCCACAGTCGATCCTGCGCGTCGCGCATCAGCGCGAGGATCGGGGACCGCTCGAGGTCCGGTCGGTGGAGCGAGACCGACGTGCGCACCGAGCCCGCGCCCTGGTGCACGAGCCCTGCGTGCTCGGAGGCGATCCAGGCCCCGCCCCGACCGTCGCTCGTCAGCGCGCAGACGGGCTCGCTGCGCGCTCCGTCGCCGACGCGGGCGACGCGCTGCCGCGTGAAGCGCGCGAGCCCGAAGCCGGGCGATCCGAACCACACGTTGCCTTCGCGGTCGCACAGCATGGTGCGCACTTCGAAACCGTCGGGCAGAGCGGGCGCCTCGTCCACCATCCAAGGCTCTCCCTCGGCGCGCGGCGACACGTGCACGGCGCCCTCGGTGGTTCCGAGCCAGAGCCCGGAGTCGCGCTCCGAGAGGATGCACATGATCCTGCCCGCGATCGGCGGCTCGATCGGGATCGGGTCGATGCGCCCGTCACGCAAGCGCGCCAGCCCGCTCGCGAGGCCCAGCCACGGTCCATCGCCGTTCGCGTCGTCCACGACCAGGATCTTCGCGGGCGCCGTGTGCCGAGCCGCGGGCGCGTTTCCAGGCCGGACCTGCACGAGCATGTCGTGATCGTTCAACCACAGCGTTCCGTTCGCGCTCGCGCACATGCCGCGGTAGGAAGCGACGCTGCCAAGGGTGCTGACCGGGATCGTCCACCTGCCGTCGAGGTAGCGATGCGCGACGCCCGAGCTGAGCCTCTCCCACAGCGCTCCGTCCGAGCCGATCGCTATGGCCAGCGCTTCTTTTCCCGGCGGAACTTCCGGCCGCAGGTGCTCCGTCACCACGCCGTGCTCGACGTGGATCAGATCGCACGACTGCGTGAGCACCCACAGGCCGTCCTTCCCGTCGGCGGCCAGCCCCGTCACGCGGATCGTCGGCAGGCCCGCGAGCGCGTCGAGGTCGTACGTGCGGAACACGATGCCGTCGAAGCGCAGGAGGCCGCCGAACGTCGCGATCCAGAGCGCTCCGTCGGGCGTCTGCGCGAGCGCGTTGATCGTGCCCTGCGGCAGCCCGTCGGCGATGGTCCAGACGGTGACGCGCTGTGTGCGCGTCGTCGCCGCTTCGAGGTCGGATGCACGCGCGACGCCGCCGATCGCGAGCGCGCACGCCAGGGCGACGCATTGGATCAGGACGCATCGGAGCTGGACGCATCGGATCAGGGCGGATCGGAGCCGGGCGCCGAGGACCGGGGGGGACCAGCGGTTGGGCACGCGCGTCAGTATCGCCGAGGGACACGTGTCGCGCGCAACTCGGGCCGCTCGTCGAGCACGGACCTGCGCGCAGCGCGGACGAGAGCGGGGCTGGCTGATCGAACAGCCAGCCCCGCGTGAAGACCCTCACCGCTCCTCCGTCGAGGCAGAGCGACGGAAATCGAGCAACAGGATCCGGTTCAGTTGGACCAGGAGACGCTCAGGCCGTTCGTCAGGTTGAAGGTGCTCGGCGTGCAGAAGAGACCTGCGTTGCGATACCAGAGCTGGTACGTGCGCGTGCCCGTCGCCGCCACCGCGCCCTTCACCGATACCGACGGATCGCCCGCGGCCGGATACTGCGAAGCTCCACCGCTGGCAACCTTCGTGCCCAGTCGCACGACGGTTCCGCCGGCGCAGCGCAGGCCGTCACCGAACAGCGAACCCGCACCCGCTCCGACCTGCGTCGTGCCCTGGAAGTACAAGCCCGACGTGTTGACGAGGCCGGTGCCGTGCAGGACGAACGAGTCGCTCGAGAGGCTCGCGATGCCGGTCGCGGCGAGGTTGCCGCCGTTGGCGTTGACGCTGCTCGCGCAGCCGTTGCCCGCCGCGCCGGCGTTGCCGCACGGGCAAGCCGTGCCGCTGCCGTCGCCGAAGCAGAAGGGCGTGCCGCTCGCGATGTCCTGCAGGTGCCCGACCATGATCGCGCTCCCGCCCGCGAGCAGCCCGATGCGCAGGCCGATCGTGCCGTCGTGACCGAAGTGCATCGCGGCCCCGTCGCCGTTGTTGAACTGCACGCCGCCGAAGCCGCTCGCCGTTCCGAACACGCCGGGGCTGAGCTCGATCTGATCGCCCGGCAGCACGACCGGGTAGAGACCGTTCACGGCGTCCCAGGCGTACAGCGCGCTGCCCGTGATCGTCCCGCCGTCGAGCGAGACGTTGAAGAGCACCTGACCCTGGTCGTTGAAGTAGATGCTCGTGCCGGCGAGGCCGCCCGCGATGCTGCCGCCCGTGCCCGGCACGGTGTCGCCTTCGCGCAGGACGAGCGCGAGCGAGCCCGGCGCGCCGGCCCACACGCCCGTGTCGTTCAAGGACGTCGTCGTGCCGCCTTCGAGGATGCCCTGGCAGCAGATCTGGCCGAACGAGTTGAGGATGAGGCTGAAGACGTTCCAGTTGGAGAACACGCCGTCGGTTCCCGGCGCCGGATCGCCTCGGCGCGAGACCATCGCGAGGGTGCCGACGCCCCCGGCGAACAGCGCGCGATCGTTGACTCCGGCCACGACGTCGCCGCCGCGCAGCTCCGAGGAGAACAGCGTCTCGCCGCTGCGGTTGAAGCAGTTGGCGCTCTGGCCGGGCGTCCAGCTGTCCGTGACGGAGATCGAGTTGAACGTCGCGCTCGACATGGAGACGGGATCGAGAGTGCCCGGGGCGACGTCGCCTTCGCGCACGACCTTCTGGCTGCCCGCGCCCGGCGTGAAGACCATGAGGGCCTGGTCGTCGGCCGCCGTCGCCATCGGAGAGCCCTGCGTCAGCGAGAGCCTGACGTCGTACAGGAGCTTGTTCGAGCTGTTCATCTGCGTCACGAAGCCGATCGAGCTCGCCGTGTCGATCGCGACCGCGCCGCCGAGGCCCGACACGGGAGACGACTTGCGCACGACGAGCTCGAGCGCGCCGGGCAACCCGGCCCAGAGACCAGCCTGGTTGTTCATGCCGGTGGTCGTCGTGACGGCCGGGACGCCCGTGCCGGTGACGAGCGTGCCCTGGAAGTGGATGAAGCCGTTGCGGTTGATGCCGGTCGACTGCTGGCTCGGCGAGTTGAACGCCTGCGCGAACGTCGCGCCGCCCGTTCCCGGCGCCACGTCACCTTTGCGCACGTACTCGGTCTGCGCGCCGAAGAACCCGCCGAAGATCGCCGAGTCGTTGGCGGACGTCACGGTCACGCCACCGTCGTACAGGGTCGAGCCCCAGAAGAGGCGGCCGTCCGGGCTGAGGCGCGGGCTCGAGCCCAAGGCGGTCCCGGTGCCGGTCGTCGTGCGCAGCAGGATTCCCGCCGGCAGGCCGGGCGCCTGATCGCCGCCTTGCACCACGAGCTTCAAGTTCGCGCGCGAGGAGCCGTAGAAGAACGCCTTGTCGCTGAAGGGCATCAGCGTTCCGTTGGAGTCCTGGAAGCGCGCGAGGAAGAGGATGTTGCCGCTCTCGTCGAGCACCGGGTTGTTGGTCAGCGCGCTGCTGCCTCCGAACGTGAAGCCCGGGATCGGAACGCCGTTCGCATCGGGGACGGCATCGCCTTCGGTCGCGACGACGACGCCGCTCGTCGACATCAAGCCTTGCGCGGAGGCGAAGCCGGCGAAGGTGGTCAAGCTCGCAGCGATGAGCCACGTGCGCGTGCCGGTCTGGGCTCGTTGGGTCATGGATGATCTTCCGTCCGGCTCGAGCCGGTGCTGTTGTTCCGCGCCGAACTAGGGCGCATCGAGGGGAGTGATCGAACGGGGCGGGCTCGCCGCGCGCGTGCGCTGGAGACGGGCCTTGGACGATGGATCGTCCCCCTGCCCGCAGCTCGCTGCCATTGCACCTTGGTGCAACGGGCGCGGGAAAAGCCGGGCGCATCCGGCAGAGAGCCGTGCAGCTGCCGGCGTGGATCGGAGGGCGCAGGCCTGGATCGGAAAGCTTGCGAGCAGAACGAAAAAGCGGAGCCGGCTGCAGATGCAGCCGGCCCCGCCTTCGAGCGCGCGCCTCCGTCGCAGGAGCTGGACGGACCGCGCGCCCTGGAGTTCAGCCTGTCAGCTCACGGTGGTGAGCTCGATCCTGTCACAGGGGAACGCGACCGGCATCGCGCCGTGCACCGCGTCCCACGCGAAGAGGCCGCTCGCGACGAGCGCGCCGCACGTGAGCGACACGTTGGCTGGATCCGCTCATCCTCCGCTCAGGGTCTCAGCTACCCCAGACGATCTCGAGTCCGTTCGTCAGGTTGAACGTGGACGGCGTGCAGAACGGCGCCGCGTTGCGATACCAGATCTGGTACGTGCGCGTCCCCGGCGCGCTGACCGCTCCGCGCACGGAGACGCTCGGGTCGCCCGCCGCGGGGTACTGCGATGCGCCCGCGACGTTCACGACCGAGCGCAGGCGCACGATCGATCCACCCGCGCAGCGCAGGCCGTCGCCGAAGATGGCGCCCGCGCCCGCGCTCGACTGGGTCGTGCCCTGGAAGTACAGCGCGGAGCTGTTCGACATCTGCGTGCCGGCGAGCACGATGGTGTCGCCCGAAAGGCTCGCGACGCCGTTCGCGATGATCTTGCCGCCCATTCCGAGCGAGCTCAGGCAGCCGGCCTGATCGCCGACGCTCGAGGCATTGCCGCACGGACAAGCCGTTCCCGATCCGTCGCCGAAGCAGTACGCGGTGCCGACAGCGTGCGTCGAGATCGAGATCGTCACCGGCGTGATGTCGATGTTCACGCCGCCGCCCTGGATGTGCCAGTCGTACGCGCTCCACAGCGTCGGCGACCACGTGCCCAGGTTCTGCGTGATGTCGGTCGAGCTGAACAGGTTGTCGAGCGCGCCGAAGTCGAAGCCCAGACCCGATCCGCCCGTCACCGGCACGCTCAGGAAGCGCAGACCGTCCGTGCCGCCCGGGTTGCCGTTCTGCATCAGGATCGTGGGCGTCCCACCGGTCGCGCTCGCGCTCGCCGCGCCGACCTGGATCGCGAGCGTCGGCGCGTCGACGGTGTAGAGCTCCAACCCCACCGACTGCGGAGTTCCGGGGACGAACACTTCGAACGTGAGGTGCACCGGCTGTCCCGCCGTCACGCCGACGAACGGGCTCGTCGTCGAGGTGATGTTGGCGGAGAACACGGTGCCGGTGGCTTGGACGATGACGTCACCCGCGCGGGCCACGTGGGCGCAGGCGAGGAGTGCGGCGGCGGTCGTGATGAGCTTGTGCATGACGAGGGTCTCCCGAGGGATGTGCGGGTGGTGGTTCAGGACTTCGTTGTGGAAGACCGCAAGTTCGCACACGAGGACGATCCCCACCATTGCCCCTTCGGGTAAGGGCCATCGTGCCGCGGCCGTTGCGGCGTGGACGCGAGCGGAGCCGACCGCCCGGGCGATCGGCTCCGCTGCGCGCTTCGTCAGCTCGATGCGCTCGTCAAGGAACCCACGTCGCGGCGATCCCGTTCGTCAGGTTGAAGTTGCTCGGCGTGCAGAACGCGCCCGCGTTGCGATACCACGCCTGGTAGAAGCGCGTGCCGCCGCTCGCGGGGATCGCGCCCTTCACCGAGATCGGCGTGTCGCCGAGCGGCGCACCGTAGGCCGAGGCACCGCCCGAGTTCTGGCGCAGCGCAAGGCGGATCACCTGCCCTCCGACGCAGCGCAGGCCGTCGCCGAACGGCGCACCCTGCGCGTCGTTCACCGCGACGGTGCCCTGGAAGTACAGCACCGATCCGGTCGCCGACATGCCCGAGCCGTCGAGCTCGAACGTGTCGCCGCTGACGCTCGGCGTGCCGCCGAACGCGAGCAGGCCGCCACCCGTGCCGAGCGAGTTCTCGCAGCCGCTGCCGGCGTTGCCGACGTTGCCGCACGGACAGGCGGTCGCGCTGCCGTCGCCGGAGCAGAACGGCGCGACGGTGGTGCCGCGGAAGCCCGCGTTCGGAATCGTCGTCGTCACCAGGTGGTCGACGTCGAGGTACAGGGCGCCGGCGATCACTTCGTCGTGCAGGGCGGGGTTCGTGTACCCGGGATAGTCGACGCCCGGCGCGCAGAAGAGCGCGGTCGAGAGGAAGAGCCCGTTGGGTTGAGCGCCGCTCGACACGTCGGGCTGTGACGTCGTGGCGTTGATGTTCGTCGGATCGACGTAGAGCGGCGTGTAGAACAGCGACCCTGACGACAGCGCCTGGCTCGGCGCGACGAGGTAGACGCCGTACCAGGGCGCGAAGCCTGAGTGCGCCGTCACCTGATGCACGTGCTGCAGGACGAACGGGTCGTAGTCGTCGTCGCCGCCGAGCACGATGCCGCCGCCGGCCGCCGCGAGCACCGACGCTTCGTTGACCGAGAGGCCCACTTCGTCGCGCGTGGTGTGCGCGCGCCAGGCGAGCCCGTCCATGATCCAGTGCGGGTGCACGGCCGAGAAAGCGTCGAGCGCCGCGAGATCCGTCGGGTCGAAGTCGCGCGCGGGGTCGTACGCCTGGTACGTGCCGTCGCTCCAGATCCAGATCTCCTCGATGCTCGGGTACGCCGCCAGGTTGGACGCGATCTGGCCGGGGTCGAGCGTGCCTGAGATGACGTTCCAGCCGGCCGAGGCCAGCACGCCGTCGAGGCTGCTCGCGCCGGTGCCGTTCAGGATCAGCACCGTGTGCGTCGGGGCTCCCCCGCCCGGCAGCGTCGTCGTCACGAGGTGCGCGACGTCGTCGTACGTCGTGTTGTTGAAGACCTCCGAGCCGAGCGTCGGGTTCGGCGGATAGGACGGATCCTCCACGGCCATGTCGGCGAACAGCGCGGTGGTCAGGAGCAACCCGTTGGGCTGCAGGCCGTGCGGCACGTCGCAGTACGAGAACGTGCTCGAGATCACGTTCGGGTCCACCGCGAACGGCGCGGAGAAGATGGCGCCGCCCTCGTGCTGGTTGCCGCCCGAGATGTCGTACGTGCCGATGAAGGGCGCGAAGGCGAAGTGCGCGCCGACCTGGTTGACGTGCTGCACGATCGCGCCGCCGCTGGCGTCGTCGGCGCCCAGCACGATGCCCCCACCGGCGGCGGCGAGGTCGAGCGCTTCGTTCATGGTCAGGTTGATCTCGTCCTGCCACACCTCGCCGCGCCACGAGAGCCCGTCCATGATCCAGTGCGGGTGCGCCGCATGGAACACGTCGAGCGCCGCCAGGTCGGAGGCGTCGAAGTCGTAGGCCGGATCGGCGGGCGAGCCGGTGTTGCCGAACGTGCCGTCGTTCCAGATCCAGATCTCGACGATGTCGTTCGCGACGGAGAGCCGCGACGCGATCTCGCCCGGCGCGAGGTAGCCGGAGATCACGTTGAACCCGGCGGCGGCGATCGAGGACTGGACCGTGCTCGAGGCCGCGCCGTTGAGGACGAGGACGCTCTGCGCGTGCGCGCTGCCTGCTGTCGAGAAGAAGGCGCACAGCGTGAAGAGGGTGGCTGCGTGGATGCGATGCATGATGGACCTTGGCCCTGGCGGGCGGGTGGGATGGCGCGCGGCGGAGGAATGGCGCTGCGCGGAAGCGGGTAGGAGTGCGCCGGCTCGCGCCGGCAGCTGCTCCTGGCGACGCCGCCTGCCCGCACGCGCGGGCGACGGGCTGCGCTCGCCGGATCCAGGCTCGGAGCGCAGGCCGGACTTGCCGGGAAATCCCGAGAAAACGGGAAAG
>JADMIO011621170.1_pt1 | contig 13549 bp, 11 predicted proteins | sample 8958161 | NCBI WGS metagenome assembly JADMIO01 (sample SAMN16585339, study PRJNA669376) | soil metagenome | isolation source: Crop rotation soil | place: USA: Cullars Rotation, Alabama | collected 2011 | reverse complement strand
CCGCCGCATCGATCTCACTTTGCGACATCGTTTCGATTGGCAACGCATTACGCACGACCACCGGTTTGGAAGTCACGGCCGGCGGATAATCACACTCGTGCGTAATGCCCACCAACTGGTCACACAAACCCAGGGCGCAAGCCATCTCGGTCGCCGAAGGCAGGAAGGAAACGATCCGTTGCGCTGTCGTCATTATCTAAACCTGAGATTAATTCCGCCGCGCGCCGTAAAGCCGGGTGCCAGAAATCCATTCTCGTAATATTTCACGGCAAATAAATTGTCGGCTCCGGCAAAGAACGTAATCGATTTTCCATCCGAAAGAGCGCGTTCGTAACTGCCATGGAAATCCGCTTTCGTGTAACCCGGAAAAGTCAGCTCAGCCGTGCGAAATGGGAAGCTACTCTCGAATATCGGCGCGATATAGGCACCGGTTCTATTCAGATCGAAGTCCAGCTGAAAAGCATGCCACCGCTGACTTAAGTTAAAACCAAAGAGGTGTTTTGGCACAACGTATTCCTGCAACAACCCCTGCCCCGGCGCGAACCGGTCGCTGTTTGTATAAGTATACGAAGCGTTAACTTTCGCATTTTTCCAGGGGGCAGCCTCGAAGTAGGTTTCGATTCCTCGCGAAAATCCGCCGGGTTGATTGATGTAAAAGCCAAACCTGTTCAGGCCCAGCGGGTCGACCAGCGAACTGAAGGCGATTACCCGTTGCAGCCGCGTATAAAAATACGTGACTCCGAATCGGGCGCGATCGTGCGCCAAGCGCTGATCGATTCCTCCGTCAAAGCTAATTGATTGTTCGGCCCGCACCGTCGGATCACCGAAGCGCGCGAAAACTCCGCCGGGAAACACGCCTTCGCCAAAACGCTCGAAGAGCGAAGGAGCGCGAAAGCCATTGCCCGCGTGCGCGCGCAACTTTGTCCCCGAGGAACGAATGAAGTAAGCGATTGAACCATCTCCGGTGAGCGACTTTTGCGGCTCGATGTTGCTGAGAAAGCCCGGCCGATCTGCGGCGCGCACACTAAATGTCTGCGCGCGAAACCCGAGCGAGATTTGCAGTCGATCATCCAGCAGAAAGATCTGATCCTGGCCAAAGAAAGCGAAGGTGCGTTGCCGGTCAGTCGTGTTGTTACTGAACGTGAATTGCGGATCTGAGAATTGAAATAGTGATTCGTGCTCAAACTCAAGTCCCGCGGTCGCCAGATTGTGCCGTCCGAGTTGCAGGTTGACGCGCGCATCAAGCGTGTCCGTGCCGCCGTTGTTCACGCTCATGAAAACAAAATCGCCGAAAGGAAATTGTGAAACGTCCTTCGGTCCATGAATCGGCCCGTCATAGTTTCGCCGCCGCGTGCCGCCATGCTGAAACGAAATTGTGTACGAGAATTTTTCGTTCACCTGCTGTAAGAATCGCGCCGACCAAACCAGCAAGCGAATGCGGCGGCCGGCATCAGGATTGTTCAAATCCGGTCGGAAGGATACGCCGGGAACGGCAGCGGGATACCTGACGCCGGTGAAGGCGCCGGCCAACGGAATCGGATCGTCGTTAGTTCTAAAATTTCCGAGCGTCCCGTAGAAATTGGTGCTGATCGTGATCGAAGGCTTCGGGTTGAACTGCCATCGGGCGGCCATGCCGGTGTTCCCGTATTGATCGTCACGATCCATTCCGTGCCGGACATCGATGCGGGTCACGCCGAAGCTATAGCCAGAGCGAGCACCGAGACTACCCGCGCCTTTGAATCTCTCGCGAAACAGACCGCGACTGCCGCCTTCAAATCCAAATTCGAAATGACGCTGGCCGGCTCCCGTCTGAGGGACTAAATTTATGACGCCGCCGATTGCATTGGTGCCGTAAATTGAAGAGCCCGACCCGCGCAGGATCTCGACGCGATCCAAGTCGTTCGGCAGGAGATCCGGAATCAGGGGCGATGCCGATCCGCTAATGTCTGACGCATCACGTACCCGCAGTCCATCAAGCAGCACGGCCGTGTCTGAGTTTCGCAAGCCGCGAATCCTGATTGAGCCGAGCGCCCCCAACGCCCCCTGTTGCTGGATGCGCAATCCGGGAACACCGCGCAATGCTTCGGGCAGCGTTAACTCGCGCCGAGATTCGATCGACTGATCATCAAGCAAGCTAATCGCTTTTGATGTCTCGTCTGCTCGCTGCGCGGTTCCGGCGGCCGTAACTACGACTTGTTCGCTGACCTCAGAGACTGACAAACGCGCGTCGCTGGTAACAGACTGGCCGCGCTCTAAGTGAACAACGCCGGAAGCATAAATCGCAAAACCTTGCGCCTCAATTTCAAGAACATAATCGCCGGGCGTCACATCTTTGAAGAAATATGCGCCGGACGCATCGGTGTGCGTGACAACTCGATTGCCTGCCCGGGCGCGCAGTCTGACTTCGGCGCCCGCGACTGCCGCGCCGTGTTCATCGCTGACTGTGCCTTTTACATTCGAGCGACTTTGCGCGAATGCCAGAATTGAAAAAGTGAAGATTAAGATCGGGACGGTTACCCGTCGAATCAGGAATGATTGTTTCATGCTAGCTTCTCCTGCCCGTCGCAGTACGAGCTGAAAATGAACGGCGTCAGGTTTCCTGACTCGCGACGTCGATCGTTAAGCTTGCTTCCCAATCGTCCTGCTCCTACGCCTTCCCACGCACGGGGCGCAGTGGCCAGTCGGAGCGTATTCGCCGCTTACAGTTGCGCGGGCAGCGGCGGTTTTGCACCGCCTTCCCTGCTCGCCGCTCAATGGTTAAGGTCAAACAGACTCGAAATCTGTTTCTGTCACAAACTAATCGTCAGTTTCGTTTGCTTTCAACTCTCTCTGCGCAATCGCAGCGCCCTCGGCAGCTCACCGCAGAGACGCTAAGAACGCGGAGGACGCGCCGAGCGAGCAGAATTTATCCAGTACTTAACTAACGTGCACCGGTGTAACTCGTGGCGCTCCGGAAATCGGATGCGCATCCACAATTACTTTCATGTCGAAAATTGTTCTCAATAGTTCCGCCGTCAGAACTTCGCCGGGTGATCCCATCGCAATCATGCGTCCGTCTTTCATGAGCATCACTCGATTCGCGAACTCAGCGGCGAGGTTTACATCATGCGTGACGACCACCGCGGAGTTTCTGGCGGCATCACAATAGTTACGCACCAACCTAAGCATCATCGCCTGATGCGCTAAATCGAGATTTGCCGTCGGCTCGTCAAGCAGCAGGATTTTCGCCCGTGTTGCCAGGGCCCGCGCCAATACCACGCGTTGACGTTCGCCTCCGGACAACTCATTCATCAAGCGATCGGCAAAGTCTTCGAGTTCGGTCTCCCTAAGAATTTGCCGCGCAATGTCTAAGTCCTGATCGGTTTCCCAACCCCACGCAGTAGCCCACGCATAGCGGCCGCCCAAAACGAACTCGAGTACCGTCACGGGAAATCGCAACTCGGCTTCCTGAGCAACAACTGATATCTTCCGGGCCATAAACCGCCGCGCATAAGTTTTTATCGGCTTATCATCGAGCAAAACGGTTCCGGCAGAGGGAGTCACACTGCCGTTCAGCGCGCGCAGGAAAGTAGATTTGCCGGCGCCGTTCGGCCCAATGATCGCGACTACCTCGCCCGGCGCCACGGTTAACGAGATATCCGTGACCACTTCTCGCGAGTCGTAGTGAACGGTGATGTTTTGTGCTTCGAGCATCTGTGGCACTACCTCTTCAACAAATAGACAAACAGCGGCGCCCCAATCAAGGCGGTGATCGCGCCGACCGGCAGTTCGCGCGGCGCGATGATGGTGCGAGCAATCGTGTCGGCCGCGATCACAAACGCCGCGCCGGCAATTGCCGCCGCGACAATCACGACGCGGTTGTCGCCGCCAAAAGAAAGTCGCACCAGGTGCGGCACGACTAACCCGACATAGCCGACTGATCCACTCGCAGCCACCGAAGCCCCGACCAGCAAACTCGCGGCGACAAATACCGTAAGCCGCACTCTTCCTACTTCGACCCCGAGATCGAAAGCATCGCGCTCGCCCAGCATCATCAAATTCAACGGCCGCGCATGCAGCACGAGGAGAGCTACACCCACGACGGCGATAATCACCGTCAAGGTCAGCAGCTTGGTGGTCGTGCCGGAAAGATCGCCGAGCAGCCAGAAAGTGAACGAGCGAATCCGCGTCGCGTCCATCAGGGTCGTAATGAAAACGATCGCCGATGAAAGAAATGTAGTGACGATGACTCCGGCAAGAATCAGGCGCTCTGGCGTAGCACCGGCGCGACCGCGCGCAAGCTGATAGACAAGCAACGTGGCTGTCAGAGCGCCGGCGAAAGCGAGCACCGGCCGGCTCCATTCATGACTGCCTAAAAACACGAGCGCGGTCATCGTTCCCACCGCCGCACCATTGGAAACACCTAACAAGTACGGCTCGGCCAGCGGGTTGCGCAGCAGCGCCTGGTAGCCTGCGCCCGCGGCCGCGAGACACATACCGACAGCCCCCGCCAGAATTATTCTGGGCAGACGCAGGTCAAAAAGGATCGCACGCTGTTCATCGGACAAACCGCAGTTCGACTGACCGGTCAGTGCGCAAATCGATCCCGTCAGCGGCAACCGCTGACTTCCGATAATCGAAGCAAGCACTACAACCAGAGCCAAAAGGATTAGCAAAGTGCCGCAGATTGCGAGCGTCCGCTTAGCTGTGATGGATTGTGCTGTCATAGGCTATAGCGTATCGGCGCCTGCAAGTTCTCTATTTCCCAGCCGTAAAGTTTCGTGTTCTTTTTCGTGAATTTCGTGGTCGCGTAGTTCTCAGAGAACACGAAATTTACGAACAACGCGAACCGAGACACACGAAAACTCCTATTTAAAAACGTCTGGATGCAGCGCGCGCGCCATCTCTTCCAAACCATCAATTAATCTCGGCCCGGGCCGCGACAAGTGATCGTCGTTAATCTTGTAAACTCGACTATTCAGAACTGCGGGTGAGTTTTTGAGTGCCGGCGCCACGGTCGAATTCGCGGAGCCCATCGATCCGCCAGTTGGCAAGATGATCGCATCCGGCTTGGCCGCCAACGCGGCTTCGTCGCTGTACCGCGGAAACGCGCTTGGCACATCAGCCGTGACTGAAATACCACCCGCACGCTTTACCAAATCAGTCAGGAACGAGTCGCGGCCAATGGTATATAGCGGCTCGCCCGACACCTGATAGAAAACTCTGATCCGATCCTGTGACTTGAGTGCGGCTTCAATCCGCGACGCGCGCTCGCGCAACTTGCCGGCGACGCCGGCTGCCTGATCGTGATTACCAAATAAGTCACCGAGGGTTTCAATCGAGCGAAGTATTTCATCGACGCTGCCCGGGTTGGTCACATAAACGACGATCTGCTGGTCGCTGAGTTGTTTCGTAAACGCTTCCAATTGCGAAGCCGTCGAGACCAGCACGATCTGCGGCTTCAACGCAATAATCCGTTCGACGCTTGGATGCATTGTGTCGCCAACTTTGGCGACGCTCTTTGCTGCATCGGGATAATCGCAATAGGTCGTGTCGCCTACCAGGCGATCGCCCGCGCCCACGGCATACACAATTTCAGTCAGATTCGGCGCCAGTGAAACGATGCGATCAATTTTTACGGGCAGCACCACGCGCCGGCCGGCTTCATCGGTGACTTCGTGAGTCGCCTTTGGGGCGGCGCTTTGATTTGGGCGATGAGAACAAGACCACAGAGCGAGCGAAATCAGCGTCAAGACGAGAATTTGGAGCGCGACGGGAAACGCAGTCCGACGCCGGTTTGGATCGGCTGAGCAGCTAACGCCTTTCGATTCCAAAGCGCCGTCGCCGTCCCGATCAAACCGGGACTTTGCGCGCGCACTCCAAATTTCGCTTCTTAAAATCAAAAATCCCGTCACCTTCTGTCGCGCGATGGCGACAGGCTGCGACGGGACGCTTTCCGCAAGGAATTCCCACTGCTGCCTGAACACCTTTTCGCGGGCATTCAAATGCTGCAACACGTCCGGGCAGGTCTCCTGGCTTTTGTCGTCGCTCAAGACTTGCGACGAACTTCACAGTGGCGCGACCGCGCGGGATTCTCACCCGCTTCCCTATTCTCCCCGCTTTTATGCGAGGCACCTGAACGCTTTATAAAGAACGCGGGAACCATGTTCCCAAAGTGAGCGCAACCTATCATGCAGCCAGCGGCAAAGTCAAAGCGTTTTGCGAAAGCACTATGCCCTCAAGTAATATTCGTAGCCCAATGATCAAAACTGTCGAATGGACGAAGGAAGGCGTCCGCATGTTGGACCAGCGGCTGCTTCCCACGGAAGAGAAATATTTGATCCTGCGCTCGTATGAAGAAGTCGCAGACGCTATCAAAACAATGGTAGTGCGCGGCGCCCCGGCAATCGGTGTATCAGCGGCGATGGGGCTCGCGCTCGGCGCCAGCCAATCGGTGGGCACTTCCGTCGCCGACCTCGAGTTCGATTTCAAGTTCATGTGCAAAGTGATGGAAGCCACTCGGCCCACCGCCGTTAATTTGTTCTGGGCGGTCGAGCGCATGCGCAGCGTCATAACTCGGGCCAAGGCGGAAAAAATCCGTGACGTGGAAGTGGTCAAGCAACGGCTTACTGACGAAGCTCTGGCAATCTTCAATGAAGACATTCAAGCCAATCGAGCACTGGGCAAGTTTGGCGGCGAGTTGATTCCCAACGGCGCGACCGTGCTGACGCACTGCAACGCCGGTGCGCTCGCGACTGCCGGAGATTACGGCACCGCGCTGGGAGTAATTCGTGGCGCGATCGAAGCCGGAAAAAAAGTTGCGGTCATTGCCGACGAAACGCGTCCGTTCCTCCAGGGCGCGCGGCTCACCGCCTGGGAGCTCGCCAAGGACAATATCCCTGTCACCGTTATCACCGATAACATGGCCGGTCATGTAATGAAGCAAGGCAAAGTCGATTGTGTGGTTGTCGGCGCTGATCGCATCGCAGCCAACGGCGATACCGCAAATAAGATCGGGACCTACATGGTTGCCGTGCTCGCGAGACAACACAACATTCCTTTTTACGTTGCCGCGCCAATTTCAACTGTCGATCTCGCCACCGAAACCGGCGAAGCGATTCCCATCGAAGAGCGCGATGCCAAAGAAGTGACCCATGTGCGAGATCAGCAACTGGCGCCTGACGGCGTCGATGTGCACAACTTTGCGTTTGATGTCACCCCCAACGAATTGATCGCGGCAATCATCACGGACCGCGGCGTGGCCCGCGCTCCCTACACGGAAAGCCTCCGAAACTTAGTCACGACGCGCGCTAGTCACGCGTCCTAGCCTGCGCCAAGGCATATGGCCCGCGAACTCAATCGCCAAAACTTTAGCCTGCCGCCGGAGCTTGCCTCAGCGGTCGAAGCGACGCTCAAAGACTGGGATGCCGGCGATAAAGTAAAAAAGCTTTGGGCTGGTGACGCCTCGCTGTGGACGAACGAGGATGAAAGCAAATGGCTCGGTTGGCTGTCGATTATTGACGAGCAACAGCGGAGCCTTCGTCGCTTCACCAATTTTGCTTTAGAAGTGAAGGACGCCGGATTTTCCGACGCCATGGTTTTAGGGATGGGCGGCTCCAGCCTTTGTCCGGAAGTGCTGGCCAGGTCATTCGGCGATCAACCAGGCTTTCCCAAACTGCACGTCCTTGACTCGACTGATCCGGCACAAATCAAATCGTTTGCCGATCAGATCGATTTGGCGAGCACCTTGTTCTTCGTTTCCAGCAAGTCCGGCACAACTCTCGAACCCAACATCTTCAAGCAGTACTTTTTTGATCAAGTAAAGCAAGTGATCGGAGCGGAACGCGCGGGCAGTCATTTTGTCGCGATCACCGATCCGGGATCGAAGCTGCGTCAGGAAGCCGAGCACGACCACTTTCGCAAAATCTTTCTCGGTGTCCCGAGTATCGGCGGACGTTACTCTGCATTGTCAGACTTTGGCATGGCGCCGGCCGCCGCGATGGGTATCGACGTCGAACGCTTTCTGGATGCCGCCGCGCGAATGGCTACGGCGTGCGGCGCGAACGTGAACGCGCTCAACAATCCCGGAGTGATGCTCGGAGCATTACTCGGCGTCGCGCACAACAGCGGACGCGACAAGATCACGATTTTGGCATCGCCAAAAATTTCTGACGTCGGCGCGTGGCTCGAGCAGTTAATCGCCGAGTCCACCGGCAAGATTGGAAAAGGATTGATTCCCGTTGACCGGGAACCGCTGGTGCCGGCCGAAAAATATGGCGACGATCGATTGTTTGTTTACCTGCGCACGGAATCGGAAGCTGACGCGGCGCAGGATGCGGCGGTGGCTGAGCTGGAAACCATTGGTCGTGCGGTGGTGAGGATTTCGCTTAGGGACGTTTATGAACTCGGGCAGGAATTCTTCCGTTGGGAAATTGCGACTGCGGTCGCCGGATCGATCATCGGCATCAATCCCTTCAATCAACCGGACGTCGAAGCCAGCAAGGTCGCAACGCGAAAACTTACCGAAGAGTACGAACAAAAAGGATCCTTGCCGGCTGAGACGCCGATGTTCGAAGGCGATGGCATCAAGCTCTTTACAGACGAGACTAATGCGACCGCGCTCAAGCAGTCATCGCGCGAGCAAACGCTTGCCGGATATCTCAAAGCACACCTGGATCGATTAACGAAGGGCGACTATTTCGCCCTGCTCGCTTACCTCGAAATGAACGACGAGCACGCGCAACTACTGCAATCGATCCGCCATGAGGTTTTGGCAGCAAAAAGCGTGGCGACTTGCCTCGGGTTTGGGCCGCGTTTTCTGCATTCGACGGGACAGGCGTACAAGGGCGGTCCAAATTCCGGCGTGTTTTTACAAATCACTTGCGACGACGCGAAAGATTTGCCCGTGCCGGATCAGAAGTACAGTTTTGGCGTCGTTAAAGCTGCCCAGGCTCGCGGTGACTTTGAGGTTCTGTCCGAGCGCGGGCGCCGAGCTCTGCGCGTTCATCTGGGTGCCGACGTGAAGGCTGGGTTACTTGAGATTCAAGCAACTGTGAAGACGGCGTTGAGCTAAGCTCGACAGAAGGACTTTGATATGCAACTGGGAATGATTGGTCTCGGCCGCATGGGCGCCAACATGGTGCGGCGTTTAATGCGCGGCGGACATGAATGCGCGGTCTGGGACGTGAACGCCGAGGCCATCAAACAGATTGCGAATGAGGGGGCGGTGGGCGCTGATTCGCTGGATGACTTTATCGCTAAACTCAACAAGCCGCGTGCGATTTGGATCATGGTTCCGGCGGGGGAGATCACTGAGAAGACCGTAAACGATCTCGCGGCGCGGCTCGAACCGGGCGACATCATCATCGACGGCGGCAATTCTTATTTCAAAGATGATGCGCGACGGGCGCATGCGCTGAAAGATCGCGGGATCAATTACGTCGATGTCGGCACGAGCGGCGGCGTGTGGGGATTAGAACGCGGCTATTGCATGATGATTGGCGGCCCGACGGAGACTGTTCAGCATCTAGATCCAATTTTCAAAACTCTCGCGCCGGGCCGCGGCAACATCACCCGCACCCCCGGGCGCGAAAATCTCACCGGCACGGTGGAAGACGGCTATCTCTATTGCGGAGCTTCAGGCGCCGGTCATTTTGTGAAGATGGTGCACAACGGGATCGAATACGGATTGATGCAAGCTTACGCCGAAGGCTTTGATATTTTCCGCAACGCTAATTCCGATCAGTTGCCTTCTGAAATTCGTTATGAGCTGAACCTCGCGGACATCGCTGAAGTCTGGCGACGTGGCAGTGTGATTTCTTCCTGGCTGTTGGATCTGACCGCCATGGCCTTGATCGAAGATCCGGAATTGAAGGGCTATAGCGGATTCGTTCAGGATTCGGGTGAAGGCCGGTGGACGATTCAGGCGGCGGTAGAAGAAGCGGTTCCTGCCGAAGTCCTGAGCGCCGCGCTTTACACGCGTTTTCGGTCGCGGCAAGAACACACCTTTGCCGAAAAGATTTTGTCCGCGATGCGAAAGAAATTCGGCGGGCACCTTGAGCCCAAGAGTGACAAAACAAATGGCTGAGTCAGATCAACCTCACAATTGGCACGCTGCGCCGCCTTGCGCGCTGGTCATCTTTGGCGCGGCGGGCGACCTTACCAAACGCAAACTAATTCCGGCGCTCTACAATCTCAAAAAGAGCGACCTGCTTTCCGACAACTTCGCGGTGATTGGCGTCGCGCGCGCCGAAATGAACGACGAAGAATTCCGCCGCCGCCTGCGCGACGACATGCGCGAGTTTTCGACCGAAGAAGTCACTGCCGAAACCTGGGACTGGCTGGCCGGACGTCTCTATTATCTTTCCGGCGATTTCGATGACGATGGGACTTTCGGCCGATTGAAAGAATCCCTGGCTCGCACCGATCAAGAACGCGGCACACAGGGAAACTACATCTTCTATCTGGCGACCGCGCCGACTTACTTTGCGCCTCTCGTTAAGAAGCTCGGGGCCCATGAACTGGTAAATGAGAGCGACGAACACCGGCGCCGGGTGATCATCGAAAAGCCTTTCGGCTCTGATCTTGAATCAGCCAAAAAATTGAACCAGGAAATTGGCGCGGTCCTGAGCGAAGATCAGATTTATCGCATCGATCACTACCTCGGCAAAGAAACCGTGCAGAATATTTTGGTGTTTCGTTTTGCGAACGGCTTGTTCGAACCCATCTGGAATCGCAGGTACATCGACTCAGTCAAAATCACCGCAGCGGAAACTGTCGGTGTCGAACAGCGCGGCGCCTATTACGAACAAGCCGGCGCGCTGCGCGATATGGTTCCCAATCACCTGCTGCAACTCGTCACCCTAACTGCGATGGAACCGCCGATTTCTTTTAAGCCAAACGCGGTGCGCGATGAGCAGGTGAAAGTGCTGCATGCGATTCAATGCCCTTCACCGGCTGAGGCCGCCGCCCGCACCGTGCGCGCTCAGTACCTGGCGGGCACCAGCAAAGGTGAAGCGGTCCCGGGTTATCGGGACGAACCGAACGTGGCGAAGGATTCCATCGTCGAAACTTTTGTCGCGCTGAAACTGCGAATCGATAACTGGCGCTGGGCTGATGTGCCCTTTTACTTGCGAACCGGAAAACACTTGGCGGCGCGCGACACGGAAATCGCGATTACTTTCAAGCGCGCACCGTTCATGCTGTTTCGCGACACTTCTGTTGATGAACTTTCCAGCAACCGGCTGGTCATGCACATTCAACCTGATGAAGGAATTTCTTTGCGCTTCGGCGCGAAGGTCCCCGGGCCGATCCTGAACATCGGCGCCGTCGATATGGATTTTGATTATGAAGATTACTTCGGCGACGTTCCGGCCACCGGCTATGAACGGTTACTGCACGATTGCATGATAGGCGATGCCACGCTGTTCCAGCGGGCCGATCAAGTTGAAGCCGGCTGGGCGGTGGTTGAACCAATTCAAACCGCGTGGGCTGAGGAGAAGGCCACGAACTTGCCCACTTATGCGGCCGGGAGTTGGGGACCGAAAGAAGCGGATGATCTATTGCAAAAGGACGGCCGCGTGTGGGAAGAGACAGAGGATGTTAAGGCGAAAACGTTGGCGCGTCACGCGAAAGCTGAAAAAGCTTCGCCACCCTAACTTACCGACGTACCTATCGGCACAGAAATCGGTTGAGTTTCTTCATACCTGCGCGTCCGGTGTTTTCTGCGCCAGCCGGGCTTCGTATTAAAGCGCTTCTCATGGCGCTCAACGCACTCCCAACAGATGTAGTGCATCCGGCTGGCCGCATCAATTGATTCCACAAAGTACTCCGTTTCGCGATCGCATCTCTCGCAACGGCGTACTGACTGGTCCGGTGAATTCATGTGGCTCCCTGTAAGACGACGAAACAACTTTCGTCCCGCCCGCAAACCATTGACTAACGCGGGTCTTGTCCCAGCTTTCGCATCAGTCCTTCAAGCAGCTCGAGTTTGCTTTTCAACAACCGCTCGAAATCAATCGTGTCTGTATGATTGATTTCGCGAATCAGGTGGTTCTGTTTCTCCTCAAACACTTCCGCCAGAAGCTCGCGCTCTGCATCGCTAATTTCCAGGTTCATCGTTGCCTTCCTCAATAGCTTGATTGAAATCCGCGCACTCTCATTATTGATTATGAGCCGTTAAGTTTCCAGCACACCGCGGTACGAAAGTCTTCCGTCAACGATCCGCGCTGCTGAAGTGAACGGGTGCGGTTCCGATTTACGTTCGCTGAGAATGTGAATGACATCAACCTCCATGACTTTCAAATAATCGGAAATCAAACTGCGATGACAGCGCCACCAGACGGCTTCAGAACACATGATGGCGGTCCGCGCCGCCGCTGCGTGCTTCAGTAACTCGTCGATGCCGGCGCGAAACTCTGGCGTCTCCATATAATCCGCATAACCGCGAAACCCTTCGTTGCGCCAGACAATGTTCAGCGAATCAGGACGCGCGCGCCGCCGCCCGCCGAGCGCGAGCAAATGCGTGTACTCAATTCCTTCCTCAGCTAGCGACTTCGCTAAATTTTCTTGATTGAAGTGTGGATAGCGTCGCGAGCCGGGAAAACTTCGCACGTCTATCAGGCTCGTAATTTCGAATGACTTAAGCGCGGTAACGAATTCCTCAATCGAGCGCGTTGAGTGGCCGATCGTCCAGATTGATAGCTGGGTCAGCATGGCGGTGCGTTACTGAACAGAGCGCGATCACGTGGTTTTGAGGGCTGAACCCAAGCTTACGCTGAAACATTTCTTGACACAAAAAGGACGCGGGAGGTATAAGCCCGTGTCCCAGCTCGAATCGCATTCTCACACCGGCTTCACGAGGTTATCGATGAAACGCTCCCGGCCAACCCTGATGCAGATCGCATTACTGTTAATGCTGCTCACGCCGGTTCTCTGCTACGCCCAACCTCCAACTGCGAAAAAGCGTTTGCGCGCGCCGGCCAACGTGCGGGCGCTGGTGGGCGGAGAATCCACGGACCGGTACGTCATTCGGGCTCGCAAAGGGCAAACGATGACCATTTGGATTTCATGGCAGAAGGAAGATGAGGAAAACTCGGCTTCGTTCGGAGTCACCGCCGACTCGGAACCTGCTGCGCTACTCACGGGACAAGAGTCCGATGGTGGTAAACATTGGACGGGAAAAGTGCCACAGACGGGTGATTATTTAATCGAAGTCGTCGCTCATCCATTTGCGCACTACCAACTGCGCGTGCGGCTCAAATAGCCAGCGAAGCACGCGGTTACACTTACGCCACCCGAAACGTTTTCTGTTAGCGGAAAGGACGACCAACATGTTCACAATCGACCGCAAGAAGTTCTTTGATAATTATCGCACCCGGTTCGGACCACTCACACAGGACCTGGTTGAGGCGATTGAGTTTCTTTTAGCGCAGATAGAGCAGGACGACCGTTTTGGTGAAACCGATAGCGACCGGCGCAAGATTGCTTACTTCCTGGCGACTTTCAAGTGGGAGACCGCGCATACGATGCGGCCGATCGATGAGCACGGCGGTCCGAAATATTTCAACAA
>JADMIO010796645.1_pt1 | contig 13549 bp, 10 predicted proteins | sample 8958161 | NCBI WGS metagenome assembly JADMIO01 (sample SAMN16585339, study PRJNA669376) | soil metagenome | isolation source: Crop rotation soil | place: USA: Cullars Rotation, Alabama | collected 2011 | reverse complement strand
CTTTCCCATTTGCATCACTCAGCTCTGCGATGTATTGATTATTGAAATTGAAAACACCGGTTGAATAAAATGGAACATCGATCACACTATGCACACAAAGCGTATCAGGTCCATACGTAACCGGTGGCTGAAGTGTAGTAATTGTATTCGGGCAATCCTGAATTTCGAAACAAATACTCGCAGTACCTGTAATTTGCGGCGGAGGTGAAACGCGTGTTATTCGTATTTCATAGCATCCTCCCGGTGCCACGAAGGAAGGGATCACTACTGCAACACCTCCTGTTGTTTGATTCGCAAAAATTGTGAATACTCCAAGATCGTAGGGATTGGAAAAATTTCCTGATGCATCAGACATCTGAACATCATAGGTACCATCACAAAGTGGTGCTGACAATTCCCAATACACAAATAAATATCCTCCCTGGCAAACAGGATTCGGAGAGACGCTTGTAATAGTTAGTTCAATCGGATTATTTACATCGTCATAAGTTCCAACCGCAATGATATCGTCTACACCAAAGCCAATCGATGTTGACGCACCTGTTGCATTCACCCAACGAAAAGCAAATCGCAAATCGATCTGGTTGTTGAATGCCGGATCCGTTACTATTTCATATTTCCAGAGTGACTGACCATAATATTGTGACTGGCCTGTTTGAATCCATGTGCCTCCTCCATCAAGACTATAATAAAGCGACATATAGTCGCTACTATTTCCCTCCCCGATATAGAAAAATGTGAACGTAACATCTGTTAATCCAAGTGTGCAGAAACTTGTATTCATGATTGCCATCTGATCACTGGCATTATTGGGATCATAATTTCCATTCCCGGCCGTAGAGGTATTGTTGATATCGTTGACGTGGAGATAATTACTGAATGGTGCACCTGCTATCGTTCCGCTTACGGTTTGCGTTTCATCAGGAGTATTCGGATACAGCCCACCTCCATCATAAAGATTATTGATTATCCATTGATTGGTTCCTGTGCCTGTGGGGAAATCCCGCCGTTCCTCCATTGAAGTCTTCATAATAGAGCTGAATGTCTTGTTGCGCGAAAAGTAATTGGGAAGATAAACACGCAATCAGGAATAAAATGAAGTGAGTAAATTTTCTCATCATAGGCCAGCGCTTTTCGCAAAGGACTCAAGTCTGAATTATGAGAGTAAATCTATATAAATTTCCCATTATTGAAAGCAGGAAACAACGGAGCCATTCACATTTAGAATTTAATATTCCGGAATTTGTCGAAAGAGGGTCTGCCTGGGATGAATGAATTCATAATTCTTCCTGCGGAAAACTTTTCCCGAAGGTGAAAACCATTCCTCAAGGTTTAGCTAACCAACAATATTGTCACGATTCTGGTAACCAACCATTGCTTCCCGCAAAGCATCAATAATTTGCTGAATGTAGTCGCGATTATCACTAATGACGGCATCCTTATCGCCTTCCGCTGTAGTAATACGAACAGAATAGCGATCATGAATTCGAAGAAGCCAAATCATCCCAAGAATTAACAAAATAATTCCCGTGTAGAAAATAATTGCATCAGCGGGTGCAAAGCCTCCCATATTAAAATTCATGGTACCTGGAGTTAATTTATAGGTTGCTCCCAATATGGTCAGCACAATCCCCAAAAGCAACGTGAATATGGGCGCGGCTCTTTTCGCTCGAATAGTGAGAAACCGAATTTTTGTAATTCCTTCAAGAAGATATTCTCTCCGGCCGATGATAAATTGAAAAGGGGTGATGGTGACTTCACGACCATCCGTATATATAACTCCATCCTGTGTCATGAAAAGAATTTTTTTCAATACTTCTCAAACAATATTCCCTTTTAGCAAGTGAACTCTAGTGCGATTTAAAATATTGGACTTCGCTCTCATGTTTCTTGGCAGCCTCAAGCGAAGAAAATGTGCCGCGATTTCTTCTCTTGTTTGTTTTGGGATTTTTCTTTCTTGAATAAAGACGATACTCTCCTGATTTCAATTTTCGAATCATACGAATCTATTGTCAGAAAAAAAGAAACAAATCATATGCAGACTTTCATTGAGAACATGATTCGTATGGGGTTCAACAGGTCAATTCCTTTAATAAATAATTTACTTTTGATAATAGCGGATATTAAAAGAAACATGCGTTATCATTTTTCCTTAATCCTGATTTTTATCGTTTCTACCCTTCGGGCACAAAACTTTGAGTACAACATCAAACTCAAGTCTGTCACGTTTTCAGGTGATGGAATGTACCAATTGCGAAAAGACAATAATGGTAATGCGATATCCAATGTCACACATTGGACGGATGATGGAATAATTACTCCTTCTGCTTACACTAGTGGAACTTACCTTAAAACATCTGCCACTTTCGAATTTACTTGCGAGAATGCTCCATCAACAATTTTTATTCGCGGCACAGGCCCAGACAGCATTTCATTTCCGGCAATTGAAGTATCTATTGATTCAGGTTTCATCCAATATCCTTCTGCAATAGCGTTACAGCCTTTTGAATTTCATAAAGTGCGTTACTACGAAAGTTTCAGTATTCATTGGGAAATTTCTTTTGATAACAATCATTGGTCCGAAGCGGGAACATCTGCCAGTCCTGTTTATGTAACGTGGGAGGAAGCTATTGAAGAAAGCCCGGAACCATGGGGCAGCTACAAATATTTTCTTTCCTTGGTTCACATTGCTTGTAAGAAGGCGAATGGAGCTACAACCATTGATGAAGTTATTGATTCAGTATGGGCCGAGTTCACGGATCATTCTGTTTTAAATGTCAATGGTGAGCCACTTCATTATTATCAGGATATTCTTTGTCAGTATCTTGACATTCCCAGCCTTTTAAAATATAAAGACGGATCCTGTTTTAGTTGGGCGCAACTTTTTCTTGGTGCACTTAAAATTCATGGCTTCAAACAAAACAATAATTATGTTGGCATCGATCCCGGATTTCTGAACACGAGTTGTGGAGTGATCGATGGCTTTCTTGCAAAGGACTGGACTTTCTATACCCCACATGGAATTTGCACGGACTTGCCTTATGTGAATGTGTGGGATAATCCGTCGGAGACCGATACCTCTTACTTATTCCAGTATGAAGATGCGCACGATGAAATTGGCGTTATCGGGCAGACAGCCGCAAATCCTGCATCCTGGTTTTTTAATCATCAGATTGTTGTGGTCAATGATAGGTTTTACGATCCTAGTTACGGTGCTGTTTATGAAACCTTGGAAGAAGTAAAAGAAGGTGACTTCAGCGGGTGGTGGCATTTTGATTCAGGGACTGAAGTTACGCTTGGGATAGACGTGAATAATGATGGCGATTTAGATTCTGATGAGTATTACATCTATAATCTGATGTCACCGGATCTGGATCTGACAACGCTCGATACCTATTATGAGACCTGGTAATTTGCTTGAAGGATGAAGCATGCATTATGTCTGTTGGTGTTTCTTGTTGCAGTTTCTTCTCTTTTAGCACAAGGGAACTTTGAACCGAAGATGATTATCATGAACTCCTTCTTTTACGCTGTTGAAATTGAAAACCAAATGGCCAAGCTTTACGTGGGAAAGATTGATAAGCCAATTGACAGTGCAACCATTTATGCATTACCAGCAGGTACTAAAAGGAGAAGCCTCAAGTTTTTACCGTTTAGCTGGGAGATGAAGGAGGATACGATCTATGCAATAAACTTTACTGAGTCACCTCAAAACAACAGGCTTACTTCTTTGAAATCTATTCCATTTAAAAGCCTTCGGCTGTATGATTCCTCTAAGGTGCAACAGCAACTTATGGAAGCCGCTCGGTTGAATAGTGTCATCATGAATTTGCCTTTAAAAACTACAATCAGTAAATACAAGTATATGGATGACCTGTTTTTTGATTTGGTTGAGTATGATGGCACCCTCTATCAATTCATTTCTGTAAATGACGAACTCACCATTTGGAGTTATTCAAATGGAACGTGGCAGCAATCGGAGATTTTCTCATTCGATGCTCACCATTACTTTCTCACCTATGTTCAGGCAAATCAGATTTTTATTGTCAATGCTAAAGGAGAGGTATTCCGCAATGATGGAGAGCTTATCCCTTTCTCCTCTCTCAATTTTCCTTTGAGCGAAAACGTCATGATTAATAATTATGATTCCGGAAGAATTTCTTTTGTAAGTCAACATGTTTTTGAGAATACATCCTTGAGTCTTCAATCCATTCTCGATAAATACAGCAAGAATTAAAATGCACAAGTATGAAAAAATTATTCTTCCTTCTTTCAATGAGCATCGTGAAATTGGTTGCAGGAGATGATCTTACCGCTGTTGTTACGAATGCAACTGTGGACTTAAATGATGGGTCCATTGATCTTAACGTGAACGCTGGAATAACTCCATACACCTTTGCGTGGACCGGTCCCGATGGATTTACTTCCTCCAATGAGGACATCGCAGATCTTGCGGCCGGAGAATATTGCGTTACTGTTACTGATTTTTATTGCGGTGTCGCGACTTTATGTGTTATCGTTGATGAAGACTTTGCTTCAGGAATCAAAAATCAGGAACTGACATCCCTTAAAATTTTTCCAAATCCGTTCTCCAGTGAATTCGATATCGTTTTTGATTCACCTTCAACAGGCGAGTATGTCTTTATTTTGTATGATATGAGTAGAAAGTCTGTATGGAAAGGAAATAGCAATATGAGAAGAGGCATAAACACCCACCACTTTGTTTTAGAGAATGATCTCGCCGTAGGAAGGTATGAAATCGCAGTCCTTGATGATCACTCCACAATATTGTCGCGGAGCATAATCCGCATTCGATAATGTGATGCCTCTGCACAATTAAGCGATATAATTCCTTTTACCCCGCACTTGCTTTCTATATTCGCCACGATTCGCAAGCATGAAGCAGAAGAAAAATTCTTTTAACTTACTATTTCTGCTTCGGCAATCTTTCATTGAGATTCGAAAGACTGATGTTTTACGAATGGCCGGAGCTACAGCGTTCTTTGCCACATTTGCTCTGCCCGCTATCCTCATTATCATTATTCAATTGTTTGGATTATTTATTAATCCGGGATTTCTCAATTCAAGATTAATCGACCGGTTGAACACCATGGTAGGGCAAGAGAGCGGAAAACAGATTCAGCAAACACTCGTCAACTTCAGCGGGCTTGCTGAAAATTGGTATGTAACTATCCTCGGTTTTTTATTCCTGGTATTTGTGGCAACTACCTTATTCAATGTTATCAGGAACTCTCTGGACGATATCTGGCAGGTAAAAGTAGAATCACATCCGGGCTTTCTTTTCAAAATATTTGTGAGAACAAAATCATTCATCGTAATCCTGATTGCAGGAATATTATTTCTTTTCGCACTGTTTACTGACGGCTTAGATGTTTATCTTGATAAAAGCATGAAGGGTCTGCCCTATTCTGCAGGTTTCATTTTCCAACAAGGCATCACTCAAATTATTTCCACTGTCATCTTCACTGCATGGTTTGTGATCATCTTCCGCTTTCTTGCTGACGGAAGGCCTTCATGGCTGTCATCAATCGCGGGCGGGATTGTGAGTGGTATTTTATTCACTGCCGGCAAGTTGCTTATCAAATGGCTGTTGACGAACAGTAATATTGGAACTCTCTACGGGGCTTCCGGATCGATCGTGCTTTTGCTCCTTTTTGTTTTTTACTCCTCGTTTGCCCTTTATTATGGTGCCGGATTTACTAAATCATTTTCCGATTCAATGAATGATCCGATCGAGCCTATCAACAAAGCATTCTCATATCAACTAAAAGAAACTTCTTAAGAAATCAGGTTTGTGTATCAGTGTCGGCAAAGAGAAACTTACATGCATCAAGGTAAAGAGATACTACCTGGAGGAACTATGCATCCGGAATTTCCGGTTCCACTAATCGCATCAATTTATCTAATGACTCTTGCCAACCAAGGTAACACGCCTCTACAGGTATTGCAGTAGGAATACCTTCCTGGACAACCTTCAGATCTGTACCCGTCGAAACCTTTTTAAGCCAAACGGAAGTAATCATTTCGCCCGGCAAATTCGGATCATCAAATTTATCAGTGTACTTTAAAAATTCATTAGGCTTAAGCTCGAGGTAATGTCCTCCGAAGGAATTACCATTGCCGGTGGTAAAATTGATAAACGACATCTTATAAGCGCCGCCTTGTTTAGCTTCCATATTATGAATGACACAAACAAATCCATAGGGAGGAAGCCATGATGCAAAAGCGTTAGGCTCAGTAAAGGCACGATAAACTTTTTCGGGAGATGCTTTAAGCACCCGGTGTAGTTCTACAGTATTTCCTGACATAATAATTCTTTATGCAAAGCTAAATGATTCAGCATAGCTCCAATATTGTCGACAACCAAGGTGAGGAATAAAACATGGGAAAGCTTTTCCCAAATCCGATGATCAGAAAAATTTCAGAGATAAACTTTCTTCTATCCTCAAATAAAATATTACCTGATTCTCCTCAATATCTCAGCGTTCCATTTCCTCTCGGTTCTATTTTATGTGCAAGGCATACACTTTGAATTGTAAAAGCACGTACTAAATAGTCTTTCTTCAACTAAACTTCTACAACGATGAAAAATATTTTGACTCTAGTAATCATTTCGATCAGCTTCACATCTTATTCCTACTCGCAGCAATGGGTGCAAACAAAAAATGGAACTGCCAATTTTGACGACGCTGCTACTGCTGTGACAACTGACAACAATGGTAATGTATATGTAACCGGTTACTTAACCATCACCAATCATGGTGCTGATTACGTTACCATTAAATACAATTCATCCGGTATTCAACAATGGTTGAAACGTTACAATGGTCCCGGAAGCGGCGATGATAAACCACGAGCAATTTTTGTTGATGCTAACGCGAATGTGTATGTAACAGGAATCAGTGATGCATATCCAAGCTATGGTTTAGACAATGATGTGGCAACGGTGAAATATAATTCGCAGGGGGTTCAGCAATGGGTAGCACGTTATGATGGAAATATTATCAGAGAAGATGCAGGCAATGCAATTAAAGTCGATGCATCGGGTAATGTATACGTAACAGGTTATGTAACGGTACCGAATCTCGGCTATTCCGCTCCTGACTATCTCACGCTCAAATACAACTCTGCGGGTGTTTTACAGTGGTCAGCAACTCATAATGGACCGGGTAATGGAGGCGATGTGGCTGTAGGTCTCGGACTTGATGCGAACGGGAATGTATATGTAACAGGAACTGATTTCGCCGGACATGATCCGGATGGTGAAGGAGATATTGTGACGATTAAATACAATAGTTCAGGAGCAGAGCAGTGGCTGGCACGCTTCAACGGTGCAATAAGTGAAGGCGACGGAGCTACCGGAATTGCCGTTGATGCTGCCGGTAATTCTTTTGTAACCGGATCAACACGTTTGGGCGGAATTGATGTAGACTACATCACTATTAAGTACAATAGTAATGGTGTACAACAATGGCAAGCCCAATACGGCGGAGACGCTAATCAGGGAGATGTTCCCGTCGGCATCGGATTGGATAATTCCGGAAATGTTTACGTAGCGGGTTATGATCAGAAGTTTCCTTACTACTATGATTACCTCACCATTAAATACAATGCATCAGGGCAACAACAATGGACAGCACGTTACAATGGTAAAACCGGTGGCAATGATTGGGCAACTTCACTGGCTGTAGATGCTTCGGGAAATTCTTACGTAACAGGTCAAAGTATCGGAACAAATTTTACATGGGATTTTGCTACCGTTAAATACTCCACTTCCGGTGTGAAGCAATGGGCAAGAACGTTCGACGGTTCGGCTCACGGGGATGATATTGGAAATGCGGTTGCGGTGGACGCCAACGGAAATGTTTTTGTTGCGGGTACTGCTACTACTTCAACTGACTTTGATTACACAACAATAAAGTACAGCAGCTCCGGCCAAAAAGAAATTGTTGCAGAAACAAATTCAGAAGAGTCCTCTCTCCTTTTTGAAAGTTATCCTAATCCTTTCAGCACCATTACCACTGTTGATTACGAACTTTTGCAAGACAGAAATGTTCAGTTCACTATTTACGATCAACAGGGAATCGTAGTTCAGGAAATAAATTTCGGAGAAATGATGCAGGGACACCATTCTTTTACCATCGATGCAGAACAACTATCTGCAGGAATTTATCTCTGCGAAATGAAGACCGGAGATGAGAATTATGTAAAACAGTTGGTGGTGACACGATAAATGGAGTTTCCTCGCTGGAGAAAATGTCTGTGGCATGTTGCCACAGACATTTAACAGATAGCCAATTACTCATTCAGTACTATTTTCCCCTCATCCGGACACATAATTTGTTTCATTTTTTGCTGGCAACATAATGTTGTCTTCATAAACTATCTAATCACTTTAAAGACCTCCAATCATGAACAAGCATATACAAGTAATTTTTCTTCTGTCATTTTTTCTGGGAGCTTTCAAGACCGCAACTTCCCAAACCATTTCGCAGCTTTCGTTTTTCTCTCCGCTTATCTCCACATTTGACATGGATTACAGCAACAATCACCTCTATATCTCACAACAATTTTTAATTGTCTTTGATGTAAGTGATTCAACGGATCCTGAAAAAGTGGGACAAGTTCTTTATCCCGGAAACTATGCCTACCAGATTGCGGCAGAAAACAATCATGTGTATATGGCGATGGGAAATAATGGAATCTTTGCAATGTACAATGTGAGTGAACCCACACAGCCCTGGATGACAGGCTCTGTTGCTATTCCGGCAACTTCGTTTTTATTAGCAGGTGATGTGGTGCCCTATGGTTCTCGCGTCTTCATGGCAGGGTTTGATTCATTGTATGTAATCGATGTTTCTGATTCATCAGCTCCGGTAGTCGCACACAGGCAACAAATTACCGATATTGGTTTTGGCGGTGCGGGCGCCATGGGCATTGTTGATTCTGCCCTGTATATTTCTAATGAGAATGGGATGAAAGTCTTTGATATCAGCAATCCTGATTCACCTGCTTTTCTCACCACAATACAAAATAGTCACTTCAGCCAAAAGGGATTGGCGGTGGACACACTTGGTAAAAGAGTGTTTCTTCCATGGAGGAGTACGCTCGCAACCCATGCAGGTTATGATGCTTTGGATGTCTCTAATCCTTCAACGCCGGTTTATTTATTTTCTGACAGCACGACTTTTGGTGGAGGTGATTACGGAGAAACGGCTTATTACAATCACGTTCTTTTCATTTCCGAAGGTGGTGGTGTGAATGCATTTGATGTGTCACCGTTCAACCATCATTTTGTGACATCATTCACAGGTCAGGACGTACCAAATGCATCGGTTGCTCTTGATGTTCGCGACAGCGTTTTTTACAATGCAAGAGGCGGAGGTTTTGAAATTCTCCTGTATGAAGGAGGATTCCCCACAGCAAGTACTTTGATTAATAACTCATCCAAATCATTGCAAATGTTTCCAAATCCTCTGGATGCTTCATCACAGGAAATAGTGTTCTCCGTAAACGAATCTATGACTGATGCATCTGTTTCAATTTGGAATACTTTCGGGAAAGAAGTTGAACGCGTCGGCGCACTCGATGTAATAAACGGGAAAGGAAGGGTGATACTTTCAAACTTCTTAACTCCCGGAATATATTTCATCACAATTTCAGGGAGCGATCAGAGGCATTCGGGAAAGCTGATCGTTGAGTGATGAGCAGCACTCACTATTTTACGGACTTTCACCGATCTTACAGTAGACCAAATGAACGGAAGTGAAAACCTCCAAAGTTATTCCCGAATTTTTCACTCAACCATTTTTGCTCTCCATGCTGGCGTAAGCAGGCAGTCGTTTTCTTCTTCATCAACTTTGTGAAGCAAGTGAGTCAGAAAAATGAAAGCAGTTGCCCGTTAATATTTGCAATATGGAGGTTGAGGTGTAACGGACAATGAGAGTCAGCACTTACCATCCGGAAACATGTTGATTTTATTACCGTTAGAAGCTATCTCAGTCTTTCAAAAAAGAATGTTTAATACTCTGTAACGGGACAATTTCCAAAGACTATTTATCTTTAAGCATTAATTCTTTACCCTTTCAACAAACAAAACTCAAAATTTCATGAGATCTATTTGGTCAGGTGCTATCGGTTTCGGGTTAGTCAATATTCCGATAAAACTTTACAGCGCTATACAAGGCAGTGAACTGAATCTTGAGATGCTTGATAAAAAAGATCACTCGAAAATTCGTTTCAAGAGAGTGAATGAAACCACCGGCAAGGAAGTGGGTTGGGATGATATTATAAAAGCGTACAAAAAAGATGACCGATACATTGAAATCAACGACAAAGATTTTGAAGCGGCATCTCCTGAAAAAAGTAAAACCATTGAGATCCTCGAGTTCGTTCATCAGAATGAGATCGACAGCATCTATTTTGAAACACCTTATTACCTGGAGCCTGACAAGCCCGGAGTTCGTGCCTATGCGCTATTGCGTGAAGCACTCGCTAAATCGGAAATGGTTGGCATCGCCAACTTCGTAATGCGAACGAAGGAGTCGCTTGCGGTTCTTAAGCCGATGGGTGACATGATTGTGCTGAACAAAATACGCTACCAGGAAGAGATCAGAAGCTACGAGGAATTACACGTTCCTGAAAAGTCAGAGGTAAAACCTGCCGAGCTTAAAATGGCAATGACACTGATTGATCAGCTTACAGGCAAGTTCGATATCTCTCAATACAAGGATAACTATACGGCTCAACTCATGAAGGTGATTGAAGCCAAAGCCCGCGGACAGAAAGTTGCGAAGAAGGAAATGACGGTTGTACACAACAAATCCGTGGACCTTATGGAGCAGCTCAAAGCAAGTCTCGATACAAAGAAGAAACGAAAAGTTTCCTGATCATTGATGAAGTGCTGCTGTTGAAGGCTACATGTAACTTTGATCGAAGCAAAGAATTACGACTCCCATGACTACGAAAGATAAACTTGTAGACCTCGAAAGAAGAATCATTAATCTTGAAATCAAGCTCCAATACGTACTCCGCAAGCAAAAATCCATTTCGATTAAGAAAGGGAAAAAGAAGAATGATAAGAACGCAACGATTCCCTTCCGCTAGCAAAACTACCCGCAACAACTCCTGATTTTTTTTGTTCGCATGTAGATATGCTTCCAGACATTCTACAGGGTATTTGACTTCCATCAAAATAATAACAATGAATGTTTCTGTTGAATCGGTTGTATGTAGTTTTGAATTTTTAAGGTGAAGGACGATGAAAGAAACAACGATATGCCAGGGCTGTTGGGAACAACGGCATGTACCCATTCCTATCAGGGGACCACTCACTATTTTTTTCAAACCGCTTGGCATCAAGAAAAGCCAAATGCATCCAAATCTCTGCACTGTTTGTGAAAGCAAATTCACCAGTATAAAAAAGCAGAAGCAAATTTCAATCGACACCACGATTCTTTTTGCAGACCTGCGGGGATATACCGGCTTGTCTCAGCAGATAGAAGCTTCGAAAATGAATTTATTCCTCCAACGGTTTTACGATCAATGCGCAGCAGCCATTTGGGAAAGGGAAGGCATTATCAACAAGTTTATTGGCGATGCTGTTCTTGCTGTCTTTAATTTTCCCCTGGTGAGACAGGCTCATGCGAAGAATGCTGTGAAGGCTGCTATTCAATTGCAAAAGAATTGCATGGAGATGAGAAATGAATTAGGGCTTGATGCAGAACATTCACCCGGGGTTGGAATAGGAATTCACACAGGTAATTGTTCTATTGGAGAAGTGGGAACAGCCTATAAAGATTTTACGGTCATTGGTCCTGTGGTAAATCTTGCTTCGCGAATACAGGGCGCAGCGCGCTCCGGAGAAATATTAATCACAGATGAAGTTTATAAAGAAGTGAAAAATGATTTTCCGAACCTTGAGAATAGAACTCTTTCTTTGAAAGGAATAAGTCAACCCGTAAATGGATATGTGATTACTCTAGATAAAATTTGAAGGCCGGAAATCCGGCCTTCAAATTTTCATTGCCCTTTAACCTTCTGACTTATTGCTTAACCACTTTAAAGACTGATTCACTTCCATCATCATTGAGTATGTGAACCAGGTAAATTCCGGGATTCAAATTCTTCCCGAAAGAAGTAGCTTCACTACTCAACTTCTCTTCCACCATTTGACCAACTGAGTTATAGATAAAGATTTGTGAATTTTCACTTCCTGTAATTGAAAAGTCTGTTGTAAAAGGATTGGGATAGAGACCAATAGAATTCATTTCTTTACTCGACCCTTTACACGTCACTTGCACTTTCGTTGGTTTAGAAACCGCGGAACACCCTGTATTAGATTTGGTCACCGTCACCCGATAACTTCCTGCTGTTGTAACCGGCAATATGGAGCTTGTTTTCCCGGGAAGAACAACATTATTGCGTGACCATTGATAACTGAAATTGTTTCCCGTACTCGCAGACAATAATATGGTGTCTCCCGAACAAATATTGACAGTTCCTGCAGGAGTAATTTTCGCTACAGGAGCCTTATTCACCTTTACAACAATTGCATTCGAAATTGTGGAGTTACCGCAATTGTCTGTCACAACTAAAGTATAGGATCCTCCTGCCGTGGCTGTATAGGTAGGTGATGTTGCGCCACCAATATTTACTCCGTTAATATTCCATTGAACGGTTGTTGCATTAGAGGTGGTAGAGGTAAGAAGTACCGATCCTCCCTCACAAAAAGTGGTTGGTCCCGCAGCATTAATTGAAACAGTAGCCACTGCGCAAGCTTCCACTTCAATTTTCGCAATGAAAATATCATGACCACCATGTGAATTCAACGAGAACTGGTTGAACGTTGAAGGGCTATGTTCAAAATCACCTGTGTACGTAACGAATCCGCTATTATTAAATGCGACAGCCCTGCCTGCATCATCTCCGGTTCCTCCCGCTTGTTCGGTCCAGACAAATGCGCCTGTTGAAGCATCCAGTTCTGAGATATAAATATCGTTTATTCCAAAGCTTGTAAGTGTTGTTGTTCCGAATTGAACTGTTCCGTTGAACAGACCGGTAATGTAAATTTTAGATGAGGAGGCAGCAACACCGTAACAATAATCTCCACCCTGACCACCTTCCGTACTTACATATTGAATCTCTCCTGATGAATTGTACTTCGCGAGAAAAATATCTGCGATACCTGCATTAGTTACTGTGATGTTATCAAACGTTGCTGTACCTCTGAATTCACCTCCCACATAAACATTTCCTGAGCTATCGCAATCGATCGCGCGACCAATATCATCATCGCTTGAATTTCCTCCGCTTTGAGCCCATAGAAATGTTCCTGACGAATTTACTTTCACAACAAAAGCATCAGTGTATAATGTGCTTGCATTCGTGATTGTATTGTTCCCAAATGTTGCAGTACCCTGAAAGTAACCTGTGAGATAAGCATTCCCTGCAACATCAGCACATACGCCATTTGAAATGTCATAACTCGTGCTTCCACCTATCGAAGCCCAAATTGCATTGGGGAAAG
>JADMIO012771157.1_pt1 | contig 13550 bp, 17 predicted proteins | sample 8958161 | NCBI WGS metagenome assembly JADMIO01 (sample SAMN16585339, study PRJNA669376) | soil metagenome | isolation source: Crop rotation soil | place: USA: Cullars Rotation, Alabama | collected 2011 | reverse complement strand
CTTTCCCCCCGCGTGGGATCCAAATTCTGTATCGGGATGCGGCCCTCATCGTAATCGACAAGCCGCCCGGACTGGCTTCCGTTCCGGTGAAGGGACTGAGTACGCCGTCGGCGCTCGAGGTGCTGAGAACGGAGTTGCCGCCGCCCGCACGCGTATTTGTGGTGCACCGCATCGACCGCTTCACCTCCGGCGCAATCCTATTCGCCGCGACCGCCCAAGACCGCGAGGTCTTGATCAAGCAGTTTCTGGAACACGCTCCCGACCGGCAGTACTTGGCCGTCGTGCGCGGGCATCTCACCGTCGCGGAAGGGACGCTGGTGCACTACCTGCGCCGCGACGGGATGGTCCAGAAGGTCTCGGCCGAGAGCGACCCGCGCGCGACGCGCGCCGAGCTTCGCTACCGCGTCGAGCGGGTCCTCAACGGCGCATCGCTCATCCGGGTCGAGCTGGTCACCGGCCTGCAAAACCAGATCCGGGTGCAATTCGCGGCCGCCGGACACGCCGTGATCGGTGACCGGAAGTACGCGCCCAAGGAGGCGGCGGAGAAGCTCATCGATCGCGTGGCGCTGCATGCGGCGCATCTGGCGTTCATCCATCCGCGAACCGGAAAATCGATCGCAATCGACTGCGAGCCTCCCGCCGACTTCAAGCGGCTGGTTCAAGCGCTGCGGCTGAGTTCAGGAAGCCGCTGATTCCTGTGCGGACCTTCTCCCAAGTGCCAGGCTTTAGACATTCACCGGGATAGACGTCCGCACCCTCAGGCTCCGTCTCACCACGAGCGCGCATGGCGCGCGATCAGCCTGGGATCGTGGGGAAGCCACTTCGCCGCTTTGCTCGCCAGCTTGAGTGACGCGAACGACTCTCCCACTTCGAACAGCCGGACCGATTCCGGAATCCACACCTCGCGCGCCTGCAGCGTCTGCCATGTCCGCCAGCCGAACCAACCCGAGGCCGCAACCAGGATCGCGCACCGCTCGGCGAGCGTCCGATTGAGACGTGGCGCCGATGCGGGGCGTTGCAGTGCCTGAAGGGCGCCCAGCAGTGCCGCGCCATTCGCGTAACGGCGTGCGGGATCCTTCTCCGGCTACTCCGCAGTGGACCCCGGCCAGGCAGCGTGCCACCACCGCCCGCAGCCGATTCGGGATCACCGCAAATACCGGCGTCTCCCTCATGATCGCGTCCAGGATGGAGATTTTCGAATCGCCGCCGAATGCCCGGCTCCCGGTGGCCATCTCGTATAGGACGGCGCCGAAGGAGAAGATATCGGACGATGGATCGAGCGCCTTGCCTTCCGCCTGTCGCGGGCGACATATACTGCGCGGTGCCGATCATCGTGCCGGGCTCGTCAGCGCCTCCGTCGGCGTTTCTTCGCTCGTCGCGAGCGCCCCCGTTTCCTTGGCCAGTCCGAAATCGAGTGGGACCGGCAGGCACGCGAATCGAAATCAGGTGTCTGAGGCCGGTTTCCCCCGTCGACGCAGGCTGCGTTCCTTTCTCCTCGGGCACATGTAACGCTCTTCCTTGCATGCAGTGCGATACTGGAGTTCGTGCCTACCATCTTGGTGGAAGGGCCCTATCGCATGTACTTCTACAGCCACGAGCCGAATGAACCACCGCATGTACATGTAGACCGCGACGACCAGTCCGCCAAGTTCTGGCTCGATCCCGTTGCCCTTGCCCGGAACATCGGGTTTCGCCCGCCGGAGCTTCGTCGGGTCCACCGGCTGGTCACGGAAAACCGCACTCTGTTGTTGGAGAAATGGCATGAACGCTTCCCATCCTAATCCCGGAGAACGCGTGCGCGACGTGCAATTCACGGAAGACGCGCTCGCCGTCGATCTCGCTGACGGTCGCACCATTATCGTTCCCCTCACCTGGTACCCCCGCCTATTGGATGCCACCATGGAGCAACGCAAGAACTGGAAAATCGCTGGAGCGGGATTTGGCATTCACTGGCCGGAACTGGATGAAGACCTGAGCACGGAAGGCCTGCTCCGCGGTGCCCCCGCCGCTGCCGAACCCGAGCATCTACGCCGCTAGCAAGGCGCGCCTCGGCGTCTGGTCGAAGCATAGGCGGAATTGCATGGCGAGGACAGCTGGCCCCCCGGCCGCTCTTGTCAACATGTCCTCAGGAGGCGGATCGAACTCGCCGCACATTTCATAACCTCGCTCCTCCAATTGCACACTCTGCTCTGGCCCGGATATCCTTATTGCATGGGCTCTGTCCAAGAGATCTAGGATGCCGTCGTCAACCTTTCTCCCGCGGAATTGGCGGCATTCCGTCAATGGTTCGCCGAATTCGACGCCGCCGCGTGGGGTCGGCCAGATCGAGGAAGATGTCTCCGCTGGCCGCCTCGACGCGCTGACCGACGAAGCGATCAGAGACTTTCGCGAAGGCCGTTGCACGGACCTGTGAAACACCACGCAGGTCCCAAATTCTGGCAGTGCTATCGCAGCCTGCCGGCTCCGGTTCGCGCGCTGGCTGACGAATCGTACAAGTTGCTGAAGCGAGATCCCAAACACCCATCGCTGCACTTCAAGAAGATCGGCCGTTACTGGTCCGTGCGCGTCGCCGTGAATCATCGAGCGCTTGCGGCTGAGGAGCAGTCGGACCTTTCTTGGTTCTGGATCGGTCTTCACACCACGTGTGAGCGCTCTTAGAAATGCCCGTTGATCTGAACGCCTGTGACTCGGAAAGCCTTGCGGCTCTTACGTCCCGCTTCTCTCCATCCCCGCACCCTCCGCTTCGCGCTTGCGGTGTCTTGATGACAGCCACAGGACGATGGTCCTGCTCCACGCTCACCTCGACGCCTTCGGACCCAGGCCGGCACCGCTTGGGATGTCGTGGGCCGGCTCGGCTTCCGAAATGCGATACGTAGCCCTCACTCCGATCACACCGTTTCTTCCTCATCGGCGGGCGGCCAGGCTTGGAGGCGAACGGTTCCACGCATGGACTTGGCCAAACGACGGCTTCGACCGCGCCGGTCTGGACGCGCCGGAGAACGCATGATCGCCAACCAAGCGACGTCATCTGACAGTCAGCGGCACCGATTTCTGCTGTCGCGATACTTCGCGTGGCAATTGGAGCAGGCCGTGGTCACCACATCGGCCGCGCTCAGCACGTTGTCCGAATCCTTGGTCTTCGCCGCTTGGTACGCCGCTAGCCCGGCCTCGCGGAGTTCTTTCACGAATCGCTCCCAATCCGCGCTCTTCACCGGAACGTCCACGCCGTTGGAACACTTGCGTCCCGCGAGATTGAGCAGGCTGGCGGATTCAGCCAGAGCCAATGCGCTATTCTCCACCGCCTGCCATCCGCCGAATGTACTCGTCAGCAGATTTGGAGAAACCGACGGCTTCGGGTCAGGCTTGATCTTCGCCGGATCGTCACTTTGCGCAGCGAAGAACACGTTGGCGCTCGGATAAACGATCCCCCTCATCAACTGCGCCATATCGGCGGGAGGTGGACTTGGGGACTGTGCCTGAACGCATGCAATCAGAAGGACGGCAACGAAGGCCGCCGAACGTGTGACCATTGGGCGGAACATGGCTCTTCGGATTATGCCATTAGGATTGCGTACCTGCCCGGAAAACGCCTAGCCGATTCGATGTGCGGAATGATCGGCGCCTCGAAGGTGTCCTGGGCCAAAGATAAGCGCCGTAGGGTAAAGCTGAACCCAATGCCGCGCACCGATTCGATCAGCAGCGCGCTGCCCGCCGCTATTTCCGCCGTGCTCGAATCAATCTCGAGCGCAATGCACGGTCGCCGACTTGCGATCGATCATTTCTTGACCTTAAGCAACTTCTTCGACGCTGAGGCCACCGGTTTCGCGTCCGCAGGCAACTTGAAGGCGTCGACTTTGTCCCTACATCTTCGTATGCCCGAGCGAGACACACGGAGAATTGCGCCCACTGAACTTTCATCCAAATAATAGCTGCGCCGTTCGCGCGGGCCGCCTGGACTACCCGCCAATCACGAGATTCTGGCCATTCAACTTCAGATACGAGCTCTTGAGGAGCGCCGTAACGTGTGGCTTCAACGCCGCTTCCATTTCGTCAGTGACGCGAGCGAAACCGAAGAGCCGACAAACGACTCCGGGTGCCTCATCCGGACGCATGCCGCAGGATGCCTCGACGGCTTTCAGGATTGCTGTGCGGATCTCCTCAGGCGCGATGAACTCAATCTTGCGTGAAGACGCTGCCAGGGCTCCACGATCGCGCACGGTCGGCTCGACCATGCCAATCCGCCACAAGAAGTCGCCGCGGCGTTGGAACAGCCCGCCGGTGATACCGTTGCGAACAGCCTCCTGGAAGGCGCCCTCAATCCGATTCCCCATCTTCTGGACGCCGGCTGCCGCCATCACCCGCCGGGCGGCTTCATTCCAATGAACCGGACTCTCGACCGCCACTACGTGGCCCAACAACTCCGCAAGTCGCGATCTATCCACTTCGTGCAATTGGGCGGTACCGAGGCGTAGCGACACTGATGCGATTTCGTAGGGTGCTGCGCTCAGTATCGCAGGCGGCGGAAGCGTAACTGTTTCCGTTTCGGGTTCAGCAGGAGTAAGGACATGGACCGGAACCGGAGGTTCGCGCCGTGGGGAAACTGCTTCCGCGGTTTGGATCGCCTGCACCACCTTCCTCAGTTCTGATTCGGGATTGTGAAACCAGTCCGTCGACCAAATGCGGTAGATGCGCCATCCGAGCCCCTCGAGCACGTTCTGCCGTAAGCGATCACGATCGCGCGCGGATCGCGCGCTGTGGTAGCTCGCCCCATCGCATTCGATTCCGACAACGTATCGTCCCGGTTGGTTGCGATCTACGATAGCGAGGTCAACAAAGAACCCTGCACAACCCACTTGGGTGTGGACGGTGTATCCCGCTGCCACCAAGTCGCGTGCAACCTGCTCTTCGAAGTCCGAGTCGGGCGGACGATCGCTGGGCGTCGCCGTTTCAATCTGTTCCGTCTGGGCGTAGTTCAGAAATGCCTTGAGGGCTGCCACACCCCTCGAGGGAGTCCGCGATATGTCAAGGTCATCAGCCGAAAGTCCAGTAAAGACCTCGCATCGTGTCCTGGCGCGACTAATTAACACGTTCAACCGCCGCTCTCCGCCCGGTCTGTTTAGTGGACCGAAGTTCATTGCGAGATAGCCCTCGCGAGTCCGGCCGTAACCAATACTGATGAAGATTACGTCGCGCTCATCTCCCTGGACCTTTTCCAGGTTCTTGATGAAGAACGGCTCGTGGGGAGGATAGCCGAAGAACTCTTCACAGGAGCTGTCCGCTCTCCGCATGAGCTCAACCTGATCGAGGATCGCGTCCATCTGCGCAACGCTAAACGCAGCAACTCCGAGCGTCAGCCTTTGCTCTCTCGGGAACCGCACCTGTTCCCGGGCGTGTGCCATAACAGCTTCCGCGACAACTCTGGCCTCTTCCGGATTCGTGCGGGTGCGGCTGCGGTCGTACCAAGCGTTCTCCAGCCGATGGTAAACAAGTCCTATCGCCTTCCTCTCCCGCGTTGGGCTCGGAAAAACAACCAGACGGCCGTCGTAGAACAGGTGGTTTGAAACGGTGATCAGAGACTCGTGTCGGCTGCGATAATGCCATCTCAGCATTCGCTGGTTGGCGCCCCGGGCGCTGAACAGCCCCAGAATGCTTTCGATATCGGCCGTCGGTGGTTCCTCAGCATCCTCGTCCACCTCATCGGCATTACCCAGGGAGTCGAAGAAACTGGTCGGAGGCAACTGTTGGCGATCGCCGACGACCACTACTTGCTTTCCGCGCACGACGGCGCCGAGCGCATCCACGGGACGGACCTGGCTGGCCTCATCGAACACCACAAGATCGAAATTAAGGCACGCAGGCGGAATATAGTTGGCGATCGAAAGCGGACTCATCATGAACACTGGCTTGATGCCCTGAACTGCGTGTCCCGCGGTCTCGATCAACTTTCGGATCGGTAGGTGCCTCCTTTTCTTCTCGAACTCTTTCCAGAGCACACCGACTTCACCTGCGCCTCCGCCCGCAGGCACCGACGTCATGTGGCGGGCCGCGATCATTCCCCGGTTATAGTCGAGGTGCGCCAGATCCAACTGACGGAAACGCTCGACGACTTTCCCATGATCGGCGCCATCGAAGCTGGCCAAGGCGGGGCGTTCCTGGAATGCGCGTTGCAGCACTGTGGATAATCGGCAACGCTCGAACAGATAGACGAGACACTCCGCAGCATGTTCCCACTCGCAAGCTACTTCCACAACCTCGGAGAGTCCCCTATTTCGGCATTCGGTCGCAATTTGATTGAAGGCGACCATCTCCTGGAGTCGGCCGAGACTTGCCAGCTGCGCCTCTAGCGTCTGGCGCAGAGTCGTCCACGGTCGATCCAGCACAGAGCCCCTCTCCCCCTTAAACTTGAGTAACGCTTTCCAGGCGTCAACAGCGGATCTGAAGCGGCGACTTGCTGCTTCGGCCTCACTAAGCAGCGTCGCGAGCCCCGTCCGATCGATCGCCTGAACTCGTCTGTCGATGCACCAAGACCCCAGACCTCCAGATTGAATCCTGCGGCGAGCGTTCAGAACCCAAGCTGCCTGCCGTTCCAGCAATTCCCAGTCGGACGCGAGTCCACGCCAGTTGGAGCAGAACATTGAAGCTACCCATGGCTGGGCCTCATGTACGGTCTTAGAGGAACTCGATGTCTCCAAAACGGCATCTAAAAGGGGCAACATGCCCTTCGCATCTTTTGGGGCGACCCCTGAGCACAGCGATTGCACTTCGCTGCGGATTCGCCGCCACCGGGGCGATAGGAATCGCCACCATCGGAAGCCGACCTCCGTCAAATCCCCGCGGATCGCGGTCACATCCTTCTCCCAAGATTCGTGCCGAAGGATCTCCCTATACTTTCGGCGGAGGTCTCGTTGTTTCCTGCCAGCCGTCAGAACTCGAGCGATCTCGTCTTCCCGCACGAGCCAGTCACGGTGCCCGGCGTCCAAGTCGGTGAGATCCGGGGCCGAAGCGATGAACTGGGCCGATTCCAGCAGCGATGTCCCCTCCGCGGAAGTGGTCGGGATGCCAACTCCACAAGCAGTCGCGAGCGCGCTAATAGCAGCGTCCAATGCGTTTGCTTCGACAATCGCCGTTCCAATGATACGCCCAACGTCGTCGAGGTCCGTCGGCAAGAGAACCGCGAGGTCGCAGCCCCAGAATGGGTGACGAGCGGGAACCCGGGTGCGTACAACCCGTTGTTGCAACTGCTCGACCAGAATCCGATAGGCGTCCGTATCGGCCGCCGTCCATTGAGCAGCGTTCATTTTCAAGGGCGGCAGGTTCATCTCGCGTAGCGCACTGTTCGCGGCCAGCATGCGCCCGTACGCCAACGCAGGTGTCTCTCCGGTGTCACCGATCGGTTCGTTGACAGCTTTGCAGTGCTGGTTTAGGCGGTCGCGTGCGGCGCCGAGTTGCTCCAGGTTCGAGACGAGACGAGTAGAGGACATGCCAGCATGGCTTACGGTCCGCTTCAATTCATCCAGCACCACCTTCTTGTTCGAGCGGTTACTGTGCAACTCCAGGCACATCCCGCCCAACCCGATCTTGTCGAGTCGGCGCTTCACGACGTCGAGCGCCGCCATCTTTTCGGAAACGAATAGAACCTTCTTTCCCTCCGCCGCTGCGCACGCGATGAGGTTTACGATTGTCTGCGATTTTCCCGTCCCCGGCGGCCCTTGGATCACCATGTTGTGACCAGCGAGCGCATCCAGGATAGCTATCGTCTGAGTGCTATCAGCATCCACGACTTGGGCAGGCATTTGTCCGCTAACTTGGTCATCTAGTAGCCGCTCTTCGTTGTACTCGCTGGCCGTGCGCGCAAAGCCATCATCACCCATGAGGCTCACCAGCACTTCGTGCCCAAGCAGAACTTTTTTCTCAGTCCAAGTCTTTGGATCGAGGTCTCTATACATGAGGAACTTGGCGAACGAGAAGAATCCGAGAACTATTGAGTCACTCTCAACTATCCACCCTGACTGCCCGCGGACGAGGCGCTCTACTTGTGAGAAGTACTTGGGGATGTTGAGTTCATCGGCATCGGGCAGTCCCGGAAACCGCTGGATCCCGAACTCCATTTTGAGCTTTTCCGCCAACGATACGTTCTCGCCGAGTTCGTCACCGGAGTATTTCAGATGGAAGCGGTCGCGAGCGTCACTGCGCTCGAGTTCGACCGGGATCAAGATGAGCGGGGCGCAATGTACCGTCTCGCTATCGTCACGTTCAGTCCACCGTAGCATCCCGAGCGCGAGGTATAACGTGTTGACACCCTGCTCTTCTAATGAGGTGCGAGCAGCATGGTAGGTTGACAGGAGCCGCGCCTGTAACTGCGCGGAAGTGTAATCCGTCTGCAGTCGGAGGTCTGTCAGCCGACTTGAGTCATCCTCCAGTTGCTCCAATAGAGGTACGGCCAACTTTGTTTGTACTGGTGCGGTCGATGCTGGAAGGAACGTCATCCGCTTCTCCTCAATCACCAGGAGCCGGAAGACCTCAGTCGGGTCTTCGTCGATGATTTCCAAGCCTCGTCCACGAAGCGTACGGTAGTTGAGCAAAGGATTGCGAGGTCCGAGATCGAGCAGGTCACGGCGCGCAGTCTCTAATGACTTCTGTAAGTCAGTTGGCATCTGGGGATCTACCGGAGCCGAAAAGAGACAATATCACGGTGCGATTGCGCACACCACCGCGGGCCTCCGCGTTAACGGGTGATCGGCAGCCATAACTCGACGTTGACTCCCCAAAAGAGTTGCAGCGTGTGGTCACCATTTGACGCGCCATCGACCGTATGCCAATATAGGCATATGTGGCCGTCATGAAGAGTCTCACGTGGCTGGCCGATTCCCGCACCAGACTCAAGTCCTTCCCATCTGGCGTGCAAGACGATATCGGCTATGCGCTCTACGCCGCACAACTGGGAGAACGGAGCCCGAAAGCCAAGCCGCTCCACGGTCTTGGCTCCGGAGTGATGGAGATTGCCGTTCAGGACATGAGCGGCGCCTACCGCGCGGTCCATACGGTCTCGATCGGAGATTCGATTTACGTGATCCATGCGTTTCAAAAGAAGTCCAAGGCCGGAATCGCCACACCCAAGACCGAAATCGATCTGATCAAACAGCGGCTCAAGCAGTTGCGGAATAAGGTGAAGAATGCCAAAAAGCAAAGTTCTTGAACAGGAGCCCAGCACTGGAAACGTATTCGCTGACCTCGGCCTGCCCGATGCCGGTGAACATCTCATCAAAGCCGGACTGGTAATCCGGATCGGCCGGATCATCCGCCAACGCAAGCTAACCCAAGCGGCGGCTGCACAACTCATGGGTATCGATCAGCCGAAGGTTTCAGCGATGCTGTCCGGCCGGTTTCGCGGATACTCCGTCGAACGCCTGATGCGATTCCTGGTCGCACTAGGAAACGATGTGGAGATTGTAGTCAAGCCGAGAAAACGCGGTACTGCCGAACTTCGCGTCGCGTAGAAGCGCACCGTGAATGGAGCAAGGTGCCATTGTTAAAGTGCATTTCCGATGAAAGCTAGAATGTCGGCAGTGGACCCCGCAACGCTGGTTCAGAGAATTAAATGCCGCGGCTGGGATTGTCAGACCAAGGACGATGTTGCCACCTGGACGCCTTGGCGGAAGAGGTGATCAGAGATTTTCGCGAAGGCCGCTCCGGCGAGCGCGCGCCGACCATCGAATCGAACAGGATCACCGCTCTTCCCCGATGATCCGTACTGCCCGTTCCACGACCTCTGACAGCTTCGCCAGTTTCAATCGCCCGACAACTGACAAGATCAAGTCGCGGTCCGCTGTGAACAACTTGTCCGGGCGTGCCTCACTATCATGGAGGAGCCCACCGGATGCGAAATCGCCGGCTTCGAGCGCAATCGCGTAACCGGCTCTGGCACGAGTGGTGATCTGACAGAGAATTACATCCGAGCCCTTGAGTTCGGCCAGGACCAACGCTGGCCGCCGTTTTGAGCCGGACAAATCCGAAAAGGGAAACGGTACGACTACCACGTCACCCTTCACAGGTAGCTCCAGGCCCTGTCCTCTTCGGGTTTGAGCCAGTCTTTAGCCAACGATGCCTCGCTCAGCAAAGCAGGCTCGCCGGCCCGGCGGACGGCCTTGGTGCCGAGAAACCGGACGAAATCCAGCACCTCGTCCAGCATGTCGTCAGGGATTCGATCAAGTTCGGTCGTGATCTGTTCCTTCTTGCTCATCAAAGGCCCCTTCCTCAGATTCTAACCCGCGGTATCGGGCAAGTAGTCAGGGAGCTTGCCGATTGGGACCTACCGTCGGGCGCGATCCTCTCGCTTGACTGGTCAGGCGAGCCGCTGGCATGTGTGTTGCCTCTACGATATGTCGGGGCTCAATCCCCTGGGGCGAACAAAAGGCGTTACGACCCAATCGATATTTAATTTCCGTTGATTCCGCTCCACTTATCCGAAATCCGCCCTCAGTAGCCCTTGCGCCCGTGGTAATGTCGCGATAGGAGAGCCTTGTGTCCGAAATCGTAGTTGCCTCATCCATCCCCGCCGTCGCCCCACCGACGCGCCCAAATACTAAAATGAAGGAGCGAACCCATAACCACCTTTCCTTGCACCAAACCCGCTCGACCCCACGCATCCCCACCTCCCCCGCCCACCCTCAAAAAATCAAAAAAATTAAATGGCGAAACGAAGCCACTAAGTGCCTTTCCCCTCAACAAAACAGCCCCAAAAACGAAGCCACCGAACCCATTATCGAAGCCATTACGAACCCATTCCACCCTCCCCAAACTCCCCCTCTCCCCACAAACGCGCTGGAGCTATCCCCTATATCCCCCACGTTATACTGGGCTTAAGCCATGGCTGATCTGAGCGTCATTTGGCTGCGCGTCGCGGCAGCGTTGTACTCGGTGGGATTGCTCCACGCCATCCTCACCCTCGTCCGACGCCGCGAGCACCTCTTCCGCGTCGCGCTCGGAGCCTTCGCCCTCGGCAGCGTCTTCCACTTCGTCTCCATCATCGAAGAGGGCCTCGCCTACAACCGCTGCCCCATCTCCAACATCTACGAAACCCTCTCGATGTGCGCCTTCCTCGTCGTCGTCATCTATCTCGGCGTCCAACTCAAATACAAGCTCGATAGCCTTTCCGTCTTCATCTTTCCTCTGGTCTTCGTGATGTCGCTCGTCGGAACCTTCGGTAGTCCCGTCGAAGGCTGGTCCAGCCCGCTGCTGAAAAACGCCTGGCTCACCGTCCACATCGTGCTGGTTCTGCTCGGCATCGCGGCCCTCGTCTTCTGCGGCGTCGCGTCCATCCTTTATCTCTTCCAGGAGCGCGAGCTCAAGGCCAAAAAGCCGCGCAAATTCTACTACCGGCTGCCCGCGCTGGGCACGCTCGACGAGTTAATCTCCAAATTTATGGGTGTCGGATTCGTGCTGTTCACCCTCGGCGTCATTGCCGGCAGCACCTGGGCCTTCATGTCGCTGAAGGACAATTGGATCCGCCAACCCTCCATCGCCATTTCCTTCTTCACCTGGGGCGTCTATCTCGCGATGATCTGCCTTCGCGTCACCGCCGGATGGCGTGGCCGCCGCGCCGCCATCATGACCCTCACCGTGATCGGTTTCTCCGCCGTCACCTGGGCCGCCCACGCGCGCCTGGGTACGATTCTGTTCACCCAATGAAGCTGCTGACCACCGGAGTGAGCCACAAAACAGCGCCCGTCGAAGTGCGCGAGTGCCTCGCCTTTCGCGAGGAGACGCTTCCCGCCGCGCTCGCCGATCTCCGCGCCCGCCCCGGTGTCACCGAAGCCGTCATCCTCTCCACCTGCAATCGCGTCGAAATCACCCTCACCACCGAGGACACCGCCGACCCGCAGCTCGTCGTCGACGCCTTCCTCTCCGATCACAAGTCCATCAGCTCCGTCTCCATCGGCCCGCACCTCTATCGTCACGAGGGCCAGGACGCCATCCATCACCTCTTCCGCGTCGCCGCCAGCCTCGATTCCATGGTCGTCGGCGAGCCCCAGATTCTCGGTCAGCTCAAGAACGCCTACGCCATCGCCAAGGACAACGGCGCCGTCTGCGGCTGGCTCGATGGCCTGCTCACCCGCGCCTTCAGCGTCGCCAAGCGTGTGCGCTCCGAAACCGGCATCGGGCAGATGGCGGTCAGCGTGAGCTACGCCGCCGTCGAACTCGCCCGCAAGATCTTCGGCAGCCTGAACAATCGCACCGTGATGATCGTCGGCGCGGGCAAAATGAGCGAGCTCGCCGCGCGACATCTGCGCCGCAGCGGCGCGTCGCATGTCTTCGTCACCAACCGCACCCACGAACGCGCCGTCGAAATGGCTGAGCTTTTCCAGGGCACGCCGGTCGAGTATTCGCGCTTCACTTCGATGCTGCCCGAGGTCGATATCCTGATCGCCAGCTCCGGCGCGCCGCACTACATCCTGAAGAAGGACGACATGCAGCGCGTCATCTCCGCGCGCCGCAACAAGCCGATGTTCCTCCTTTCCAGCACAGTGGGATCCGAAGCTTGGAATTCACGTGACTTGAAGTCGCGGCCGCACTGACCCTATAGTGAGTCGTATTAATTTAAATCATACCAACATGGTCAAATAAAACGAAAGGCTCAGTCGAAAGACTGGGCCTTTCGTTTTAATCTGATCGGCACGTAAGAGGTTCCAACTTTCACCATAATGAAATAAGATCACTACCGGGCGTATTTTTTGAGTTATCGAGATTTTCAGGAGCTAAGGAAGCTAAAATGGAGAAAAAAATCACTGGATATACCACCGTTGATATATCCCAATGGCATCGTAAAGAACATTTTGAGGCATTTCAGTCAGTTGCTCAATGTACCTATAACCAGACCGTTCAGCTGGATATTACGGCCTTTTTAAAGACCGTAAAGAAAAATAAGCACAAGTTTTATCCGGCCTTTATTCACATTCTTGCCCGCCTGATGAATGCTCATCCGGAATTTCGTATGGCAATGAAAGACGGTGAGCTGGTGATATGGGATAGTGTTCACCCTTGTTACACCGTTTTCCATGAGCAAACTGAAACGTTTTCATCGCTCTGGAGTGAATACCACGACGATTTCCGGCAGTTTCTACACATATATTCGCAAGATGTGGCGTGTTACGGTGAAAACCTGGCCTATTTCCCTAAAGGGTTTATTGAGAATATGTTTTTCGTCTCAGCCAATCCCTGGGTGAGTTTCACCAGTTTTGATTTAAACGTGGCCAATATGGACAACTTCTTCGCCCCCGTTTTCACCATGGGCAAATATTATACGCAAGGCGACAAGGTGCTGATGCCGCTGGCGATTCAGGTTCATCATGCCGTTTGTGATGGCTTCCATGTCGGCAGAATGCTTAATGAATTACAACAGTACTGCGATGAGTGGCAGGGCGGGGCGTAACCTAGGTGACAGAAGTTAAAAGCCTCCGGTCGGAGGCTTTTGACTTTCTGCTAGATCGGCCGCATCGAATATAACTTCGTATAATGTATAATGTATATTGATTTAAATTGCAATAATAAAT
>JADMIO010842092.1_pt1 | contig 13551 bp, 10 predicted proteins | sample 8958161 | NCBI WGS metagenome assembly JADMIO01 (sample SAMN16585339, study PRJNA669376) | soil metagenome | isolation source: Crop rotation soil | place: USA: Cullars Rotation, Alabama | collected 2011 | reverse complement strand
CTTTCCCCTCACAGAAGCTGTACTGGCATTGGTAAAATCAACACTGGCCGGTGGCTTGCAATACTGGGTTTGCGCTGCGATGAAGTCAGGTTTCAATATCGTGTCGAACTTAGCACCTACCCCGGCAGCATACCAGGCATTGGTCACCTGCTTTTCTTCATTGCTGCAATTACCAAATAGGTCGCGTGCAGCTTGTATAGAGTAGAACCGGGCATCGGCATAGTTTGCCGTGGAAGGCAAGTAATTGGAAAGGCTACGGTAGGCAATTTTAGCAGCATCACTTACCCCTATTCCATTCACTGTATACTTGTCCCCATTGTCATTGGTGCCGCTGCCACCTGAGGAAAGGATATAAAACCAAAAATTCTGCACCCCGCTATTGGTATGCACCCCTCCATTGTCTCCGCTACCAGTATACCAATAAGTGCCCTTATAGGTCATGGGATTTGAAAATAACTTGGGGTTGGCCATACTCCTCAATCCATTGCCCGATGGCGTAATTTCTTTTCCGATAATATAATCAGCGGTGGTAGGGTGTGCATAGAACTCAATGGCAGTGCCCATCACATCGCTAAATGATTCATTCAGTGCCCCTGATTCGCCTTGGTATTGCAGGCCTGCAGTATACTGGGTGACCCCATGGGTTATTTCATGGCCGCAGACATCCAAGCCTGTCAAGGGGGTAAAAACCGACCCATTGCCATCGCCGTATGTCATGCGGTAACCATCCCAAAAGGCATTATTGTAGTTTTTGCTATAGTGCACATAGCTATATATTTTCGCTCCATATCCATCATATGAGCTGCGTTTCAATATCTTATTATAAAAATCATAAGTCATTTCCGCTCCATAGTGGGCATCTGTAGCTACCTCATCTTGGTCGCTGTTCTTGTTGTTCCAGCTATCGTCTCCATCGGTAAAGTCAACTGCGCTACCATAGCTTGTGCCTGTTTGCAAGTTATAGGTCTCTACCCCATTGCCCCTTCCTGTTTCCCTCAACCGAAAAAAGCTTGAGGTACTATCAGTGGTGATGGTTTGTGTACCATTATACCTCGTGTAAGCAGTGCCCTTTGCATTACCTTCAAATATTTCATCCAAAGTATTGATGATTTGCCCTGTCTCCGCATCTACAAATACGGCTTGCTTGCTCAAAGGCTCTTCAGCATATATGTCAAACTTATATGCCAACCTGAAATTGCCCGGCTTATAATCATTCTTCACAACACCCACCACCACTTCTCCTATAGGGAAATAAGTAGCATCTGCCTTTCCGGTGATTGTTTTTAGCAATTGCTCTTCTTCTGGCAATTGCCACTTGTATTTGGTAGCGTTTACGTATTCAAGGGCTTTCTGCAAAGCTGCCTTTTCTGAGAGCAAAGGCTGTTTCTGGACTTCTACGGATGGGAAAAATTTACCATTCATTGAAATTATTTTACCATCGCTCACGTGGACAATAACAACGCCCCCTTCTACAGGATACCCAAAACGTATCTGGCGATAACGAAAATGCGTGTACCCAAGCTCATCGCTTTCTTGTCTTATCAAAGCCAAGCTATCGCCTTGCTTCATCCCAAGTATTTTTTTGGCCACCACATTGAAGATCGCAAAATCAGGCTCCTCCCCTTTTCTGAAATGCACGAAAGTAGCTGCTTGGAATACTACATCGAAGCGGATGATATTGGTTCCTTGTATACGTTTCTCGGCTTCCATTCCTTCAAATACTTGAGCAGCGGAGGAAAAATAAATCAACATACTGGCAATGAATGCAAAAAAAATTCTCATGGGTAAAAATGACAAGTGATTCGAAATGATAATTATTCAAAGGTACTCATTTTTGGCTTTTTGATAAAAAAGCACAAGGCAAGGCATGAAAAAAGGCAGGCTTGCGCCTGCCCTATAGTCCAATTTTAAACCCAACGCTAGTTGTCCATCATTTTGTCATGATGTAATTCGAGCACTTATTCGATTTTTGAAAATACAGTTGACTCGTTTTGCTCACGTTTTTCACACTGTCAATGCTTTTATTGTAGAAATCTATACTTTTAAACTGCACCGTTACGGCCTCACTGGCCGGGAGGTCTTTTAGCGTTGTTTCCATCTTTTGCAAGCAGCCTAAGAGCATTTTTTTGGCATCATCATATTGCCCCTTGTCCACCAGTTTCATGGCTTGGTCCATTTCTTCGTTTGACTCATAGAGGACTATGCTTTGCTGCACTTCTATATTCGCCCCTGTTTTATAATCTTTCTCTTGTGAAGTTGGCTTCAAGGTCATCACTTGTTGTTCGCTTTCCTTTTTATTGGTGAAGGCATCGTCATAGCTTAGCGTAGAGGTAAACTCCACCGATTCCTTTATGCCTTGCACCACGTCAAACTTCACTAAAATGCTCTTCTGCTCTTCTGAAATCACATCTTTTAAGTCTATGGTCATTTCATCGCCGTTCACAGTATAAGGTTTTCCAAAAGCTTTGGAAGGCGTAAAATATTTTGAAGGAAATTTTACTGTGATCTTGGCATTATGCGCCACCACTGCCGAAAGTCCTTTTATTTCCTGGGCAAAAATGGAGGGAATCTTATCCCCGCTTTCAATAAAATAATAGTTGCCGCTACCATTTCTAGCCATATCCGTCAGCAAGTCTTCATTATAATCAGCCCCTACCCCAAAGGTAGAAAGGCTCACCGAACTATCAAGGTTGGTGGTTTTCGCCAGCCTTTTTAATATAGATGAATCAGTGATGCCTATATTTGCCAGCCCATCCGTAAGCAATAGCACACGGTTCACTGCGTCTTTTTGAAAATTGTGTTTCACTTGGCTATAGCCCGCCATCAATCCTCCCCCTAGGTTTGTTGACCCACGGTCAGTGATATTATTCACCAAAGCCTTGAGCCTATCCTTATCCGTTACGGGCGAGGAAGGGCTCAGCACATCTACTACCTCGTCATAGCATACAATAGACAAATTATCACGTTTGTTGAGGTTGTCAATCACAAAATCAGCTGCCTTTCTCGCATTCACAATTTTATCCCCCTTCATAGAGCCACTCCTGTCCAATACCAATGCAACGTTCACGGGCGCTCTTTCCACGGTTTGCTTTACCTTGCCAGCATTCACAGTGATATACATATACACCTGTTTTCTACCGGCAGCATCCATATAGTATTTGTTGTCAAGGTTGGCTTTCAAACGCAATATATGCCCTGAGGTATCACTATTCCCTTCTCTGGGCAATGGAACATAAGGCCTGGCAGAAAAATTAGAGAAACAGGCGACAATGAATAATGCGGCAAAGGCACCAATGGCAAAATTGCGTTGGGTTGGTTTCATGGCAAAGATTTTTCCCTTCATCCCATTTGTTTTTAAAAGGTAAATGAAAACTCTGTAATATTTTGCAACCATCAGCCAATAAAGCAATTATCAAGCCTTATAAAAAATTGCAAATAGTTACAAAAAACGAGAACTTTGAATGAGTTTCAACAAGCCTTCACCATGACAAAACGCAGTACTATGGGATTTATTTTTTCTACCGCCTTTTGGGGCATATTAATTGTCCTCTTCGGGCTGTCCATTATTTTCAGGGAAGTATTCCACATCAATTTTCCTGTTTTCCGTTTGCTTTTTGGGCTCATGATTATTTATTTCGGGGCAAGGGTCATTGCTGGTGGCTTCATGAAGCAAGGCAAGCATTCCACTATTTTTGGCAACGCCAATATGCAATACAGCCCCGGCGAATATGACTACAATATCATCTTCGGAAACGGCAATATAGATTTATCAAATTACAAATTGGAGTCTGGCGCAAGAAAGCTGGAAGTGAGCATTGTATTTGGCAATGGTGTGGTAAAGCTCCCGCCCAATATCCCCGCAAAGGTAGAAGTAAGTGCCGCTTTTGCCAGTGCCATTACGCCTGATAAAAACATGAGCGCCCTAGGCAAAACCACCTATACCACCCCCGGCTTCAATGAAAGCGAACCATACCTATCCATAGAAGCCGACGTGGTTTTTGGCAAAATGGTGATAGAAAAGGCCGGCTGGTAGCCCCTCCCTACAACTGGATTTTTTGTGAAACCATATATTAAAATATGTTAAAAAAACTTGTTGTTCCTAAAATTTCGTAATTTTACGAGCTAAAATTCAAAAAAAGGATATGAAGAAATTTTTACTGCTTGCGGGGGTTGCAGCTTTTGCAATGAACGCCAATGCTCAGGTGAGCAAAACACCTGAAAATAAGAAATTTGTACTCGAAGAGTTTACAGGTATTCATTGCGGATACTGCCCTGATGGCCACAAGCGCGCTAATGACTTGGCCAATCAATACCCAGGCAAAGTATTGTTAGTGAACGTACACGCTGGCAGCTTTGCTGTCCCAGGGGCTGGCGAACCTGATTTTCGCACCACTGCGGGTGATGCATTTGATGTTACCACGGGTGGCGGTGGCTATCCTAAAGGGATGGTAAACAGGGCAAAGCCTACCAATGTAATGTCGGGTAGTGTGATGGCCTGTGACCGTGGACAGTGGGCCAGTGAAGCCACTAAAATAATGGCTCAAACGGCTCCAGTAAACGTATCGGTAAAATCTAAAATTGACCCTAAAACAAGGGTGTTGACTACAGAAGTAGAAGTATATTATACTTCAGCAAGTGCGCAAAGCACCAACTATCTTACTGTTGAGCTTTTGGAAGATGGCATTCTTGCCTACCAAAGCGATTATGGCAATTACAACCCAACCAATTGGGTAACTATTGCCGGTGTAAAATATTATAAGCACAATCACATGCTGCGCATGGTACTCAGTGGCGATTCTTATGGTGATAAAATTGACACCACCACCAGTGGCTATTACATGAAAAAAACATACACTACCACTATTCCTGCTACATTGAAAGGTGTACCAGTAAAATTCTCAAACCTTAGCGTGGTAGCTTTTGTAAACGAATCAAAATTGAACATCCTCAATGGTGCTGAAACCAAGGTTGATTTTGACGCTAGCCTCAAAACTGACCTTAAGCTTACCGATCTTACCACACCCCCTTCAGGTATGTGCCTTACCTCTATCCACCCTAAGGTAGAAGTTACTAACAACTATGCCAACGATGTTACAAGCTTTGACGTTACTTGCACGGTAAATGGTGTAGATCACGTAAAATCATACTCAGGCACATTGAAAAATGGCGAAAAAACCACCGTCGATTTCGGAGACATTGCTTTCACTAGCGGTGGTACTTACACTGTTAGCTTAGGAGGTTTTTCAAAAATAAACAGCGATAATCTTTTTGATATCGACGCTTCAAATGACATGGCAAGCATCTCTGGCCTTGGCTTCACCAAAAATGCGATGACTACTGTTGACGGTAAGTTTGAAGCCGGTAAAGTACCTGCTAACTTTGCTTTAGATCAATCAGCCAATAAGAGCTTTGCCCCTGTATATTCTACTACTGGTGCTATCGGCGCTAAAAATACTTACGGTGCTATTCGCTACTCTATACATAGCTCATGGAATGTGAGTGGCGTACCTGGCCCTATTTATTTTGGCGAAGTGAACTTGGCTTCAATGAGCGCGCCATACCTCACTTATTATTATGCTTATTCTGACAAAGGAAATGGCACAGCTACTGGCCAATATGGCGGCACAGCCCCTACCATCAAAACCGAGGTATCTGAAGACTGCGGCGTAAACTGGACTACCATCCGTACGGTTACTTGTACTGAAACAGGTCAACCGGCTTCTGGTGGCGCCTACTACATCCCTACTTCTAGCCAATATGTTTGGGTAGGCACGCCTTTGGCTTCTTATGCAGGCAAAAGCGTATTGGTAAGGATTTCTGGCGTACCAGGCACTGGCGGCAACGCTTTGTACATTGACGAAATAAGCATGGCCCAAGCCACTGCCATCGATGACAACAAAATTGAGGATACTTACAACATGAATGTATATCCAAACCCAGCAGCTGACAATGCAAACATCAACTTTACCCTTGCAAAACCTAATACAGTATCAGTTACCTTAATGAATACTTTAGGCCAACAAATGAGTACTGTTCTTGCTTCACAAAAATTATCAGCAGGTGATTACAAGTATTCTGTGAATACTTCAAGCTTGCCTACAGGTATATACATTGTGAATGTAGTAGTAGATGGAAAAACCTATACCAAGCATTTGAGCGTGGTGAACTAAGGTTTTATAATCAATAATTTATAAAAAAGGGAGGCCAATAAGCCTCCCTTTTTTATTGCCCAAAAACCATAAAAAACATTAAAAACGAACACTCAGGCAATTTATGTAGTAAATTGTACCATTAAAAATTACTAACCCATGAAGAGAACTTTACTTTTGGCAGGTGCCCTCTGCGCCTTTTTAGGAACATCTGCGCAAACCGTTGATATTAAAGGAGAATCCATATCACTAGCGGAGTATTGCGCCAAAGGGCAGCAATTGGATATAAACCTTGTCATCAGCAACCCAGGTACAGAAACCATTACTACCGCCGACTTTAACTATACCGTAGACGGCAACACCTATACAAAAAATATCACTGGGCTAAATATTACCCCCGGCACCATGGTCGAGCTCACGCATCCTGATAAATGGACAGCTTCCACGGCAGGCAGTTTTTATAACGTGAAGGCTTGGCTCTCCAACCTCAATGGTAAAGCTGATGCCAACACTGCCAATGACAATGCTAGCCGCGACATATATGTTTCAAACTTCCTTCCTCAGCGTCTCGTGTTGGTGGAAGAATTCACCAATTCATCATGTGGACCATGCGCCGCGCAAAACCCTGCTTTCAACTCTTTGCTTAAAGACAATATCAGCAAAGTAGGTGTCATTAAATACCAAGTTTGGTGGCCAGGTGCCAATGATCCAATGTATAAGTATGATCCCAATGATGTTTCCCCTAGGGTGGGTTACTATGGCGTAAGCGGTGTACCTTATACTCGCCTTGATGGTGTAGCCCCTACTGGCGCTTCCTATTATGATGGTGCCCCTGGCAATGTCAATGCTGCGCTTTTGGATAAAAAATACAATGTCCCAGCAGGTTTTGATATAGGGTTCAACTCCACCTTGGCAGGCAACACTGTGGAAATGAGCATTGATATTACTTCCCGTATAGCTACCAAAGGCTCGGTGATGATATATGTAGCAGCCATTGAAGATGAAATTAACTATTCCAGCCCCCCTGGCAATAATGGTGAAAGAGAGTTTTATCAAGTGATGCGCAAAATGTTTCCAAGTGCCACAGGCACATTTATGGGTTTGGTAAAAGAAGGACAAACCAAAAACCTCAAATTTAGCTACACCCCAGATGGCGTTGTAAAAACTGATAAACTGCGTTTCCTCGTTTGGGTACAAAACGCATCCAACAAAATGGTTTACCAGTCTTATTGGTCTCCCGCTGGGCAGCTTACATGGTCAGGTATCAATGAGCAGCCAAAAACAAATATCATTCAATCTGTATACCCTAACCCAGTATCTGATATAGCCTTTGTCAATTTCAAGCTCGACAAACCCGCTACCATCACCGCCGATGTTTATGACCTCACTGGTAGGCTGGTTAAAAATATTAATACGGATGGCATTTTTCGTGAAGGCGAGCGTTCTATCACCTTTGATGTATCCCAACTCCCCAAAGGCATTTATTATGTAAGCCTAAAAGCAGATGGACAGGCATACATGGAAAAATTCATTGTTCAGTAGACCTAAAAAACATAATAAAGGGCAGCCAGAAAACAAACTTGGCTGCCCTTTTTATATACTTTTGAAGCTGTAAACTTGCTCTCATAGTTAAGAAAATGAATAAGGTCGACTATCTCAAGATTATACATAAATACATCCCTCCCCATACGTATACTTATTATGTATACATCATCCATACCACCTTGGTCACCAGCAAAGCGCTGAGGATTGCCCGGAGGCTGAAGCTCAGTGACGACCAACAACGCTTCATAGAAGAAGCCTGTATGCTTCACGACATAGGCATCGTAAGGATAAGGGCCAAAGAAATTGGCTGCAATGGAGAGCTACCCTATATCTGCCACATTACCGAAGGAAGGAAAATCCTTGAAAAGGAAGGTCTGCCCCTCCATGCTAAAATTGCCGAAAACCATATCAGCGTTGGTGGCCTCACCAAAGAGGAAATCATCGAGAAAAAACTGCCCCTGCCTCACCGTGATATGCTTTGTGAAACCATTGAAGAAAAAATCATTTCCTACGCCGACCTTTTCTATTCAAAAAATCCTGAAAGGCTTTGGCAAAGAAAATCACTCCAACAAATACGTGACAAAGCAAAACACTATGGCAAACGCCAAGAAAAACTCTTTGAAAAATGGTTTCGTGAGTTTGAAAACAAATGAATTAATCTCCAGCCTCCACCAACACTTGTCCATTCATCTGTTGAGGTATATCTATTCCTAAAAGATGCAATATGGTTGGTGCTATATCCGCAAGTTTCCCGTTTTTTATGTGCCAGTCCTTCTTTGGGTCAATAAGTATACAAGGCACTGGGTTTTTGGTATGGGCCGTGTTAGGCGTTCCATCATGGTTCACGGCAAAGTCGGCGTTGCCATGGTCGGCAATAATAATCACCGCATAGCCTTTCTCAATACAGGCATTCACTACTCTTTCTGTGCATTTGTCAATAGTTTCCACAGCTTCCATAATGGCGCTAAACACCCCGGTATGGCCCACCATATCCGGGTTGGCAAAGTTTAAGACTACAAGGTTATAGTCTTCTGTTTTTATTTCATTCACCAGCAAATCCGTCAGTTCATTAGCGCTCATACTGGGCTTTAAGTCGTATGTCGCCACTTTTGGCGAGGGCGCCATAAGACGTTTTTCCCCCTCAAAAGGCAACTCCCTTCCTCCAGAAAAAAAGTAAGTGACGTGCGGATATTTTTCCGTCTCAGCCATACGCAGCTGTTTTCCTCCGGCTTTTTCAATCACTTCCCCGAGGGTCATGCTCAGGTCCTCCTCCTTGAAAATAGTTTTCACGTCCTTATAGGTAGCATCATAAGGGGTCATCGTTATATAGTGGAGGCTTAATGGCTTCATCTCATACTCAGGGAATGCTTGCTGGGTTAAGGCAACGGTCAGCTCCCTGCCCCTGTCTGTCCTGAAATTGAAGAATATCACCACATCCCCCTCTTCGATGGTTGCAAGCGGTTGCCCATTTTCCACAATGGCTATGGGCTTGATAAATTCATCGGTCAATCCCTCTTGGTATGACTTTTCAATGGCTTCGTTGGCACTTTGAGCGTGCTCCCCCTGCCCTTGTACCAGTAGGTCATAGGCAAGCTTCACGCGCTCCCACCGCTTGTCCCTATCCATGGCATAGTACCTGCCTATTACAGAGGCTATTTTGCCCGTGGTAAGCTTCGCATGGGTTTCTATTTCTTCAATATATCTATCCCCGCTTTTAGGGTCGGTATCCCGCCCGTCAGTAAAGGCATGCACAAATACCCGCTCAGCTTTTTTGTTGTGCGCAATAGTCAGCAATCCTTTTAAATGATCCATGCTCGAGTGCACACCCCCTGCTGACACAAGGCCAATGAGATGTATTTTTTTGCCATTGCTTTTGGCGTATTTAAAGGCTTCGTTCAGTACTGGGTTTTCCTCCGCTTCACCATTGGTAAAGGCCTTATTGATAAGTACCAATTGCTGGTATACTACCCTGCCGGCGCCCAAATTCATGTGCCCTACTTCTGAGTTGCCCATCTGGCCTTCGGGCAATCCCACACTTTCCCCGTAGGTCACCAGTTGTGAGTGGGGATAGTTTTCATACAGACTATCAATAAAAGGGGTATTGGCAGCGGCAATGGCGTTCACCGTATTGTCTTCAGGACCTAATCCCCATCCATCCAGTATAATGAGGGCAGCTTTTCTTTCAGATTTCATGGTGCAAATATAACGGTTAATTGGTGCTTCCCGGAAAACCTTCAGCACCCATATACCAAGGCAAGAACTCTCTCAACGAATGAAGAACGCATTGCCAATTTGGTGGTTTTTATTTTTTTTCCGAAATTCGATTCTTGTCTTTTAATCAGTATTTAATCTAGATTGTGCGCTATAAATGAAGCACAAGGAGATAATGGCACGTTTTTAGCCCTTATTTTTAGGAAATTTTAACAGAATGGGAAAGAGTCTCCGTAAAGTAATATTTGTTTTATGTATGACCGCAATGGCAATCAATGTTTTTGCCGATGTGTTCGACGATATTGCCGTGGCCATCAAGGCGGGGGATGCCAAAACCGTCGCCCAATATTTTGATACCAGCGTTTCCCTGAAAACAATCGATAAATCAAACGTTTATAGCCGAAACCAAGCTGAAATAGTACTCAAAGACTTTTTTGATAAAAACGCTCCCAAAAACTTTACCATCATTCACCGAGGAGCTTCTACCAAGGGGGCATATTATGCCATAGGCTCATTGGAAACGAGCAAGGGCAGTTTCAGAACCTACCTTTATATCAAGGAAGTAGGCGGCAAGAAATTCATTCAGGAATTCAGCATCGAGCAGGAATAAAGAATTTTTCAAGGTTTACATTTTCTCTACCATTCATTATTGGTAATATTGCCTCATTGCTCAAAGGCAAAGTCTAAAACACAATGGCTTCATTCATCACTCAACACCAAGAAAGTTTTGATAAGTTTATCGAGGCTGCCCTTCAAGAAGATGTGGGCGCTGGCGACCATAGTTCCCTCGCATGCATTGACGCAGAGGCTACCACCACGGGTAAGCTATTTGTGAAAGACACTGGTATATTGGCAGGCGTTGAACTTGCTGAATATATTTTCAAGAAAACTGACCCTTCATTTAATATCGAAGTCTTTAAGCGCGATGGCGATAGCATACACCCTGGAGAAATAGCCTTCACCATCCAAGGCCGTATCCGTACTATTTTAATGCTTGAGCGGTTGGTGCTCAATCTTATGCAACGCATGAGCGGCATTGCCACCAAAACCCATAATATGGTTGCCCAACTGGAAGGCTTGCACACCAAATTGCTCGATACTCGAAAAACGACACCTCTTATCCGCTTTATTGAAAAATGGGCAGTCACCATTGGCGGCGGCACCAATCACCGGTTTGGCCTATATGATATGATTATGCTCAAAGACAACCATATTGATGGGGCAGGAGGCATTGAAAAAGCTATTCATTCCGCACATAAATACTTGGATAGCAATCAACTCGATTTAAAAATTGAAGTGGAAACCAGAAATCTTGAGGAAGTAAGTCAAGTATTGGCTTATGGTGGTGTCCACCGTATCATGCTCGATAATTTTTCGTTGGACAATCTTCGCCAAGCAGTAGAGATGATAGGGAATAAGTATGAAACAGAGGCTTCTGGAGGAATCACGGAAGAAAATATCCGCTCATTTGCTGAAACTGGGGTGGATTATGTTTCTTCCAGTGCCATCACCCATTCAGTAAAAAGCCTTGACCTCAGCTTAAAAATCACAAAGTAGCTCAGTATAGCTTTTCCACGACCACGTTTATTTTGCCTTTAGCATCTACTATGGCTATAATGGATTTATCCGTCAAGTAAATCGCATCAGGCATGATGTCATTGATGGTGCCTTTTAATGTCACAAACGAGTTCACTTTGGCGTTTTTATCCAGTCCATCCTGTATCATTTTTTTAGTCTGATCAAGCCTATCTTTTAGCGGAAACTGCAATAAACTTTCTATCTTCTTTTCAAAGCCTACCTTGGCCATCCATGCCGCAGTGTTTACCAGGGCATCCTTACTTTTAATGTCAAAATCAAAATCTTTCACCTTAAGGCTGGCCGTGGTTTTATCAAAATAAGGAGTGCCTTTTAAATAAATATCTCCTGCAAACTTCTTCCTGAGGATACCCTTTTTTGCGGAGGCATCGATGGTCATTTTTACCATCATTTGGCTACCAGTGCCTGATATGCTCAAGTCATTTACCAATATGTGATACTTCCCTTCTTCAAAATCAAAAGGCTTTCCTACCAACGAATTTTTCAACAACTGCGTGGCGGTTTCATAAGTCACTTCCCCTTTTAGTCCTATCAAAAACTCATCATTAAGGTCATTGTCAATGATAAGATTTGGCAAAATATAATTCACATCTGTGGCCTGCTTACCTGCATAGGTCTCGATATATGACTTCACACCAATCTTTATGTTCAATTTGCCTTTGCTTGCCTGAAGTTGTGTAGCATGCAGTTCCATGGGGGTTATTTTCAGCCACATATCATAATCCTTGTTTAACAGGATAGGGTCTTGCAAGCTTGTCCATGCAGTTTTCACTAAATCCTTTATCTGTGCTTTGTTTTGCACTTCCTTATCCAGCCAAGCAGTAAGGCTTTTAAATTGAGAGCGCAGCGGGCTTTCCACTATCGGCCTGATATTTATACTCAAAGGCCCAATACTGATGGAAGGCTTCACGTCGCCAAAGTCAAAATCCCCCTCGGTCACCGTCTTTATCTTCCAATCAGGTGTAATGGTTATGGCCGTTTTTGACTTTACAATAATATCAAAATTAGTCTCACCTTCCTTGCTCAGCGTCGGGCAAAAGTCACAAGCCGTCCATTCCCACCGCCCCCTAGCCCATATATGCAGCGGCACATTAAAGTATAGCTTATTGTTTTCCGCAAACACACTGATCTTGCCAGTTTTGGTTACGGTCACCATATAGTTATCATCGTTGATATTATTGTCTTTGTAAATAACCCCTGTAAATTGTTGGTTTACTTTATTTTCCAACTCTTTCACGTCAAAGGAAATGGGGATATTTATCACGGACGCCTTCTTCTGAAACGTATTTATGTACGCTTCTTTTTCCGGTGCTTCGCTCACTATCTTAGTGGTGCCACATGAGGAAAACAAAAACAATGAAATGAGGAAAACAAACGCTTTGGGACGGTTCATAAGGACTGGTTATCAAAGCCGCAAAGTTAAGAATTAACGCGCACTCCTCAGAACCTAAAGGCAAACGAGAACAATAAAAAAAGCCCTTCCAGTTTTTCTGAAAGGGCTTATATTTTTTACCAATATTCTTAGCGTTTGTAGGTTACTTCGTATATCTTGTTATCCTGCGCCGAGGTATACTTCGTCCTTAAAGTAGTGCTACTGAGTTCTACAATTTGAAGGCTCACTGCTGGCGGGTTTTCAGAGGCTTCATGTACTATCCAGGTTGAATCAGTATTTTTACTATATGACCAGTGACCTTTCTTGTTCGAAGGTGCGCCGTTTACCATCAGGTACCAGTCGTATGTCATATCCTTGTCATAGGTTATTTTAAAAGATTCGGTAAAGCCGCCCGATGGCTGCACTGTGCTATTGGCTTTTACTTCGCTGGCAACCCATTGGCCCACTGTCAAAAGTTCAAATTTAGTCGGCGGGGGTGCCTTTTTGCAAGAGGTGCTGTAGATCAACAATCCAACAAATAATAACGATAAGTACTTTTTCATGTTTCTGATTTTTGAAGCGTAAAATTAAGAAAATTTACAGAAAGTCTTTATTCAAATTTACTTTCCAGCACATTGGGATCCTAAGCTTAGAATTCCACGTGGACAAGTTGTCGCG
>JADMIO010789842.1_pt1 | contig 13553 bp, 12 predicted proteins | sample 8958161 | NCBI WGS metagenome assembly JADMIO01 (sample SAMN16585339, study PRJNA669376) | soil metagenome | isolation source: Crop rotation soil | place: USA: Cullars Rotation, Alabama | collected 2011 | reverse complement strand
CTTTCCCGCTCCGCGGCGCGCCAGCGCCGCCCTCCCGCGCGCAGCGCGGAACCCGCCAGCCGCCAAGCCGCCACCAACCGCCCGACCGCGAGACGGCACCCGCCGGCTCGCGGCGCCTTCTCTCCAGGCAATCGTTCCACGTCGTACCGGCTGATCGCCGGGTCCGCAGACACGATTGGGCATCTCCATTCGCGTCTGTCAACGGGCGGCCGCGGCGAGGCCGACGAGCGCCGCAAGCCCCCGTTCCCACCCGCGCGCAAGCGCATACTGAGTCAGCGACCCACGGGGGATCGGGTTCGCGGTTGTCGTCCTGAAGGAGGATCGGGATGAAGACTCGCCTGGCCGTCGTATTGGCGGCTGCGGCGCTCGTGTTCGGGGCGTGCGGTTCCACGCCGACAACCAGCCAGCCGCCGGCCAGTGCGGCGGCATCCAGCGGATCGAGCGCGGCGACGTCCGCCGCCGCGAGCGCCGCGACCAGTGCGGCGGCGAGTGGCGGCGGCGCCGCCGACTCCATCAGCCTCACGCGCTTCGGGTCGTTCACGCCGGAATTCCACCCGATCTACGCCGAAGCCAACCAGTACCTGACCTACTACCTCATCTTCGACACGCTCGTCAGCGTCGATCTCAGCGACAAGACGATGCTCACGAACATCCCCGACCTCGCGACCTCCTGGACGTCGTCGCCTGACGGGTCGCAGTACACGTTCAAGCTCGCAACCGGTGTGACGTGGCAGGACGGCAAGCCGTTCGACGCCAACGACGTCGCCTTCACGGCCAACTGGGTCGCCCAGAACCGCTCGACGATCGACACCGGCTTCGTGCCGCCCTGGTACAACCTCAAAGGCGCAGCCGACGCGCAGGCAGCCTGCGACAAGGCTCCGACAGACCCGAAGGTCTGCGGCGGCGACACGGCGAACCTGATCCCGGGCATCAAGGTGATCGACCCGCAGACCATCCAGTTCACGACCGAGACGCCGAACGTGCTGTTCCTGCAGCAGGCGACGAACGCGGTCGCGTCGATCGTGCCGGCGCACCTCCTCATGGGCCAGACCGGCCAGCAGACGCTGAAGAGCGACTTCCTGAACAAGCAGCCGATCGGGACCGGTCCCTACAAGCTGGGCCGAATCGTGACGGGGCAGTTCACGGAATTCGACGCGAACACCAGCTACTTCAGGGGTGCCCCGAAGATCGCCAAGATCTTCTACAAGGACATCACGCCGGACCAGGGCCTCGCCCAGCTACAGACGGGCGACCTCGACATCGCCACGAACACCGGCGCTGCGAACACCGCCACGCTCCAGGCGATGACGAATGTCACGACCGCGATCGTCCCGACGCCCGGCTACCTCGCGATGTACACGTGGGATGAGCCGCCTGATGTTCGCGCCAAGGCGGACTACATCAAGCCGGGCGGGCTGAAGCCGGGCTTCCCCTTCTGGGTGAAGGAGGTCCGCCAGGCCGTCTACTACGCGATCGACCGGCGGGGCATCGATCAGGCCATCTACAAGGGCCAGAACCCGACGGTCTGGAATCCGCCGGGGTATTTGACCACCGTCGCCGGCCTGAACGAGTACACGTTCGACCCGCAGAAGGCCAAGGACCTCCTCGCGACGGCGGCCAAGATGCCCGGCGTCGACTTGAGCCAGCCGATCCGACTGCTGTGCACCACCGACACGAACGACCAGAGCCGCATCTGCCCGATCATCAAGCAGCAGCTCGAAGCGGTCGGCCTCAAGGTCAACATCATGTCGATGACGCAGGCGGCCGCGAACACGTACACGGCAGACCTTACGAACCGCGAGAACTACGACGCTGAGTTCATCGCCGGCGGCGGCGGCATCGACCCGTCGTCGTCGAGCTTCCACATCGCTTGCGACACAGGCGCCCACAACAACCTGCTGTACGACACGGGTTACATCGACTGCGATCTGCTCAACCTCTACAACCAGGCGCTGGCGACGGCCGACGTAACAGCTCGCAACAAGATCTGGGATCAGGTCGCGCAGAAGCTGAACGACGAATTGCCGCTGATGTACCTCTGGCAGGTCAGCGGCGTGCACGCCATCAACAAGCGCGTCCAGGGCGTGACGATCCCGCAGTTCGACCGGGACTTCACGATGAATTCGTACACGTGGACCATCGGCGCGCCGTAACGCGCTTCGAGCGACCACAGTCAACGCGTTGATCACCGCGGGACGGAGGCGCTTGCCCCTCGTCGTGCTCCGGGCGGCCGTCGTGGCCGTCAGGACCGGCTGAGGTGGGCGCCTACGTCCTGCGTCGGATCCTCGTCTCCATCCCGATCCTCTTCGGGATCACGATCATCTCGTTCCTGCTCCTGGCCAGCGCCCCGGGTGATCCCGTCCGGGCGCTCATCTCGCCGGAGCAGCTCGCCCACATGACCAATGACCAGATCGAGCAGCGCCGCGTGGCCCTCGGGCTCGACGGCGGGCCGATCGTGCGCTACATCCGCTGGGTGGGGCTCGGACCGATCCTAGGGCCCTTCATGGGCGGCAGCGACGCCACGGGCGTGCTCGAGGGCAACTTCGGCTTCTCGATCAAGACGGGGCTGTCGATCACGGACCTCGTTGGGCCGAGGATCGGGCCGACGCTGCTGCTGATGGGAACCGGCCTGGGCCTGGCGCTCCTGATCGGGATTCCGTTGGGAGTCATCGCCGCCATCCGGCCGTACACGCGCGTCGACTACGCCGCCAGCACGTTCACGATGCTGATGATCAGCACGCCCACCTTTCTGTTCGGGCTGATCCTGATCTACGCGTTTGCGGTCGGCTTACGGTGGCTGCCGACGGGCGGGCTCTTCGACATTCATGACGAGTTTTCGGTCCAGGGCCGGATCTCGCACTTGATCCTGCCCGCCGCACTGCTTGCGGCGGTCTACGCGGCGCCGCTCATGCGCTACACACGCGCCGGCATGCTCGACGTGCTCTCCTCGGAGTACATGACGACGGCCCGAGCGAAAGGGATTCCGGGACGGGTCGTGCTGATCCGCCACGCGTTTCGCAATGCGCTGATCCCGGTGATCAGTGTCATCGGGATCCTGCTGCCGAACGTCGTCGGCGGCGCGATCGTCACGGAACAGGTCTTCAACTGGCCGGGCATGGGCCAATTGGCGGTGCAGGCGGCGGCGAACCAGGACCCGTCGCTGATGATGGCCGTCGTGCTCATCGTTGCGGTCGCCGTCCTCGTGAGCAATCTCATCGCCGATGTCGCGTACACCGCCGTCGACCCACGGATCCGACTTGACAGCGCTGGCTGAGACCGCCGTCCAGATCGCCATCGCGCCCCACGACACCCTGCTGCGCGCAGCGATCCGTCGGTTCACTCGCCATCGCCTGGCGGTCGTGGGAGCGGTGATCCTGGCGATCGTGTTCCTGATCGCAATCTTCGGGCCGTTCTTCCTGCCCGACCCTTACTTCATCTCGCTGTCCGATTTCACGTTGCCACCCTCCGGGACGCATCTGCTGGGAACGGACCTTTCGGGACGAGACGTCGCGGCGCGCGTGGCGACGGGCGCGCGCACCTCGTTGGTCGTCGGGTTCGGCGCGGTGGCGGTGTACGTCGCGATCGGGTTGACGATCGGCCTGGTCGCGGGGTTTTCGGGACGCCGACCGATTGGCGTCTCGTTCGGCGTCCCGGGCGCGGGCGGTCGACGCGTGGGGCTGAAGATTTCAGTCGACCAGCTGCTGATGCGCTTCACCGACATCGTGATGTCAATCCCCACGCTGCTGCTGATCATCGTGTTCGTGTCGGTCGTGGGACCGTCGCTCGAATCCGTGATCGCGGTGATCGGCCTGCTCGGCTGGCCGCCGACGGCGCGGATCCTGCGCGGCCAGGTGCTCGCCCTGCGCGACTCGGAGTACGTGATCGCGGCGCGAGTGATCGGCGTGTCGGACCGGGCGATCCTCATCCGCCACGTGCTGCCGAACATCTTCGGGCCGCTGACGGTCCTGGCGACGTTCGGGGTCGCAGAAGCGATCCTGCTGGAAGCGACCCTGTCGTTCCTGGGCCTCGGCGTCCAGCCGCCCGAACCCAGCCTCGGCAACATGATCTTCGAGGCGCAGGACTCGAACGTCCTGTTCCAGGTCCCGTGGCTCTGGCTGTCGCCGGGCATCCTGATCGCGTTGACGGTGCTCGCGGTGAACTTCATCGGCGACGGCCTGCGGGATGCGCTCGATCCTCGGTCCGCGCGGCGCGCGTAGCCGCGCACGCACGATCACCCTCCCGACGGAACCGAAGCCGGGCTGAGCCCCGTCGCGGCGGCGCTGTCGCCCGCTGGCGGGTCGATCGACGCATCGAGGGCAACCGCGACGGCGGACGCGGCATCGTGCGCAAGCGCCTCGGCGCGCAGCGCGGCGATCGCTTCGGGCGCCAGTGCGGCGGTCGCCGCGGCGAGGGTCGTGTCGACACGGCGTGCGTCGATCGGCCTGAGCGGAGCCCCGGACCGCGTCCGAAGCGCGGCCGCGATGAGGATCAGGCGCGCGGCGCGGGCGTGCTGCCCGGTGGCGACGGCGGCATCGGCCAGGAGCTCGAGGCCCTCCGCGACGACCTCGGCATCGCCGAGCTCCACGAACACCGGCAGCGCGGCTCGAACGTGGCCGACGCCCTCGGCGATCTGTCCGAGCCAGATCTCCGACCCGCCGAGATTCAGCCGCGAATACGCGATCGAGGATTGCTTGCCCGTACGCTCGTCGAGCGCCAGCGCTTCAGCGAAGTGCATCCGCGCCGTGGCGAAGTCCTCCCGGTCCGACGCGACGATCCCGAGATTGCTGACGGTCGTCGCGATGTCGGACGTTTCGTGCGACGCGCGCTTCCTTCGTAGGCTGTCCTCGAACAGCGCCTGGGCGCGCCCCAGGTCGCCGACCGACCTCGCCACGACGCCGAGGCTGTTCAAGGCCTGGGCGATGCCCCGCTGATCGCCGCCTCGACGCCGCAGCTCGAGTGCCTGTTCGAGCCGGCGCAGCGCCTCGTCGGGTCGTTGCTCCTCATCCGCGAGGACGCCCGACCAATACGTCGCGTCCGCCAGCACGGGATCGGGTGCCTGAACGGCGGCCGCGTCGACGGCAGCAAGGCCACGCTCGAGGGTCGCGCGACCCTCCCGCGCCCGGCCGCTGATGTACCAGAACCTGCCGAGGGCAGTCGCGAGTTGCAGGGCTCGGTTGGGATCGCCGCTCGGCCCGGCGAGCCACGCGAACGCGGCCCGGGCGTCCTCGACCAGGCCTTCCAGCGCCCCGGCGGCCTCGAGGTCGCGCTCGCCCTCCAGCAGCGGCGCCCACTTGCCCGCCGCCGCGATCGCGTAGTCGGCATGTGCCCGTTGCGCAGTCTCGGCCTCGCCCGATGCGGCGAGCACCTCCGCAGCGAACTCGCGAATCGGCGTCAGGAGGCGGAACCTTGGTTCGGCTTCGCCCGCGAGCGCGACGATCAGGCTCTGGTCGACGAGCCTTCCCACGACGTCGAGGCTGTCACCGGTGTCGTCGACCGCCCCGACCGCCGCCGCGGCGGCGAGATCAAACGGACCGGCGAACACCGACAGCCGGGCGAGCGCACGCTGGTCGGGTTCCGCTACAAGCCTGTAGCTCCAGTCAATCGCGGCCCGAAGGGTCCGTTGACGGTCGGGGGCGTCGGCAGCGCCGCCTGTCAGGAGGCTGAGCTGACGGTCGAGCCGGGAAAGGATCGCTTCCGGCGAAAGGACCCGGGCACGTGCCGCGGCGAGTTCGATGGCGAGCGGCACGCCGTCGACCCGTGCGCAGATGGCCCGTACGGCCGCCGCGTTGGCCGGCGTCAGAGCGAAGTCGGGTCGAACGGCCTGGGCACGGGCGACGAAGAGCGCGACGGCGGGTGGCGTGTCGCCTGGACGACCGTCAAGTGGCAGCGGCCCGAGTGGAAGCTCGCGTTCGCCGCTGACCCGCAGGGCCGTCCTGGACGTGACGATCACGCGCGCTTCGCGGCAGGTGCCGACGATTCGGCCGATCAGACGCCCAGCCTCGCGAACCTGATCGACGTTGTCGATGAGGAGAAGGAGCGAACGATCGCGGAGGTGCTCCAGGATCGCGTCGATCGCGGCCCCGCCAGGGTTGGTCCGGGCATCGACAAGCCGCGCGAGATCGTCGGCGACGGTGTCCGTCGCGTCGGCGCTCGCGGCGTCCAGATAGAAGACGCCGTCCGGCAGCGCCGGCACGAGGTCTGCGGCCGCGCGAACTGCCACGCGGCTCTTGCCGATCCCCGCCGGACCGGTGACGGTCACCAGCCGAGATGCGCCGATGAGCTGCCGGATCGCCGCCACCGGCGCCTCGCGGTCGATCAGCGCCGTGACCTCCCGCGGCAGGTTGGTGGGGTGCGATTCCAGCGTCCGCGGGGGCCCGAAATCCGAACGGATGCCATCGATGGCAAGCTGCCAGAGATGCTCGACCCCGATGTCCTTCAGGCGATGTCGACCGAGGTCACGCAGTGCGACGCCTGCTGGAATCGAATCCGCGACTCGATCGCGGGTCTCGGCCGACAGCAGGACCTGGCCGCCGGCCCCGGCGGCAGCGATGCGCGCCGCGCGGTGGACGTCCAGGCCGAGGTAGTTGTCGCCGCCCAGGATGCCCTGCCCGGTGTGGATGCCGATCCGAACCCGGACGATGCCATCCGACGGCCACCGAGCCTTCGCCATGGCGCGTTGGATCTCAGCGGCGGCCGCGACCGCGTCGGTCGCGGCCGTGAACACGATGAAGAACGAATCACCCTCGGTCGAGACCTCGACGCCGGCGTGACCGGCGACCTCGGCGCGGATCAGGCGCTGATGGGCCGCATGGAGCTCGACGTAGCGGGGTCCAAGCGTCGTGACCAGTCGGGTGCTGCCCTCGATGTCGGAGAGCAGGAACGTGACGAGACCGGTCGGGAGCTCGCGCGCCACCATCCGAGCGTCACAGCGGCCCGACGGGCGGGCGCTCCACGATCGTCCGGCCCGCGACCAGGACGCGGCGGACGAGGTTCTCGCCGACGCGGTAGGGCAATTCGCGATACGAGCGTGCCTCGTGAATGACGAGGTCGGCCTGCTTGCCGGGTTCGATGGAGCCGACCCGGTCGCCGAGGCCCAGCGCGAATGCGCCGTTGATCGTGACGGCGGCCAGCGCTTCGCCGGCGGTCAGGTGGAGCAGCACCATCCCGAGCGTCATCGCCACCTGCATCGCGACGACCGGTGACGTGCCGGGCGTGTAGTCCGTCGACAGGCCGATCGCGACGCCCCTGTCGATCATCTCCCGAACTGGTGCGGCCTTCTCGCCGGGCACGAAAAAGAGCGAGCCCGGGATCAGGACCCCGATCGTGTCGCTGTTCGCCATCGCGCGGATCCCGGTCTCGCTGATGTGGCCGAGGTGGTCCGCGGACAGACAGTGCAACTCCGCGGCCAGCGCGGCGCCGCCGTCGTCCACCAATTGATCGGCGTGGATGCGGCCGGCGAGGCCGTGCGCGTGGGCTGCCGAAATGATCGTACGCACCTGTTCAGCGGAATAGGCTGTCGGATCGTGGAAGACGTCGACGCTCGTGGCGAGGTGCTCGCGGGCGGCTGCCGGGATGACCTCATCGACAATTCGTCGGACATAGGTATCCACGTCGGCGCCGGGGTCGGGCGGCTTGAAGTGCGCCGGCAGGGCGGTGGGGACGACACGGATCGGTGAGCGCGGTGCGACCCGTGCGATGAGGCGCAGGTGCCGCAGTTCCTCCTCGATCGTCAGGCCGTAGCCGGTCTTCACTTCCGCAGTGGTCGTGCCGTGTTCCGCGAGCCGGTGGAGGCGCAGCAGCAGCAGGGCCTCGAGTTCTTCGTCGGACGCCGCGCGCGTGGCGCGAACCGTGTCCATGGCGCCCCCGCCGGTCTTGATGAAGTCGGTGAAGGACCGACCCTGGGCGAGGCGCGCCTCGAACTCCGCGGGTCGTGAGCCGGCGAACACGAGATGCGTGTGCGGGTCGACGAAGCCGGGCGCGACCAGGCCGCCTTCGGCGTCGATGACTGACGCGCCGGCCGCGCGCGGATCGGCGACGAGCGTCGACTCGGGCCCGACGGCCTCGATGACGCCGTCGCGGATGAGAACCGCGCCGCGTTCGATCTCGCCCGGGTCCGCGAGGTCGGATCCGCGTTTGGGTCGGCCCCCGGACGCCATCGTGACGACCGACGCGGCGTTCCGGATCAACGTCGTGCTCACTGGCGGAGCATATTCCGCGCGCCACTACGCAGGAGGGGACGATGAAGAAGCAGCTGATCCATTCGCTCGGCGACTCGTCGAACATGGGCATGCTCGGCAGCAGCGGCACGTTCGCGCACGCCTACAGGATGGGCAACTTCGTGTACCTGACCGGCCAGACCGGGTTCACCCTGAACGGCGAATTGGTCGGGCCGTATGACGCGGCGGCCCAGGCCCGCCAGGCCTGCGAGAACATCAAGGCGTTGATGGAGATGGCCGGCGGCACCATCGACGACGTGGTGAAGCTCGTCGTCTATGTCACGCAGCGCGAATTCCGCGCCGAGTCCTACCCGATCATCAAGAGCTACTTCAAGGTCCGGCCGTGCGGCACGGGCGTCGTGGTGGACGGCCTGGCCCGCCCCGAGCTCGTGCTCGAGATCGACGCATGGGGCTTCATCGACGACCCCGACTGACGCGGCCGTCCGTCCGTCTACCGGGGCCGGGGCCGTCACGTCGGGCGTGACAACGCGCACACGTGCCGCACGAGATTCGTCGAACGGCATCGTCCGACGTGACGGCGCGCACAAACCGATCGACGATTCGCCATTTGTCACGGCGCGCGCAGACACACGACGAATGCCCGGCGCACGGACGCGCCCTGTTTGCGCGTTGTCACACGCTGCGGGACGGGGCAGCAGCTGTCAGGCCGGATCCGACCCCGCATCGCCGACCGACGCAGGCGGCGTCGTCGCTGCCGCAGTCGGCGCAGGAGCCGTCGGTGGTGTGGGTTCGTCGTCGCGCTGGGCTTCGCGGAATTCGCGCAGCGCGCGGCCGAGCGCGGCGCCCGTTTCGGGCAGCTTGGCCGGACCGATGACGATCAGCGCTACGACGGCGACGATCAACAGGTGCAGGGGTGAGATGGCGCCCATGGCGATCCCCGAGTAACGGCCCCCCGGCCTCCGGATCGTACGCCTAGGCCGGTCGGAACGCCTCGCGGCCGAAGACGCGGTCGATCTGCGGGCGGAACGCTTCGAGCGGCAAGGTGTCGTACGAGGGATCGAACGACGCCCCGTCGTAGTCCGTACAGAACTGGACCGTCCGCGCGAAATGTGGCGACGAGCGAATGGGCCGGACCGCGGCCTCGGCCGCGCCCGACTCGCCCCAGTACGGGTGGTTGACCATCTGCAGCTTCTGCACGATGCCGTGGTGCTTGACGACCCAGTAGACCTCGTCGCTGACGTACGGCCGGAGAATCTCCGCGGCCACCTGGCCGTGGTTCGCGGGCGCGATCCCGACCGCGGAGTCGTGGAGGAGGCAGGCGACGACCATGTCGTCGGGCTCGCCGGCGCGCAGGGCACGGGTCGCCGCCTGGAGCGAGTGATCCCAGCCGTTCACCGGATGGCCGGCGAGCGGGGCATCGCGCAGGGTTTCGAGGAGCGCGAGGGCGCCGTCGGCCGGGTCATAGAGCTCGTCCTCGAGCCGCTCGATGGTCTCCCACTCCTCGCGGGTTGCGTCGCGCATCCGGCGAAACGTCATTGGTCTAGCCCTCCGGTGCCACGAACGCGAGCAGGCGCGCCGGCGTTCGCACGAGGATCCCATCGATCGCGTCGTCGGTCAGCCCCAGTTGGCGCATCCCCGGAACGACCCGGCGCAGGATGTGCGCGAAGCCCCAGCCGCCGTAGGTCGCGGTCATCGTCTTGAAGCAGATGTCCTGCGCCACGACGAGCTGATCGCCGAAACCGGCCTCGACGAGCCATTTCAGATCGAGGATCCGTTGCGCATCCGACGGCGGCGTGCGCCGCCAGTTCGAATGCGACTGCTCGTAGCCGAACAGGTCGTACTCGATGGTGACGCCGCGCTCGAGGAGGCTCGTCTGGAGGCCCCGATCCTGACCGGTTCGGTCCATGTGGCCGAGGATGGTCCGCCGCGGATCGCCGCCGGCGGCCTCGACGATGTCGAGCAACTCGTGGACCGTCCGTGTGTCGCCGGGCGTCCAGACCTGGTGGATCGACAGCATCGCGCCGGTACGGCGTTGCGCGTCGGCCGCGGCGCGCAGGACCTTGAGCTCCAGCGCTGTCGGGCCGCCGCAGCCGATCTCGCCGATGTGGCCGGCGTTGACGCCGGTGCCGTCAACACCGTCGTCGATCTCGGCGACCATGTCGTCGGCCAGGCGTTCCTCCGGCGTCGTGGCGATTTCAGGCGGCTGGCACTGCTCCACGTACCAACCCGTGCCCATCGTCACGTGAACACCGGTGTTCAGGGAAATCCGCTGCAGGGCCGCCGGACTCCGCCCGATCCCGATCGGCGTTGTATCGACCAGGGTGCCGCCGCCGGCGGCCCGGTAGCGCGAGACCTCGTCGATCGCGACGGCTTCGTCGTCGAGCAACAGGTCGTCGATGTTCGTCTGTGGGTGATGGACGGCGTCGTGGCGATTCGCCATCGTGAGGGGCGCGTCTGCCCACGCCTCCCCCAGCTCCTGTGGCGCCGGGTCGAGCAGGCAGCGCAGGTCGAGGAGCAGGTGCTCGTGGGTCATCGTCGGGCCAAGATCCGACGGATCGACGAGGCCGCGGACGGTCTGGACGCGGCCGACACGCGCCGCCGCGGCGCTGGTCACGCTTCGGGATCCCGGCCGAGGTGCTCGCGCACGACGCGCTGGATCGCCGCCTGGATCTCGAGGTCGAACTGCGTCCCCAGGACAAGGATGTTCGCGCCCAGTCGGCGCAACTCGCGCGCGTTGCCGGGCGTGATCTGGCCTTCGACCGACGTGGGGACGGTCGCCGCGCCAACGAGCGCAGCGACCCGGTCGCGAATCTCCGACGGCAGCGCGTCGGTCGCGCCGTCCTGGCTGTAGTACTGCGGGTCGACACTGAACATGAGGCCCACGATGTCGGCCCCGGCCGCTTCGAGGGCGCGCACCCCGTCGGCGACCTCCGCGGGCGTCTCGGCCGGCAGGCCCATGTACGAGAACGGGTGCGTCACGCCGAGATCGCGATGGACGTACGCCTCGGCGAGAAGCCCGTTCGCGTGGGCGATGTCGATGAGCTCGGCGAGTTCCGCCGGCTCGTCCTTGTGGAAGTGGATGCCGTCGGCGCCGGCCTGCGAGAGCAGGAACGCCGCCTCGTCGTCGAAGCGCGCCGGCCCGATCTGGTTGAACGTGCCGCCCGCGGCGACGTTCAGGAAGACGTCCGGTCCGAGGGCGGGCCGCAACTGGCGGATCCGCGCGGCAAGGTCCGCGACCGGGACCCCGTACGACGCGAGGAGCGATTCGTAGCGTCCGCCGTGAGCGACGTCCCGGCGCGGCGGGTTCTGCGACAGGTAGATCGAGCCATGCGTGATCTCGAGGATCCGCACGCCCGACGCCAGAACGCCGGGCAGCCACGGCGCCGTGTGGGGCAGGAGATGCGCCGCGTAGACGGTCGTGCCGCCGTCGGCATCGATCGCCGCGCGCAGCTTCTCGCGGCCGATCGCGAGCTTCAGCCGCGCCGAACCTGCCAGCCTCGCGCCCATCTCCCCTCCCCGCTCGAGGCGTCGATGATGACGGAACGCCCGGTGCCGCCGCACGTCGCACCGCTACGCTCCCAGTGGGAGGAACCACGTGCCGACACTGCCGACGGACCGACTCACCGACATGATCGCCGCGAAGCGGGCCGACGCCGCGTTGCCGGGCGTCGCGGTCGGCATCGTGGCCGACGACCGCCTGGCGTGGTTCAGCGGCCAGGGCTGGGCGGACCTCGAGACGCTGGAAGCACCGACGGCCCGACATCTGGGCCGGGTCGCGTCGGTCACCAAGACGTTCACGGCGACGGCGATCCTCCAGTTGCGCGATCGCGGCCTGCTCACGCTCGACGATCCGCTGGAGCGGTTCATCCCCGAGTTCGGCGGCGTGCAGGAACGCGGCGGCCGACGGTCCGACGTCACGATCCGGCGGCTCCTGACGCATCGCTCTGGGCTCTCGACGGAATCGCCGCCGACGTGGTGGGATGGCGCCGACGGCCCGGACTTTCCGTCGCGCGACGCGATCATCGCCGCCCTGCCCCAGACGGCGGTCGTCATTCCGGCCGACTCCGCGTTCAAGTACTCCAACCTCGCGTTCGCACTCCTCGGCGAGGTCGTGACCCGGCTCGCCGGTCGGCCGTACGCGGAGCACGTCCGTGCCGAGATCTTCGAGCCGCTGGGCATGTCGTCGTCAGGCTTCACGCCGAACGACGCCAACCGCGCACCGGCGATGACCGGCTACTCGCCGGGCGATCACTCGGACCGCCCGACACCGGCCCCGACGGCTTCGCTGCAGGGCCTGACATCGGCCGGGCAGCTGATCACGAACGTCGAGGACCTTGCCGAGTGGGTCGCGTTCCAGGTTCGCGGCGACGGCCGGTCGCGCACCGGGCGCGCCATCCTGACCGAGGCGAGCCACGCGGACACGTTCCGTCCCCTCACCGTCGAACCGGATTTGTCGTGGGGCCAGTGCCTTGCCTGGCGCGTCAACCGCGTCGGCGAGCACGTCTTCCACAACCACGGCGGCAGCGTCCACGGCTTCAACACCAGCGTCTCGTTCCACCGGCCGTCGAGGATCGGCGCGATCGTGCTGACCAACCTGTGGCCGACGACCGCCGCCGCGGAATTGGCGTTCGCGCTGCTCGACGTCGTTGCCGGCGGTCCCGAGGCTCGCACCTCGCCGGCCGAGCCCGCCGCGCCGCCCGCTCCCCTGCCCGATGGCCTTCGGCCGTTCACCGGCCGCTTCCGCGCCGAGCCCGGCGTCACGGTCGACATCGTCTGGCGCGACGGCGCGCTGGCGTTTCACGTCGATCCGGGTCGGTATGCACTCCACGCGCAGGGCGTCCTCGAACCGATCGCCGGTCGTGACGGCGCGTTCGTCGTGCGCGGCGGTCGGGCCTCCGGCGAGGACTTCGCGTTCAGCGACGACGCATCGTCCTTCGAGCTGGGCGGCTTTCGCTACACGCGATCCTGAGCCGGGCCGAGGCGCCGCACGACCGGCTCGATCCGGTCGACCCAGAGCGCGTACTGCGCGGCACTCGGATGGAGGCCGTCGCCCGCGACGAGCGATCGGTCCGCCGCCGCACGTAGCGACACGTCGTACGTGTCGACGTGCGCGATCCCCCGCTCCGCGGCAAGGGCCGCGAGGGTCGCATTGTTCTCCACGATCCCGGCCGACTGCTCGCGGGGATCGCCGAAGGACGCACCGGCAGGGGTGACGGTGTAGTCGGGCGTGGCGACCGTGACGATGCGGTCGGCCGGGAGCCGCGCGACGAGGTCGTCGAGGATCGCCGCCGCGTTGCGCCGGAAGACGCCGGGCGGAACGCCTTTCCAGCACATTGGGATCCTAAGCTTAGAATTCCACGTGGACAAGTTGTCGCG
>JADMIO011121753.1_pt1 | contig 13555 bp, 14 predicted proteins | sample 8958161 | NCBI WGS metagenome assembly JADMIO01 (sample SAMN16585339, study PRJNA669376) | soil metagenome | isolation source: Crop rotation soil | place: USA: Cullars Rotation, Alabama | collected 2011 | reverse complement strand
TGCGCCGTCAGCTGGTATCCCAGGCCCAACTGCATAATGGCGTCTATCATTTGCGGCTTATTCCCCGAAGTTTCGGCAATACCGCGCGCTTTCTCAAAATACTTTACCGCAGTTTCATATTGCTTGTAACATTGCAGATACCTGTTCCCCAGGAAAGAGTTGGCCCTGCTCAGTCCCTTGTGCCATTTTATTTGTTCCGAGAGTTTCAGGGCGTTGTTTACACAATCAAAATAGAAGAGGGAGTCCGTGCAATCCAGCACCTCAGCTTGCCCCAGCATCAGGTTTATGCGCGCGGTATCGCTTTTAGCTGCAGTGATAACTTTGTGAAAAGAATCTATACTGGCGGCAGTGTGTTGTGCCCACAGAGGAATGGCAGACATCAGCGTAGCGCTTACTAAAATGAGTAGCCGTAAACAGTATTTTAGTTTTGCCATGCCATAAGTTTATGGGAATAGGGCACCTTCTGACCGGTGGCCTTAGTCTTTATCTGACATAAACACCAACGCACCCGCCCGGTATTAATATACTAATGGTTTGGTGATTGTAAGTGAACACCTGCCATCAGACTCCTGGCTGGGAGGCGTATATTTTGCCGAATAACCATCCGGAATAACATACAGCACTGGTACACCACACGCCTTGGCTAACTCAGGATCTGCGAAGGTGTAGCCCTTGGAAAAAATATAGTTTTGCATGTTCTGCGGCACTATGAATCCCGCAGCTTGTCCATCGGCCAGTTTGAAAGTCATGGTAACCACGGTATGTCCGTTGCCATCATCCCCCACATAATTAAATTCGGTAAAAACGCCGGGCGAATTGGCGCCCATCTTGCAAACTCCTGTACCCCCGCAACCGGTTCCCGAAGGCCGGCCGTAATAAACCATCGTTCCGCCACAGAATGAAAAGCCAGGGACAAGAATGGCTGCTGCCAAACACGCTACGAATAGTATAGTTTTAAAATGCATGAACATATTTTTTTACCTGCTGAATATTTTGATAATATTGAACTACTTAGACCCGCTACGCGATAAAGCGGGAATAAAAATACATTTATTTTTGAATTTCTTAATTAATTTATAACAGGCACCGGCAGCATGCACCGGCTGCTTTATCTGGTTGCCATTGTGTATTTTGCCCACCTCATATGCCGCCGTCAACCTTTAACAGAACACGCATGGCCCCCACACCCAGCGGATACCTGCACCTGGGCAACATTCTGTCATTCGCCCTCACAGCGGCCCTGGCTCGCAAAACCGGCGCAAGGATACTGCTGCGCATTGACGACTTCGACATGGAGCGAACGAACAGGTTGTTTATCCAGGATATTTTTGACACACTCAGCTTCCTGGCAATTCCATGGGATGACGGCCCGCGGACTATGCAGGAATATGAGAACGAATATTCGCAGCGCCACCGCATGAATAAGTACAATGCCGCATTGGAACAACTGAAGGAAGGTGGATGCCTGTTTGCCTGCAAATGCTCCCGCACGCAGGTACTCAGCGTAGGGCCTGACCAGGGATATCCCGGCACGTGCCGCAACCTCCATATTCCGCTCGATACCGAAAATACCAGCTGGCGCCTGCATACCACCGACACCCTGGACCTACGGGTGAAAACACTGAGCGGAACCGTTGCAACCCATCTGCCGCAGTCCATGCGCGATTTTATTGCCCGCCGAAAAGACCGAATACCAGCCTACCAGCTTATCTCTGTGCTCGATGATCTGCACTACGGGGTAGACCTCGTGGTTCGTGGTGATGACCTCTGGGCGTCAACACTTGCGCAGCACTACCTGGCGCAGGCGCTGCAGCTCCCTGCATTTGCCGGTACCACATTCTATCATCACCCGCTCATCATGGGGCCTGACGGCAACAAGCTGTCCAAATCTGAGGGGGCTACCTCTGTGCACTACCTGCGCAAGGAACACAAAACTGTAGCTGATATTTACAACAGCATTGGCCGTGCGCTGCGTGTAGACGGCGATGTGCGCAACTGGGAAGAACTGGTGGCAAAACTGGATATTCTACCCGCAGATATGTAACTTAGTGAGATGAAACCTTCACTCATTAAATACGTGTTGCTGTCGGCAATGCTTTTTTGCGGGCCGGGGGCCATGAGCTGCATCAACGAATACCGGGCGCTGCTGAAAGGTGGAACAGTCTTTACGCAAGTGCAAACCGGACCCGTACGGATACAGCATTACCTCGATGACACGGACAATTATGTCAGGAAGCTGTTCGCAGCTGACAGCACCTGGAAAGCCACCGGCAGGATCGAAGACTACTCCGATTATGGCGCTATGCTCGTATATAACCGGCAGTATGCCGATGCCAGAACGGTGTTCATAGAGATAGAAGCAAAACAACCCGGGCTATATGCCACCGCTGCTAACCTGGGCACCACTTATGAACTGCTTGGCCGGAATGACAGCGCACTGTACTGGATAGAAAAAGCAATAGCCATAAATCCGGGATCACACGACAGCTCCGAGTGGATACATGTGAACATACTAAAGGCAAAAATAGAAGCCAATGGCAACGATGCCTGGTACGCCACACACCATATAGTGCCTGTAGACATGGGCGATGGTGAAATACCCGAAAGCAAAACGAGCATTGACCTGAAAACATTGGAAACCCAGTTGCGTTACCAGCTTGGCGAGCGCATGTCGTTTGTGCAGCCAAAGGACCCGGTGGTAGCGCACTTGCTGTTTGAACTGGGCAATATTACTGCTGTAAACATGGATGTAAAAAGCGCACTGCTGGTATACGAGCAGGCCATAAAATACGGGTATTCGTCTCCCGTAATGACAAAACGGATCGCCTATTTTGAGGCCCTGCAGCAGAAAGCAGAAACGAAGAACGCCGTCAAAGATGCTAAGACATTTGTGGGCCGGCACATGACCCTCCTGGTTGCCAGTGCGTTTGTGCTGCTTGCCGTTGTAGTATTTATTCTCTGGAAATTAAAGAAAAGAAAGAAATGATCCTGCCGCTGGCACAGTCTTGAAAAAACTGGTCTGCAGATACCACGTTATTGCTCCGTTAGGACGATGTTAGTGACTTAACAAGAGCTGACCCCGACAGGGTCAAACGTTTATAGTAATATGAACCCAAAGTGACCTCGATGCTGAAGGTATCGCACTTCTCGACGCAAGTCAAAATCTAAGGTAAATGACATTGGCCGTTAGAAGCAAAAGCGCTATATCAAAAAATTAAAAACAGGCATGCGCTCCATCGGGCCGCAACATTTCGCGGTTCAAATTTTTTTAAACAAGGTGACCCTCGGACATATACTTATGTATAAATGACACTATCTGGCATACTATTTGCTCTATGTTCCTGCAGACCACCTTATGAGAACTTTTATCCTTGCCGCGCTTATTGCGCTTTATAGTATGTGTGCTATGGCCCAGGGCCGCCACATTGGTATCGAAGCGGGCGCAGGTGCCGCTGTCTTTTTTCACCTTCTCCCTGTGTCCCGGGACGGCACTTCAGGCGGAAATGTGTCCGGTCAGTCGCGTGCAACGCTGTTTGCCGGCGTAAGCTATCTCAGGAACGACAGCAGTCACCGGCGCACTTACTGGGGCCTGAACGTAAGCCTGCAACAATATTCCTTTCAATATGGGTATCGTTCAGGCGGCCACAGCTGGGGCGAAACAATTGATCAGAAAAGTGGCTTTCTACGCGTAGCGCCAAAGGTGGAATTCGGGTTGGGGCGCAGCCAGACTATACATATTTCGCTGATGATGCATGTGGGCTTTCTGCTTTGGGCAAACCAAACTACAACACCATACTACGGCTACCCTTCCCCGCCTCCACATTCGTCAACAGACAATGTGAGCAAAATCATATGGCAGCCGGCGCTGGCGGTGAGCCGGCATACGCGGTTGGGCAACAACTGGGACCTTGTTTTCGCCGCTGGCTGCAGTATCATGCCGGGTAATCTTACTACTTTGAACGGAGATGGTGTCCATCCGGGCAATGTCTATGTCACTGCCGGTCTGGCCAGGGTATATCACCGGTTACCTGCGATCGCGAAGGTAAAATCACCGTCCGATTATCGTATGGAAGAAATAAGACAAAAACAGCTTGATCAGGTTGAAAGAATCCTTGATAAATTTAATAAAAAGAAACCGGCAAAGTAGCGATCGATATTGTACACTATTTGCGTTACTTCCTTACAAACCACCTTATGAGAACCTTTATCCTTACCGCATTTGTTGCGCTTTATAGTACCTGCGCTATGGCCCAGGCCCGCTACCTGACCCTGGAAGCAGGCGCTTCCACCTCAGCACTTTTTTTTTCTTCCAACCATCGCGCCTCCCACCATTCAAGCCCCGCATTGGTTGCCGGTATAAGCTATCTCAGGAACGACAGCAGCCACCGGCACAATTACTGGGGTATCAGCATGAGCCTGCAGCGAAATTCCTTTGGTTATGGGTACCGTTCAGGTGGCCATAGCTGGGGCGAAACAATTGATCACAAGAGTGGTTTTCTTTGCGTAGCGCCAAAGGCCGAATTCGGGCTCGGGCGCAGCCAGGGCATACATATTTCGCTGATGATGAATGTAGGCTGCCTGCTATGGGCCGAACAAACTACAACATCAGCAATCGGCTACTCTCCCCCGCCGCCGTATTCCTCCGCAGGCGATGTGAACAACGTAATATGGCGGCCGGCGCTGGCAGTTAGCCAGCATATGTGGCTGGGTAATAACTGGGACCTTGTATTCAACGCTGGCTGCAGCATCATGGTGAGTAACCTTACCAGTCTGCACGGGGAACAAATTCATCCCGGAAGTGTCAATGTCAATGTGGGTCTGTCCAGGGTGTATCACCGGTTACCGGTAATCGGTGAGGTTATACCATAGCTCATTTCCTGTATTAATCATATAAAATAAAAACAGTTTAATCAGATTGAAAGAATGTTTGGTAAATTTAGAATAATGAAAAAGGCCCTGCTTATCACTTTCCTGTTGCTGTGCAGCGTCCTCTCCCGGTCGCAGGTGCGGTTCGGTGCGTATGTGGCGGGCGGTATTACTACATCCAGCGTGCAGGATGTTACGCCGTCATTCGGCATAGAATGTATGAAAGCCGTAGACCGCAATGTATATGCCGGGCTGAGCATGATATGCGAACGGTATTCCATCATCAGTAACTACAGCAAAGAATCGGCCTATACCATGGGCTTTCACCGCACCAGGGAGCAAAAGAGCACCTACCTGTTCGTGGCGCCCAAAATTGATGGCGGCATAGGTCAAAACAAACAACGGATACATCTGCTCCTGTCCCTGGGTGTAGGCTACCTGCTCGGCGGCAGCCAGCTCACCATAGACCAGGGCTCACTGGTTGCCAGCAAAAATGCGCGCTACAGCCTCGACACATTCAATACATCGGGCAACATAAACAAAATGGTATTCCGCATGGGTATGGGCGTATCTGAGCACCTGGGTCTTTCACGCAACTGGGAGCTGGTCTTTACCCAGGAGGCAGGACTGCTGCCATCGGTGGCAAAATACTTTTCCTTCCAGGTAGGGCTGATGCATAAATATGTGCGGAAGGTAGCCGGGAAGAACGCAGCTGCTAAATGATGTTGATTTTTTACATCAATACTATATTATCCAAATAGGTTAACTTTGCCGCCCATTTCCTTTTGATACTTCATGGAATTACCACAGGGTAAAAAAGTTTATTTCGCTTCCGATTTCCACCTGGGAATTCCTGACCACGCCACCAGCCTGGAGCGGGAACGACGCATATGCGCCTGGCTGGATGGTATAAAAAGCGATGCCGCACAGCTATTCCTCGTTGGCGACCTTTTCGATACCTGGTTTGAATATAAAAATGTTGTGCCCCGTGGCTTTACCCGTTTTATGGGCAAGCTGGCCGAGCTCAGCGACAATGGCCTGAAAATAGAAGCCTTTACCGGCAACCACGACCTGTGGATGCTGGACTATTTTGCACGGGAACTGAATATACCTGTTCATCACGGGCCGGTGCAAAGAGAGATAAACGGAAAGAAGTTCTTTATAGCCCATGGCGATGGTCTTGGTCCCGGCGATCACGGCTATAAATTCCTGAAAAAGGTGCTGCGCAGCCCCGTATCGCAATGGCTGTACAGGCGTGTGCACCCGGATACAGGCGTGGGTATGGCATCATGGTTCAGCAGGCTGGGACCAAAACATGCCGATGCCCCGGTAAAAGAGTTCCTGGGGCCGGAGAAGGAGTGGCTGGTGCAGTTTTGCATGGAAACATTGAATCATCAGCACTTCGATTATTTTATCTTCGGGCACAGGCATATAGCCATAGAGTACCCGCTGCCACAAAGCAGCCTGTATGTGAACCTGGGCGACTGGATACGGTACGATAGTTATGCGGAGTTTGATGGGAAGGATTTGAAGCTGAAATACTATAAACCCCTGACCCCTAAAGGGGGACCAGGGATTTAGCTGCAGGGCTGAATTTTGAGAAGAGACGCTCTGAGGCCGAATTGTTTTTGGGCAGTTTAAGAGGATTACTTTTGAGAAAAAGACGATCGTAAATGACTAACAACAGGAACATTATTAATTAACCAAAATGGGGAAGCCCCTTCAGGGGTTTGGGGTATGAAACGTACACTGGTAATAATAAGGCATGCGAAAAGCAGCTGGTCGAACCCGCTGCAGAGCGACTTTGAACGGCCGCTGAACGAGCGTGGCAAAAAAGAAGCCCCGGAGATGGGCGAGAGGCTGAAGGAGATGGGCGTGATCCCCGACCTGATAGTAGCGAGCTCTGCCAACCGCACCCGGCAAACGGCTAAACGTATAGCTAAAGAAACCGGCTATGATGCCGATAAGATCAAATGGGAAGAAAAATTGTATCATTGTATTCCTTCGGTTTTCGAAGAGGTGATCTACGAGCTCAGCGACAAGGTGAAAACCGTGTTTATTGTGGCGCATAACCCGGGTATCACTGAATTTGTGAACCAGCTGTCACCGGATTTCAGCATAGACAATATGCCGACCTGCGGTATGGTGGGCACGCATGTGGAAACTGACGAATGGAACAACTACTCGATTGCAAAACGAAAAGTATTTTTTTATGAATATCCCGGTAAAGAAAAGTCCTGACCCGGGTAAAGATCAACTATCAAAGAAGTAAGATGATAACACCAAATAAATCAATAGTACAGATAACCGGTATACTCGAAAAACTGTTTGAGGAGCATTTTGAAAAAAAACCCGAAAGTATTGAAGCCCTGGCCGTATCCGGCTCAGACCGGCGCTACTACCGCATGAAGAGCGGCAAAACGTCGGCGATTGGCACTTACAATACTAATATTGCAGAGAATAATACTTACTTCTACTTTACCGAGTTGTTTCGCAAGCACCAGGTAAACGTGCCCGAGGTGTACAAGACAAGTAAAGACCGCCGCTCCTACCTGCAGCAGGACCTCGGTGGTGTTTCCCTGTTCGACCTGGTGCTGAAGGATGGCTATACCGAACCGGTGAGGAAGCTATACCACAAAGCGCTGGCCCAACTGGCAAAGGTACAGTGGATAGCCGGCAGGGAAGCCGATTTCAAACAGTGTTTTGCCGCAAAGCAGTTCGACGAGAAGGCCATCATGTCCGATCTGCTGTATTTTAAATATTACTTCGCCGACCTGCAGGGCATTTCATACGACCGTGGCGGGCTTATAAGTGAGATGGAGCTGCTGAGCAAGGACCTGGGCCGTGTGCAGCCGCAGACACTCATGTACCGCGACTTTCAGAGCCGCAATATAATGGTGTATGACGGCAAGATATACTTCATAGACTTCCAGGGCAGCATGCAGGGGCCGCCGCAGTACGATATCGCATCACTGCTGTGGCAGGCGCGCGCGCAATTGCCGGGTGCATGGAAGGAAGACCTGCTGAATGGATACATCAGCAGCCTCAACGATCTGCATGTGCCACGTATGGACGAGATCTACTTCAGGCGCGGATATGTACAGTTTGTACTGGTGCGCCTGCTGCAGGTACTGGGATCATATGGCTTCAGGGGATTGCTGCAGCACAAGGCTCATTTTATTACCAGCATTGGTCCGGCGCTGAAAAACCTGGAGCTTTTCCTGTCCGACCATCCGCAGACACCGGCATACCCCGAATTGAGGTCGCTGCTGGAAAAACTGTCCACACCTGAAATGCAGGACAGGTACACCTACACACATACGGAAGAGAAACCAAAGCTGACGGTGCAGATCTGTAGCTTTTCATACAAGAACGGCATACCTAAAACATCAGGACCGCATGGCGGCGGCTACGTATTTGATTGCAGGGGCATTCTCAATCCCGGCAGGTATGCGGCATACAAGTACCTCACCGGTAACGAGGAAATGGTGCGCCAGTTCCTGGAGCGGGAATCGCGCATGCCCGACTTTATGAATTATGTGTATTCGCTGGTATCTATAAATGTGGAAGATTACATAGCGCGTGGTTTTGAGCAACTCAGTGTGTCGTTCGGCTGCACGGGTGGCCAGCACCGGTCTGTGTATGCTGCCAACCAGCTGGCCAATTACCTGAAGACCCGGTTCAACCTTGAGGTAGTTGTTACCCACTGCAATGAAGATAAATGGCTGCTGCAGAAAGAAGCAACAGAAGCTTAGTAACGCTGTATGCCGCACTAAACTAAAAACATAGCCCAGGCGTTTTAACCTTGGGTAAAGAATAAACAGGGACTACAACCGTTTCAACGGTTTAAATATTATAGGTTGTTAATTAAGCCCCGGCTTTTATTATATTGATCTTACCAAAAAACATTAAAGGACAGGAAAACCTGTCCTTTAATGTTTCTAAAACCACACTAAAACAAACTTTGTATTTAATACATTGACCCGCCTGCCAGTGGTGGCATTGGTTCGGGATTGCTTACATTCACGTTGCGCTGCCTGTTTACTTCAGGGCCTTCGCTTTGGGGGCTGGGGCAACCTTCATATGGGTTGCGGTTTTGCTGCGCTACATTCTCGCCTACATAACATACCTTGATACGGCCCCTCCTGGGATAATAACCTTCATATGACTTAGTATTTGTAACCACGTATGACTGCGACTGCGGAACAGTTGGGTCTGGTTGCTCCTGGGTCTGGGTATTTACTGCATACTCCTGGTCGTAGTTGCGGGCAGGTGTCTTTTTTACCAGCATGTAGGAGTAATTGGTAGAGTTATACTTGTTGGGTGTTTCGCAGCATATGTAGTAGCCGTTGTCGTTCATACATACCTTAAAGTTCTCGGCATACTTGGTTTTGTAGCACGATACTTTTTTATCGCCTGTTATACGGCATACCTTATCTTTCTTTACGCCGCAGAATTTTGCTGTCTGTGCCTGTGCACCACCAAATGCTAATGCTGTAATGGCCAGCGCTGCTATCATCTTTTTCATAATCTGCTATATTTAAGGTTTAACTAAAAAACTTGTTGTCAGACTACATGGAGTAAAAACCGTACCACGCCCTGTTAATGAAAAATAAAAAAGGCTAATCGTTTGCAGATCAGCCTGTAAATAGCCTCATATTGGGGTACGATTATGATCAGCGTACTATAACAGCAGCGCCGTGACGGTGGCCATGACCGTGCCCGTGACGGTGATGACGATGCCCGCCGCTCGCCTCAACATAGCACGAGCTTAGAAATGTAACCGTTATTAACCCAATGGTTATGATTAAGTTTTTCATTTTTTCAGAAACCCTGTTTTACAGAGGGTTCCCCACTTCAGAATAAAAAGCAGTCCACCGAGCCTTAAGGAAAAGTAAAAGTGACAATGCTAGCCGGTTATTTTCCGTACCCGTTTGGCAGTTTCTTCCCTGCCTATCACCTCAGCTATTGCAAATACACCGGGCCCATACTTACCACCCACCAGCATGATACGGAGCGGCAGCAGCACATCACCTTTTTTCAGGCTATACTTTGGCAGCAGATCATTGAATGAAGCCTCCAGCGCATCGTGGTTCCATTCGGGTATGTTGTCGAAGCCGGCTATCCATTCTGCGAAGAACTGCTGCTTCTGGTCGTTCCATTTTTCGCGAATGGTGGCTTCCTCTTTTATCTCGGGTGTGGCAAAGAAGAAGTGCCCCTGCGCCCAGAAATCAGGCAGCAACGTGCAGCGTTCTTTGATGAGAGAGATTATCAGTCGTAAGTCGTAAGTCGTAAGTCGTGAATCTCCGGCGTTCTTCAATCCGTCTGCTATATACGGTGTGATCAACGGCTCCAGCGCTTCGTCGCTGGTATTCTGTATATACTGCTGATTGAACCATTTGGCTTTTTCAAAATTGAACTTGGCGCCCGCCTTGTGTATTCGGCTGATGGAGAACGCATCTGCCAGGCTGTCGAGTGAGAACAGCTCCTGCTCGGTGCCGGGGTTCCAGCCCAGCATGGCCAGCATGTTTACAAATGCCTGCGGCAGGAAGCCCATCTCTTTAAAGCCGCCCGTGGTCTCACCTGTTTTTGGGTCGGTCCAGTTCATGGCAAAGACCGGGAATCCCAGGCGGTCGCCGTCGCGCTTGCTCAGCTTGCCGTCGCCATCGGGTTTCAGTATCAGCGGCAGGTGTGCCCATTGGGGCATATGCTCCTTCCAGCCCAGGTACTCCCACAGCAGCACATGTACAGGTGCGCTGGGCAGCCACTCCTCGCCGCGGAAGGCGTGGGTTATCTTCATCAGGTAGTCATCTACCACCACAGCCAGGTGGTAAGTGGGCATGCCATCGGCTTTCAGCAGCACTTTATCATCCACCAGCGAGCAGTCGAACGATATATCGCCACGTATCATATCCGTAAGCTGCAGGTTTGGGTTTTCCGGCATTTTTATGCGTATCACATGGCGTACGCCTTGTTCCAGCAGCGCTGCTACTTCATCAGCCGGCAGGGAAAGCGAATTGCGCATAGCCCCGCGGCATTTGTGATCGTACTGCCAGTTGGTCTTGCTCTCTTTTGCTTCCTTGTGTTTTTGTTCCAGTTCCTCCGGTGTGTCGAATGCGTAGTAGGCATATCCCGCGTCTACCAGTTGCTTTGCATACTGGTGGTAGAGCGGCTTGCGCTCGCTCTGGCGGTAGGGCGCATATGGGCCTCCTTTTTCGGGGCTTTCATCTGGTTCCAGTCCGCACCACCTCAGGCAATCCATTATATACTGCTCGGCGCCGGGCACAAAGCGGCTCTGGTCTGTATCTTCTATACGCAGCACAAAGTCGCCGCCATTGGCGCGTGCAAACAAGTAATTATATAATACGGTACGCACACCACCCAGGTGCAGCCCGCCAGTGGGACTTGGAGCAAAACGAACACGGACTTTCATAGCGCGCAAAAGTAACCAAAAAAAACCTCACCCCCGACCTCTGCCAGCGAGAGGAGAAGTTAGATGGCCCGAGTCAGGTAGATAAGCTCCCTCCTCAGCCAAACCGGCATTATTTTATTTCATTGGCCGGACAAGGTAGTTGAACCTGGCGTTCACATCATCAAATAAAATGACATTTACGTATTGCTTCTTAGTGCGGGTATTGGTATACAGGTGTATCTCTGAACTTGTTCCCCTGTCATCTGTTGCAGTATATGCAATACAGGTAAGGCTGTCGTTTTTAATTTTTTTCCCTTCGCCAATGAAATAGTAAATATTCTTTGCCGATGTATCCTGCTCTCCCAGTATCCGCATAGAGCCATTTGCAAATTTCATGATGTGATTAGTGGGAACGCCATCTCCAAGTGGTACAAACACTCCAGATTCCTTCTTGTAGCTATACATAATGCAGTAGGACGACTTGAATTTCTTCGTATCCTGTAGCGGAGCAACCCACAAGGAATAATAGTATGAATACTGCCTTTTTCAAATACTTTTGTTTTTGATAAAGATATAAAAAGGAAATGGATACGGTCCATTGGAATATTGCCGATCGAAAATAACTGTACAGGTTTTTATTGATTATCAGCATTTTAGTGCTTGAAAATCGTACAGGTGTGCGGTTTTTATCTCGTGGTGAGCACCTATGTTGTCTGTCCGGCTCGAGAAGGGCGGGCACATGGGCACCGCCCCTACAAGTGTTTTCAAAAAAATAATTGTACACATTTTTATTGATTATCAACGTTTTAGTGGTTGAAAATCGTACGCCCCTGCCCCTCCCGAAAAATCGGGACCTTGTGCCGGAGAGTACGCTTGTATCGAGATTTGTCTGCAGCCCCCCTTATTTTTTAGAGCACGTTTGCTAAAAATCGTACAGAGTGTTATTGATAATCAATTATTTAGTGTTGAAAAATCGTACAGGTGTATGGTTTTTTGTCAGGCGGCGGCGGTAGCTGGGGACTGGGCTGTTTTTAGTTTTTCTTCGGCGGCCCAGCGGATAACGTCGTCTTTATCGAATTCGTTTTCCAGCCAGCGTGTGGCGGGGCCGGGTTGCGGGATGAAGCCTTCGTCGTTCATTTGTACCGGGCGGAATTCTTTTGGGTCTACGGCGGCTTTTCCGGTTACGAATTCTTCGATGTGGGGCTGGAGCTGTTCTGTTAGTGCTGGGTCTTTAGTGGCCAGGTGATCGGTGAATTGGGCGAGGGTCTGCATGCTTTCGTTGAGGGCGGCGCGGCGGGTGAGTTTGTTGATGGTGAGCATGAGCTTGTTCATGGCGTTTACTTCCTGTAGTGTTACTGGTTTATCTACCCTTTCTTCGGACAGGAGGTGTTTTGTCAAGTTACCGAGAATCTGGTAGAGGTTCTGGACGAGGAAGACGGGCATGAATTCTGCGTTCCTTTTGAGGGTTTCCCAGTTGTGCTGCACGATCCACTCATGCAGTGTGGAGCGGCTGATACCAACGTTTTTGGCTATTGCTGAATTGTTGAGGCCTGTCTGGAAATAAAGCCTCTGAGCGGCGATCTGTTCGTTTGTTTTCATAATTAAGTTGTATTTTTTGACAAAATTATGAAATAGTTTTTCAATTAGCCAAATATTTTGTAAAATTGTGGATATCTTTTTGTCTGGACTAAGACCTGCCTATCGGTAGGCAAGTTTATAGGATTTTTTGGATTTTAAGATGTGTGTCGTGTTCGCAAGGAGGACGCTTCTGTGCTTGTTGGGAGCGAGATGCCCGGTCAGTGGGGGCCTCTCCACGGCCCGATGAAAAATCGGGATAGACTTCAGAGCCTGCCTCTCGGCAGACGGGGGAGCCGGAGATTTGATGTCCGCGCTGTGCGCGGGTGTTATTGCGGCGAAATTCTCAAAGGACATGGCGGGTACGGGAGAAACCCACGGCTATATCCATTTTTATTTCGCGGGCAATTCATCCGCTGCGACGTCAAGCAACTCAAATAGCCAGATAAGATCATAAAACAGGTCTTCGACTTGAAGCCGTGCCCATCCTTTTGCACTGAGAAATAATTGAGCAGCAGTGTGCGCAAGTTGCGGCTCAGCCGTACCGGCTGTGCGGATTCAAAAAACGTTCTGTTTCTTTTTGCAGTTCCGGCGGGAGGGTGGATTTGTTTTTCATGATGGAGCGATTATTTTCAAAAATAGTAAATAAATTTTAAAAGCGCGTTATAACGCGCTTTTATTCTTAAAAATATCGGCAGTTTT
>JADMIO012727134.1_pt1 | contig 13556 bp, 14 predicted proteins | sample 8958161 | NCBI WGS metagenome assembly JADMIO01 (sample SAMN16585339, study PRJNA669376) | soil metagenome | isolation source: Crop rotation soil | place: USA: Cullars Rotation, Alabama | collected 2011 | reverse complement strand
CTTTCCCGCAGCGGCATGAGCGACCCGCCGCTGCCACACGGCCCGCGGCGCACGCCGACACGTCACTGCGCGCGACCCGCGAGTCGCTGCGTGGCGCGGCGGCCGCGCCGGCATCGCATCGCGTCCTCGGCCTCGCGCGGCGTCTGCTCTACACGCGTCCGGCCCTGCATGCGTTCGGTCACATGATCCTGCTCGTGGCGGTGAAGCGGTGAGCGCGCCGTCAGTCTCGGTGCTGATGGCCGTCTACAACGGCGAGCCGTGGCTCGGCGAGGCGCTCGGCAGCGTGCTGGAGCAGTCGCTGAAGGATCTCGAGCTCATCGTCGTCGACGACGGCTCCACGGACGGCACCGCCGAGCGGCTGGCGGCGATCCGCGATCCGCGGTTGTCGGTCTTGAAGCAATCGCGCGGAGGCCAGACGGCGGCGCTGAATCGCGCGCTCCGCGCGGCCCGCGCGCCGCTGGTGGCGCGCATCGACGCGGACGACGTGGCGCTTCCCGAGCGCCTCGCGCGGCAGGCGGCGTTCTTGTCGGCGCATCCCGAGGTGGGACTGCTCGGGACCGCCGCGCGAGAGATCGCGCCGTCGGGCGACGTGGTCGAGACGCTCACGCCGCCGTGCGAGGACCGGGACATCAGGCGGGCGCTGATGCGCGCGAACCCGTTCATCCACTCCTCGGTGATGTTCCGCAGGTCGACCATCGATCGCGTCGGCCTGTACGACGAGTCGTTCGCGGTCGCCCAGGACTACGAGCTCTGGCTGCGCATGAGTCGCGTGACGCGGCTGGCGAATCTGCCCGAGCCGCTCGTGCTGCGCCGCCTGGCGCCGGGGCGCCTGTCGAGCGCCCGCGACAGCACGCGGCTGCGCGATGAGCTCGTCGCCAAGCTCCGCGCCGTGCGCACGGGGACGATACCGCCGTGGTCCGCGGTGTTCATGGTCAAGCCGCTCGGCGCGCTGCTGCTGCCGACGCCGATCCGGCGCGCCGCGCGCTCCGTGCTCGCCGGCCGCCAGCAGTGACGGAGCGGCCGCCGCGCCGCCCCGTCCTCCAGCTCCTCGTCTCCACCAAGCCCGGCGGCGGTCCGCAGCACGTCGCCACGCTGGCGCGGGGACTGCGCGCACGGGGCTGGCCGCTCGTCGTGGCCGGGCCGGCCGACGGCGTTCTGTTCGACGCGTTCCGGACGAGCGGCATCGAGACCGTCGAAGTTGCGACGAATCGGCTCACGCCGGCCCCGCTGTTCCAGCTGCTCCGCCTGGTGCGCACGCGCGGCATCGCGCTCGTTCACTCGCACGGCAAGGGCGCGGGACTCTACGGCCGCCTCGTCGCGCGGCTGAGCGGCATTCCCGCCGTTCACACCTTCCACGGCCTCCACTTCGAGACCTACCGGGCGGTCGCGCGCGTCGGGTATCTCGCGCTGGAGCGGCGGCTCTCGGCGTGGACGGCGCGGATCGTGAATGTCTCGCGCGCGCAGGAGACCGAGGGCCTCGCGCTGCGACTCTTCGAGGCGCGGCAGAGTCGCGTGATCGCAAACGGCGTGGACATCGAGCGGCTCGGCGCGGAGGCGCTGGACCGCGACGCGGCGCGCGCCCGACTCGCGCTGCCGTCCGGCCGCCTGATCGTCGGCACCATCGCGCGCTTCGATCCGGTCAAGCGGCTCGATGTGCTGATCGAGGCGACCGCGCGCGAGCCGGAGGCGACCCTCGTCCTGGTGGGCGACGGCGAAGAGGCGCCGCGGCTGCGCGCCCTGGCGGCCGCACGGCGGCTCGGATCGCGAGTCGTGTTCGCCGGCGAATGCCAGGACGCTGCGCGTCTGCTGCGCGCGTTCGATGTGTACGCGAGCGCGTCCCGCAAGGAAGGGATGCCGCTCGCCATCCTGGAGGCGATGGCTGTCGGCTTACCGATCGTGGCGAGCGACATCCCGGCGCACCGTGAGGTGCTCGGCGCGACGTCGGCGGGGCTGGCGCCGGGCACCGTGGAGGGCTTCACCAGGGCGCTCGGGATGCTGGCGCGCGACGCCGCCGCTCGCCTCGCGCTCGGCGAACACAATCGCACGCGTGCGTGCAGCGAGTTCGACGCGGTGGCGATGGTCGATGCCGTCGCGGCGCTGTACGACGAGGTGTTGCGCGCTACGGCGACGTCCTGAACGTGTAGTAGTATCGGGGGGATGCGCGTCCTCATCACGGGGATCACGGGCTTCGTCGGCAGCCATCTCGCCGAGTGGGCCCTGGCGCAGGGCGCCGACGTCGTCGGGTCCGTCCGCTGGCGGAGCAACACCGAGCACATCGAGCACCTGCGCGACCGCATCCAGCTCGTCAATTCCGACCTGCGCGATCTGTCCTCGGTTCGCACGCTCCTGGAGCAGGCGCGCGCCGACTACATCGTTCACCTCGCCGCGCAGAGCTTCGTCGGCGCCTCCTGGGAAACGCCGATGGAGACGCTGCTCACCAACGCCGTGAGCCAGATGAACCTCTTCGAGGCCATCCGCCAGCTCGGCGCCAAGGCCCGCTTCCTGGTCATCGGCTCCAGCGAGGAGTATGGGCTCGTGTATCCCGACGAGCTTCCGATCCGGGAGACGAATCCGCTGCGGCCACTCTCGCCGTATGCCGTCAGCAAGGTCACGCAGGACCTCATGGGCTTCCAGTACTGGAAGAGCTATGGCCTCGACATCGTTCGCGCGCGCGCCTTCAATCACGACGGGCCGCGCCGCGGGGACGCCTTCGCGACCTCGAGCTTCGCCAAGCAGATCGCCGAGGCGGAGGCGGGGCTGCGGGAGCCGTACGTCGAGGTCGGCGATCTCAAGCCGACGCGCGACTTCTCCGACGTGCGCGACATCGTCCGCGGCTACTGGGCGCTGCTGGAGCACGGCCCGGCCGGTGAAGTCTACAACCTCTGCTCGGGCGTCGACTGGTCCATCGAGCGCATCCTGAACTTCCTTCTCGCGCACTCCAAGCTGGAGCGCGTGGAGATCCGCCCGGATGCCGGGCGGCTGCGGCCGTCGGATGTCCCCGTGCTGCGCGGAAGCGCCGACAAGATCCGCGAGGCGGTCGGCTGGACGCCGCGCATCCCGCTCGAGCGAACCCTCGTCGACCTCCTCGACTATTGGCGACGGCAGATCCAGCGCCAGCAGCGCTAGCGTCGAGGCCTGCGCATCCCGGCGCACGCGCGCCGCGCGTGGCGCTGGTGCACGACTGGCTCACCGGCATGCGCGGCGGCGAGCGGTGTCTCGAGGTCGCCTGCGAGCTCTTCCCGGACGCGCCGCTCTACACGCTACTCCACGTGCCGGGCAGCGTCTCACCGGTCATCGAGCGACGCCGCATCGTCACCTCGTTCATCCAGCGGCTGCCGGACGCGGCGGCGCGCTATCGTCACTATCTGCCGCTGTTTCCCGCGGCGGTGCGCCGGTTCGATCTGTCGGGCTACGATCTCATCCTCTCGATGAGCCACTGCGCGGCCAAGGCCGTGCGGCGCCCGGCCGGCGCGCTGCACCTGTCGTACTGCTTCAGCCCCATGCGCTACATCTGGGATCTCTACGATGACTACTTCGGGCGTCGCGCGCCGCGGCTGACGCGCTGGCTGATGCCGCCGGTGGCGGCCGGCCTCCGAGCCTGGGACCGGCGCACCGACGGCGTCGACGACTTCGTGGCGATCTCCCGGCACATCGCGGACCGGATCGAGCGCGTGTACGGCCGCCACGCGAGCGTGATCTATCCGCCGGTCGACGTGGCGCGCTTCCGCCCGGCGCCGACCCCCGCTGACTACTATCTCGTCGTCTCGGCGCTGGTGCCGTACAAGCGCGTCGACCTCGCGGTGGCGGCGGCGAACCGTCTCGGACGGCGGCTCGTCATCGTCGGGACGGGACCCGAAGCTCAGCGACTCCGCGCGCAGGCGGCGCCATGCGTGGAGTTCCTCGGCTGGCGCTCGGACGCCGAGGTCGCCGCGCTGTACGCGCGCTGCCGCGCGGTGCTCTTTCCCGCGGTGGAGGACTACGGCATCGTGCCGCTGGAGGCCGCCGCCGCCGGCCGGCCGACCATCGCGCTGGCGCGCGGCGGCGCGCTCGAGACGATGGTGGGACTCGAGGCCACCGGCGCCTCGCCGACGGCGGTGTTCTTCCACGAGCAGACCGAGACGGCGCTCGCGGCCGCGATGCTCGCGCTCGAGGATGCGGCCGGGCGCTTCGATCCGGCGGCCATGCGCGCGCACGCGGCACGCTTCGACCGACCCGTGTTCAGCACCCGGCTGCGCGACTACGTCGAGACGCGCTGGCGGCAGTTCGTGGAGCGCCGCGCGTGCTGAAGGCGCATTCGCGCGTCTTCGAGCAGCTCATCCTCGTCTCCGATCTCGTGCTCATCGCCGGCTGCTGGGTCGCCGCCTACGCGTTCCGGTTCCACGTGCTCCGCGTTCCGGACATCCCGCCGTTCGACGGCTATGCGCTCCAGCTGCTGCCGATCCTGCTCGTGTGGGGCTTCGCCTTCAAGGCGTTCGACCTCTATCGCCCGCACCGGCTCGCGTCGCACCTGTCGGAGTGGTTCGACATCGCCAAGGCGTCGACGCTGGGCGCCCTCGTGCTGATCACGCTGATGACGTTTGCCTTCCGCAGCTACGACTACTCGCGGCTCGTCATCGTGCTGTTCTGGGCGATGTCGATCGTCGCCGCCAGCTTCTCGCGCGCGGTGTTCCGCGAGGGGCTGCGATTCGCGCGGCGCCGCGGCTACAACCAGCGCTACGCCATCATCGTCGGCGGCGGCGAGCCCGCGACCGAGGTCATCCGGGTGCTCCGGCGCCGGCCCGACGTCGGGATCCGCGTGCTCGGCGTGCTCGGCGACAAGCACGAGCCCGGTGTCGAGGGCGCGCGCCGGCTGGCGGCGCCGGAGGAGATCCGTAGCGTGCTCGACGCGCAGCAGGTCGACATCGTCATCATCGCGCTGCCGCACGCCGACTATCCGAGGATCACCGGCATCCTCAGCGAGATCGGCGACGAGCCGGTGGCCATCCACCTCGTCCCGGACATCTTCAGCCTGGCCTCGCTGCGCGGGGGCATCGAGGAGTTCGAGACGCTGCCGATCATCCACCTGCGCGAGTCCCCGCTGTACGGGTGGAACCTCGTGCTCAAGCGCGCGTTCGACGTGGTGCTGGGCACCGCCGCGCTCGTGGTCGCGCTGCCGGTGATGGCCGCCATCGCCGCCGTGGTGCGGGCCACGTCGTCCGGGCCGATCCTCTATCGACAGGAGCGCATGGGACTGGACGGCCGTCGTTTCCAGATGCTGAAGTTCCGCACGATGCGGCCGGACGCCGAGTCGGCGACCGGGCCGACGTGGGCGGTGCCGGGTGATCCACGGCGCACGGCCGCCGGCGCCTTTCTGCGTCGCTTCAGCCTCGACGAGCTGCCGCAGCTCATCAACGTCCTGCGCGGCGAGATGAGTCTGGTGGGGCCGCGGCCCGAGCGTCCGAGCTTCGTGGAGGAATTTCGCCGTCGCGTGCCGGGCTACATGCTGCGCCACAAGGTCAAGGCCGGCATCACCGGCTGGGCGCAGATCAACGGCTGGCGTGGGAACACGTCCATCGAGCGCCGCATCGAGTACGACCTCTACTACATCGAGCGCTGGTCGCTCGCCTTCGACCTCTCCATCCTCCTGCAAACGCTGTGGCTCGGCTTCAAGAACCGCAACGCGTACTGACGCTGGGCGCCGGCGGCGCCGCCCTCGGCGAGCGGCTCGGCGGCGCACGCGGCGTGGCGCTGGCGCTGCTGGTGATCGGGCTCGCCGCGTCCATCACGCTGTCGGAAACGATGCTGATCGTCCTCGGCGCCTGGCTCGTGTGGCAGTCACTCCGCCGCCGCGCCACGCTGTCGTGGCCGCTGGCGACGCCGGTGCTCGCGTTCGCCGCGTGGACGCTCATCGCCGCCGCGCTGTCGGGCGAGCCGCGCACCAGCCTTGCCGCGGCGCGGCCGCTGTTCCTGCTCGCCACGCTCTGGGTCGTCGTGAACGCGATCGGTACGGCGGCGCGCGCGCGGTGGTTCGCCGCCGCGCTCTTCGCCGCGCTCGTTGCTGTCTCCGCGCTGTCGATCGTGCAGGTGCAGACGTGCAGCGCCGACCGACTCTACGCGAAGGCCGTGGGCCTTCCGCCCGTGCTCGGCTCGTTCTTCAGCAAGTGCGAGCGGGCGCACGGGTTCTTCAGCATCTACATGACGCTCGCGGGCGTGCTCACGATCGTGCTGACTCTGATGCTGCCCCGGCTGCCGACGCTGCGTCACCGGGCGCTGGCGGCGGCCGGCTGGGTCGTGGGTGCGCTGGCCCTGGCTCTCACGCTGGTGCGCGGCGCCTGGCTCGGCTTCGGGGCCGGCGTGCTCCTTCTCGCCGGCACCATGCGGCGCCAGGTGGTCGTCTTTGCGGGCGTGCTGGTGGTCGGCGCCGCCTTGCTGGCCGTGCCTGGTGTCCGCCACCGAGCCGCGTCCATGGCGGATCCCGGCGATCCAACCGCGCGCGAGCGGATGGCGATGCTCTCGGCCGGTCTCACGCTGCTGCGCGAGCATCCCGTCGCCGGGATCGGGCCGGGCGGTGTCAAGCGGCTGTATCCCGAGTACGCGCCGGCGTACGCCGTGCGGCGGCACACGAGCCATTTGCACGACACCCCGCTTCAGATCGCGGTCGAGCGCGGTCTCGTGGGCCTGGCGCTCTGGCTCTGGCTCTTCGCCGCGTTCTTCGCGCGCGCCGTCCGGACCTGGCGCCGCCTGCCCGCGGACGCCGCCGCTGACCGCGCGCTCGTCGCCGGCGGCATCGCCGCCGTCGCCGCGTTCCTGGTCGCCGGCCTCTTCGAGTACAACTTCGGCGACACGGAAGTGCTGCTGGTCGCCCTCAGCGTGATGGCTTTGCCGCTGATCGTCGAGCGCGAATGGGCGGCGACGTGACCCGCGCCACCGAGCGGCGGCGCTTCGGCGCCGTCCGGCTGCTCGTCATGGACGTGGACGGCGTGCTCACCGACGGCGGCATCTACTACACCGAGCGCGGGGACGAGGTGAAGCGCTTCGACGTCCGCGACGGCCAGGGACTCGTGCTCCTGCGCCAGGCCGGCGTCCTCACCGCCGTCATCACGCGCCGCCGCTCGGAGATCGTCGAGCGGCGCGCCGACGAGCTCGGCATCGTCGAGGTGCACCAGGGCGCAACCGACAAGCGCGCCGTGCTCGAGTCTCTGCTGGCGCGACGCGGCCTCGCCGCCGCCGAGACCGCCTATGTCGGCGACGACGTCGGCGACCTGCCCGCGATGAAGCTGGTGGGATTGCCGATCGCGGTGGCGGATGCGGTGCCGGTGGTGCGACGTCAGGCCGTGTACGTCACGCGCGCCCGGCCGGGGCATGGCGCAGTGCGCGAGCTGTGCGATCTCATCCTGGCGGCACGGCCACGGCGGGCGCGAATGCGGGGACTGTGAAGGCGACGCTGTCAGCCGTTGCGACGCGGCTCGGCGTCGTCGGCGCCAGCCTGGCCGTCGCCCTGCTGCTCGCCGAGATGACCGTCCGATGGCTCGAGCCCCAGCCGCTGCAGCATATTCAGCTCGACGACGCGCTGTACTTCGTGAACCAGCCGGCGGCGCGATTCACCTACGCGCGCGCCGGGGAGTATTCGATTCCGGTGACGTTCAACGCCTGGGGATTTCGCGGCCCCGTCCCCGAGACGCCCGCGGCGCCCGGAACCCTGCGGATCCTGCTGGTCGGCGACTCGCAGACGGAGGGACTGCAAGTGGCGTTCGACCAGACGTACGGTTCGGTGCTGCGACGCGAGCTCGAGGCGGCGCTGCCGGGCCGGCGCGTCGAGGTGGTGAATCTGGCCGTCTCCGCGTACGGAACGCATCAGGAGCTGCTGACGCTGAAGCGCTATGGAGAGCGTGTGAAGCCGGACTGGGTGATTCTCGGCTTCTATCCCGACAACGATCTCGCCGACAACGTGCGGCTGCCGCTCGTCACGGAAGACGCGGGCGGCGTGCGCCTCGTCGCACATCGGTTCTCGCCGCTGCATCGCCTCGTCCTCGGCACCAAGGTGTCAATCGCGCGCATGAGTCATCTCTACGTGTTCACGACCGTGCGTCTGAAGGCCCTGGTGTCGACGCCGCTGCTGTCGCAGGTCGGCATCCTGGAGCGGCGGGCGCCGTCGATTGCTGTGGTCGATCCCGCGCCGTCGGAGGAGAGCCGTCGTGCGTACCGCATGACCGAAGCGCTCGTGCGGATGACCCGCGCGGAGGCGCACCGCCTCGGCGCCGAGCTCCTCGTCCTGACGATTCCCTCCAAGGTCCAGGTGACGGAGGCGGCGACGTCGGGCGCCGCGGACATGGACCGCCTCGAACGTCGCTTCGTCGAGGCGTTCGATCGTGGAGGCGTCCCTCACGTCGAGGCGGTGGCGGCGCTTCGCGAGGCCCATCAGCGTGGCCGTCGGCCGTATTTCGTCGTCGACGGCCATCTCAATGCGGTCGGACACCAGGTCATCGGCGAGACGCTCGCGCGGTGGCTTGCGCCGCGCGTGGGGCAGCCACGTCGTCAGTAGGCGAGCGACGGCTCGGTCGACGCCCGCACGCGGACGAAGTAGTCCTTGAAGCGCTCGAGGTCGTCGGTCGAGACCATGTCGGAGACGAGGAAGCAGGCGACGTCGCGCTGCTTCCACACCCAGGTGACGAAGCCGCTGTCGCGCACCAGCGCCGGACGGTACCGCTCGATCTGCACGCGCGAGCGGTCGGGAACTTTCAGATCACCGCCGGGCAGCGCGATGTACGTGATCAGATGGCCGTCCGTGTCGCGGTAGTGGACGGCCAGGCCGCGCTGGCGCAGGAGATAGACTGGTTCCGCGCTGACGAAGGTGAGCAGGTCGTCGCCGACGAAGGTGCTCGACAGCTCGATCCCCGACTGCTCCTGCAGCCACGGCAGCGCGGCCGGAATGACCTGCGACTGGCGCGAGCCCCACATGAGGGCGCGCGAGTGCTCGCTGACGACGGCGCGGAGCATCTGGTCCGACGGGTCGGACGGTACCATGCGCGGGAGCAGCGGCAGCATGACCATGGCCAGCACCATGGCCGTGGCCGCGGCCGCGAGCAGGGGCGACAGCCACGCGGGACGGCGCGACGGGGCGGGATCCAGCGCCTGCACGATGGCCACGCGCAGCGAGGCCGGCGCGGTGTAGCGGGGCAGCTCCGCGGCCAGGCGACGCCCCAGGTGCTCGTCGGCGTCCGAGACGTGATCGTTCATTTCGAGTCGTAGTCCTTGAGCAAGCCGCGCAGCCGCTCCTTGGCTCGGAAGATGCGCGACTTCACCGTCCCGACCGGGCACGCCATCACCCGGGCCACCTCCTCCAGTGGCATGCCCTCGACTTCCGCGAGCAGAAGCACCGTGCGGAACTCCTCGGGCAGCCGACGCATGGCGCGCTCGAGGTCCGTGTGCGCCTCCATGGCGCTGCCCTCGTCGAGCGGCGTGTCGTGGAACATGGGCGTGTCCCAGTCGGGGACCCCGTCCTCCGCGATCGCCGCCTCACGCTCACGCAGCCGGTAAAACGTGAGGAACGTGTTCCTCAGGATCTGGAACAACCAGGCCCGCAGGTGGGTTCCCGGCTGGAACCGGTGGGAGAACCGGAAGGCCCGGAGGTAGGTCTCCTGGACGAGGTCGTCCGCCTCCGGCGGGTTTCGTGTCAGATAGACCGCGAAGTTATAGAGCGCGTTCAGGTGCTGGAGGGCTTCGCGCTGGAACTCGGTGTCGGCCATCGCGCTCAGTCCTCGAACCAGCGCGCCGGGTAGTCACCCGGCCTCACCGTGTGGTCGTCGGCCAGCTCCTCGACCATCTCGCGCACCGTCGCGTAGAGCGTCGGGTGCTCGAGCTCGGGGGCGACGTCGGCCAGCGGCCGCAGCACGAACGCGCGCTCGGCGAGCATCAGATGAGGCACGTGCAGGTCGTCGGGCCCGCTGATCACCTCGTTGCCGTAGAACAGGATGTCGATGTCGACCGTCCGTGGTGCAAACCGCCGGGCTTCCGGTGTCCCGGGCGGCCGCACACGCCCCAGGGCATCCTCGATGCCGCGCACACGGTCGAGCAGCGCCCGCGGCGGCAGGCCGGTGTCGACGGCGACGACACAGTTCAGGTACCAGCGCTGCTCGCTGCCGGCGCGGCCGGGCTCGGCCTCCCAGGGCTCCGACTCGTAGAGCGGGGAGGCGGCGACGACGTCGACGTCGGCGGACTCCCGCAGTCGCTGCACGGCCGCGCGCAGCAGCGCCAGACGGTCGCCCAGGTTCGAGCCGAGGCTCAGGTAGACGCGGGTCACGGCGTGCGCCTCCGTGTCAGCTCCACCGACGGCGTGCCGACGAGCCCCTGCAGGGGCGGCGTCAGCTTGCGCACGCGCACACGGACCTCCTGCGCGGGAAACTCGCGCAGCAGCGCCTGTGCGATCTGTCCGGCCAGCCGCTCGATGAGGTTCACGCGGCCGTGGGTGCCGATCTCGACGATGCGTCGAGCCACGATGCCATAGTCGATCGCGCTGGCGAGGTCGTCGGACGTGGCGGCCGGCGCCAGGTCGACCGCGAGCTCCGCGTCGACCGAGAACCAGATGCCGACCGTCTGCTCGGCCTTCGACACGCCGTGGTGGCCATAGAAGCGGACGTCCTCGAGGTGCAGGCGATCCATCACGCGATCCCGAGCACGTCGTGCATCGAGTAGAGCCCGGGCGGCCGGGCCGCCATCCAGCGCGCCGCGCGGAGCGCGCCGCGCGCGAAGGTGTCGCGACTGTGCGCGCGATGGGTGAGCTCCAGGCGCTCGCCGAGGGTGCCGAAGGAGACGGTGTGCTCGCCGACCACGTCGCCGGAGCGCAGCGACATCACGCCGATCTCCTTGCCCGTGCGCTCGCCGGGCAGCCCCTGCCGGCCGTACACGGAGACCTGCGCCAGATCGCGCCCGAGCGCCTCCGCGATCACCTCCGCCATACGCACCGCCGTTCCGCTCGGCGCGTCCTTCTTGAATCGATGATGCATCTCGGTGATCTCGACGTCGTAGTCGTCGCCCAGGGCCTTGGCCATGAGCGCCAGCACCTTGAACGCGAGCGTCACGCCGACGGACATGTTCGGGGCGACGAGAATCGGCGCCCGGCGCGCGAGCGCGGCGATCTCGTCGCGCTGCGCGGCCGAGAAGCCCGTCGTCCCGATCACCGCGCGTGCGCCGGCGTCGGCGGCGAGACGCAGATGCTCGAGTGAGGCCGCGGGCACGGAGAACTCGACCAGCATGCGATCGCGCGTGAGCGCCGATTTCATGTCGGCGACGATCGGAACGCCGAGCGCGCCGACACCGGCCACCTCGCCCGCGTCGCGTCCGAGCGAGGCGTGTGCCGGCGCCTCCACCGCCCCCGCGAGCCGCAGGCCGGGCGCCTCGCGCAGCAGGGCGACGATCCGTGTTCCCATCCGACCGGCCGCACCGCCCACGACGAGATCGGTCGTCGGGGCGCCGGCCGGCGAGCCAGCGCTCATGGCTGCCGCGATCTACTTCACGACGCCGGACTGCCGGAGGATCGCCCGCAGCGTCTCGCGGTTCGCGTCGCCCATGCGGCACATCGGCAGGCGGAACTCCGGCTCGAGCATGCCGGCCATCGCCATGGCTTCCTTGATCGGGATGGGGTTCGTCTCCAGGAACGCCGCGCGCGCCAGCGGGAAGATCCGGTAGTGGATCTCGCGCGCCCGCTTGATGTCGCCCTCGAGAGCGGCGTGCACCAGGTCGGCGGTCTCACGCGGGACGATGTTCGCGATGACCGAGACGACGCCGTGGCCGCCGATCGCCATCAGCGGCAGCGTGATGTTGTCGTCGCCCGAGAGTACGGAGAACCCGGGTCCGCACGCGGCGATGACCTGGCTCATCTGATCGAGCGAGCCGGACGCTTCCTTCACGCCCTTGATGTTCTTCACGTCCTTCACGAGCCGCGCCATCGTCGACGTCTCGATGTTCACGGCCGTGCGGCTCTGGATGTTGTACACGACGATCGGCATCACGACGGACTCGGCCACGGCGCGGAAGTGGCGGTAGAGTCCTTCCTGGGTCGGCTTGTTGTAGTACGGGTTGACCACGAGCGCGCCGTCGGCGCCCGCCTTCTCCGCGTGCCGGGTCAGCTCGATGGCCTCGCTGGTGGAGTTCGAGCCGGTGCCGGCCAGGATCTTCATCCGCTTGCGCGCCGCCTCGATCACGACCTCGACCACCCGCTTGTGCTCGTCGTGGGACAGCGTCGGCGACTCGCCGGTCGTGCCGCACGGGACCAGGCCATCGGTCCCGTTGGCCGCGTGCATCTCGACCAGCTCGCGCAGCTTCGCCTCGTCCACCTTGCCATTGCGGAACGGGGTCACGAGCGCGACGTAGGAACCGGTGAAGATCGGGTTCATGCCATGGTCTCCCTCGCCGCCGGGTCCTCGGTGTCTCCCCGGTGGCGGACGATCGTGAAGCGGCGGTCAACGAGGACCTCGACGCGCCGCGGTGTCGGGGTCATGTGCAGGAGATCGTTGCCCTTTTCGCGCGTGAAGTCAAGGTACGGCCACGGCCACTTCGTTCGACCGTTCGCTCTCGTTGGCCCGCACGCTGGCGTCCTGCGCGGTCACGACGTAGCGGTAGCGGCCAGCCGGCACGCCTCGGTCGACGAACGTCGTCGCGGGCGGTCGGACGGAGCCCACCCGCATGAAGCCACCGGCCGGGCCGGCGCGATAGACGATGTAGGCGGCGACGTCCGGTGCCGCGCTCGGCTTCCACGACAGCCGCACCTCGCCGCGCGAGGCGATGGCGACGAGGTCGGTCGGGGAAGGCGGCGCGGTCGTCTTCGCGGGCGTCGCGGCGACGCGCGCGGTGGGAGCGCCGGTGACGTGGGCGTCGCCGTCGGTGCGGACCGCGCGGACGGCGTACTGGTAGGTGTGGTCGTTGCTCAGGCCGCGGTCGACGTACGTCGTCTCACCGCCCGTCCGGGCGATCACGCTCGGCTCGGCGACCGCATCGGGCGCGCGCAGGATCTCGTACGCCAGTGTGCCGCTGAGCGGCGCGCCGCCGATCAGCCCCGGCGGCGGCTCCCACGTGAGGCGCACCTCCGCGTCGCCGGCCGCGACGCGCAGCGCGGCCGGCGGCTCCGGAGCCGCGATGTACCGGATCGACATACGCGCCGATGGCACGCTCGTGCGTCCCTCGGCGTCGGTGGTGGTGGTGACGTACGTGTAGCGGCGACCGACGACGAGGTCGCGCCGGTCGGCGTACGTGATGCGGTTTCCCCTCAGCTCGGGTGCGACGGGCTCCTGGAGCGGAAAGCGCGCGATCTCGGCGTAGCCGGGAATGCGGTCGTCCACGCGGAGGGCCGCCCGGGGCTCACCGGTGCCCGCATCCTCGGTGCGGTACAGCCGCGCGACGCCGAGCTCGTAGATCGGCGAGCCGTCGACACGTCGGCGCGGCACCGTCCACGTGAGCTCGATGGCGTTCTCGCGGGCGGCGGCTGACAGGTCGGCCACGACGCGCGGGACCCGGATCTGCGGCGCGACCGGTCGGCCGGCCTTGCCGCACGCGGCCAGCGCCAGCACGGCGGCGGGGGAAAG
>JADMIO011367283.1_pt1 | contig 13556 bp, 12 predicted proteins | sample 8958161 | NCBI WGS metagenome assembly JADMIO01 (sample SAMN16585339, study PRJNA669376) | soil metagenome | isolation source: Crop rotation soil | place: USA: Cullars Rotation, Alabama | collected 2011 | reverse complement strand
GGAGGAGAGGAAGATCAAGCGGCGTTTCCGGGTAGGGGTGCAGGTGGTCGCTCGGTCCGTGATGCCCCGAGTAGCTGGCGAAAAGCCGCTGGGCGGGCCTGAATAGGCCTGGAATCTCATGAACTTTGGGCTCGACACGGACGCGCCGCGGACGCTGGGGCATCTGGGGGCGGCCTTTTTGCGTTTCAGGCAGCGAGGACGAAAGGTGGGGGCGCCGTTGGGAAAGGCAGGGGCGGCGGAGAGGTGTCTGGGAAGAGGCCCAACTCAGCGAGTCTGGCCTCGGCCTTGGTTCTGGTGTCGTAGACGGCGCGGACGCGACGGCGGCCGCCGCAGTGGGGGCACTTGAAGACGTCGACTTTGAAGGTGTGCTGGTGGAGCGAGGCCCAGTCGATACGAGGCCGCTTCGCGGGCTTGGGCTTCTTGCTGCGCTTGGGTGGAGGCGTTGGCGCTGTCGCTGGCGTCGTCAGTGGGCGACGAAGCTTGGCGTTGGGGGCGAAGACTCCATGCCAGGACGTGAGATGCCGACGAGGAGGTGGTGTCAGAGCCAAGAGTTTTCGCACCAACTCGGCGGCGGTGAGGGTGATGCAGCCCTTCTTGGAGGCGTAGCGGTAGTGGCCGTCGTCGAGGCGCTCAAGCCGACTCTCCGCGATGGGGCCGCGCGCTCCATACCTGGCCAGTCGCTGGAGCCCCTCCCTGTCGTTGCCGTGAACAAGGGTGCCGGCGTGGAGCGAGAAGTTGTCGACGACGGCGACGAGAGGCTTGCGGGGCCGCGGGGCCCGCGCGTCCCCCAAGGGGAGCTCCGGCTGTGCGGCCTGCTGCTGAAGGGCTTCGTACTCGTCTTCAGCCCAGAAGTCCTCCTCGGGCCAGACCTTCTTCGCCATTCGCAACACTCGCTGGAGAATGGCCATGACGTCGTCGTCGCTGGGCCCCGGCACCTCCACCAGGTGGCCCTGCTCCGTCCACAGGGCCTCGGGCACCACGAGGTGCAGGTGCGGCGCCACCTGCAGCCGACTGTTGAAGTACTGCCAGAAGCAGACTCCACCCCCCTTGAGCTTGCCCTTCACGCCAAGTCGACTGGCCTGCTGCCGTTGCCAACGCCAGACGGCCTTCACCAGCCACACCTCGAGGCGCTTGAGCAACGCTGGCGCCTTGGTTCGCATACCCGTTCGCCGCATGCTCGTAGGTCGCGATGGCGTCTTCCGTCGAGCCCTGCTTGACGAGCAGCTCAGCGAGCTGCTCGGACGCAGTGAGATCGCCCGGCATCGCCTCGATGTGCTGTCGTAACAGCGCGAGTATTTCGATCACGACCTCGTCGCCGTTGAGCATTCGAATCACAGACTCGACCGCGAAGATCACAGCCGAGGTGCTCAGCATTTCAGGAGCAGGGTCGGGGAATGGCGGCGGAAGCGATCATGCCATGACGTTTTCGTATTCGGCGGTTCCCAGTACCGTGCCTGGGACCTGAGTTCCTGCTATTGGGTCTCGTCCATCAGGAGCGTGCCCTGATCGCCGACGACGAGCAGCTGAATGGTCGCTTGACCGAGACGCCTTACGCCTCCGCGGAGGGTCACTGAGACGTTTGAATTTTGCTGCGTCCAGCCGGCAGACGTCCTTCGAAGAATCGTTCCGTTGGCGCCGACGACGTAGACACCTTTGCCACTGGCGAAAAAGACTCCGTGGAGATCATTCGTGGTCGGTTTCGGCAGGACTTCGCTCCACTGACCGGCGCGGTTTCTCGAGAGAATCGTTCCCGCGTTGCCCACGGCGATCACCTCGGAAACGCCAAAAATGCCGGGCACAATGGCGAACGCATTGAGCTGCGCGGTGCTGTTCGAGGTCTCTAACGTCAACCAGCGGCCGGCAGCTTCGTCGAACCTGGCGATGAAACCGCCGCTGCCGACGACCCACAATAAAATCTTGCTCACGCCATTGACCGTCTGCGTCGTTCCCGTCACGCCTCGGAGGTCGGCCGTGCTCGTGAAGTTGATGAATCCCACGAAGGTGGTTGGAGTGCTTCCCGGTGAGAAGACATATGCGAGTCCCTGATCACCAAAGGCAAAAACCGTAATTTGCCGCATGATGGACCGCGCGGATCGCTCCAGTCGTTGCCGTGATCGGAATCACCGTGAAGATTGGCGTGGTGAGTGTGGCTGGATTGGTATGGCGCTTGTTGAGCACTCCGTTTTCGCCAGAGATGAGCGCGTCTGAGCCTACACCTTCTCTGACACTGAGGAGGTTACCGACCGAGCCCAGCATGTTGCACGGCGCGAAAGGATGAAGGGAGGTTGGGCTGATGAGGCAGGTGCCTACGTTGCCGACGATGTAGGCCGGGTTCGTCGCCAAGCCCTGCGCGGCGATCGCTTTGAGATCGTGCGAGGTGTTGAGGGGAACTTTGGTCCAGTTCGAGGCGCTCAGTCCGCCAGAACCACCGACGCCACCGCTTCCTGCGATACCGCCGCCAACCTGGGAGCGATACTCCGAGTCAAGCTACCATTGGAAAAAGGATGAGCTCGTCAAAATTTCAACGCGTGTCTTCCCGAGAGCGGGCACGCCTGCCGCGACCGCCGAGGTCGACCTTGTTTGGCGTGATGGTTTGGTCGTCGGTTCCGTCGAACGTGATGAGCTCGGCGGAGTGACGACTTGGAGCTATCGCTACGACACCAAGCGACGGCTCGTTTCAATCGACGCTCCTCCTCGAGGCCCCAGTACGACGTTCGAGTACGTGTGTGACGAACCCTCGCTTGGGTTTTGGTACGACGCGATGCAGCCGCCCTGAACGGGCTGCAGACTTGGCCCAAGGAAGTCATCCGGTCCTCGTAGCCCGCCCCAAAATGAGCGATGCGAGCGCGAGGGCGGGGATCGCCCGTGCTTCTGATCCCAGGGCAAAGGAATCTCCACCTCCATACACGACGAGACGTTCAGCGTGTGCGGGTGCTCCAAGTCGATGCATCGGAGCCGCGTCGGCGGGGATCACGGTCCTGCTCGCCTTGACTTCAACGAGCGCAAGGCCGCCCCCAGGTCGCGGCACCAGAAAATCGACCTCGAGTCCCCGCTCGTCGCGGAAAAAGTAGAGCTCCCTGCGCCCGCCTCCATTGACTTGCGCCTTCAGAATCTCGGCTGCGACCGCCCCTTCGAACAGCGCTCCACGAAAGGGCGAGCTCTCAAGCTGCTCTTGGGTGGTGATGCCCAGGAGGTGTGCCACCAGACCACTGTCGATCCAATAGACTTTGGGGGCCTTGATGAGTCGTTTCCCAAAGTTCTCGAAATAGGGTGGGACCAACGAGAGGAGGCCTGTGGTCTCCAGGACGCCGAGCCACGCCGAGACCGTGGGCACCGACACGCCGAGACCCGCGGCGATGTCTGCGCGATTGAGCACCTGCCCGTGGCGGGTTGCTACCAAGGCAAGGAATCGTCGAAACGTGCCCAGATCGTGAACCGCCCGCAACCCTCGAACATCTCGCTCCAGAAACGTCTGAACGTACGAAGCATACCAGAGCTGAGCGCTCTTCGGTCGCGCCCAGACCTCGGGGAAACCACCCCGAAGGAGGTCGACCTTCCCGAGCTCACTCCACGACAAGGGGAGCAGCGACAGAATGGCTGCGCGGCCCGCCATTGACTCGGTCACACCTTGCATGAGAGCGAAATCTTGAGAGCCAGTAATGAGCCATCGAGCCCCACCTCGTCGTTCGGCATCGACCCGAGCGCGAATGTAGGGCAGGAGATCTGGCGCGTTCTGAACCTCGTCAATGATCGCCGGCGGGCGAAGGGCATCGAGCCACGCGCGTGGGTCGGCCCGGGCTCGCGCCACCTCATCAGGCGCTTCGAGCAAGCGATACGATGCCTTAGGGAAAACGCGACGGAGCAGAGCCGTCTTTCCCGCCCGACGGGGTCCGGAGACCACCACGACCGGGAAGGCCCTCGCCGCCTCTCTGAGCGTCGGCACGAACTGACGAGGGACCCACTTCATGTGGTGTTTCATAAACTACTACTTTAAGAAACACCACCATTGTTCCCCTCGGCTTCTGGAACGCGCGCGAGGAGGGTACTGCACTGTGGCCTTTTGGCCACTTCCCTCACTCGTTCGAGGTGCGCTTGTTCTTGCCGCTCGCTTGTTGAGGCGTAGCAGCGGCAATGACTCGAATATCACGACGGGCGCCCTTCGACTCGAGGCCCAGCATGACCGGGCCGTTGAGCTCCTTGGCGGCATTCATCACGGCAGCGAGGGTGGGCAAGAGCCGTCGACCCGCGGTCAAGAGCACATCGCCTTCTCTGACGCCGGCCTTGGCTGCGGCGGGGCTCACGGCGGTGACCAGCAAGGCTCCCTCGCGGCCTGAAGTCGCTACCGTCGGGAAGAGTTGAGTCAGGGTCAGCCCGAAAGCGTGCTTCGAGGCTCGGTAGGCTTCGACCGCTGCATCGAATTGTGCACGGGGCACACGATAGCGAACCTTGCTCGCGACGCCGTTCGCCAGGTTCGAAAAATACGCATCAATGCGGTCGAACACGACCACGTCACTCAGCTGCCGCTCGAAGCGGGCCGCGGTCTGGGTAGGATCTTCGCCTGCTTCCAGACGAGTGGCGAGCTCGTAGGCCTTGGTGCCGGCCAAAGGCTCGAGCGCGTGACGAATGAAGGTCAGCTGCGCATCGAGTCGTGCGGGCGCGAGCGCTTCGGTGGAGCTCGGGCCGCTGCCACTGCCGACGATCAGCACTTCGTCAGCGTTGAATTGAAACCGCTGCTCGGTCCACGGCGGAGGCAGATCGGGGGACGCGGGCCCTTTCTGCGAGTCCTCCAGGGCAGACTGGGTTGACTCTGGCTTGCTCGAGGGGGTCAACATCAGCGCGCTGCCGAAGATGATGAACGCCAGCGCAGCGATTCCGGCCACCGCTTGATTCCTTCGACTGGTGAGCCGTCGGTGCCACACCGATTGTGCCGGAGCCTCAGGGAGCCGGATTCCCAGCACTTTGGCGATGGTTGGCCCATGGAAAGAGAGGTCGAGCTCGGTGTGACAGTGCGGGCATGGCGCGAGCAGCGGCCAGACTCCCGTGAGCGCGTGCGCGGCCTCAGCGAGGTCGACGAGGGCAGGGCGACTCAAGAGGCACATGGAGCAGTCAGCGTGGAGGATCGCGCTGACCACGGTGACGCCCGGCAGTGGAAGTGCCTTGCCCAGCGTCTCGAGCAGCGCTTGCGGAGCTCCTTCAATGCGCACCGCCTCGACCCGAGTATCGAGCTGGGTGAGGGCCTCGATGAGGCGTTGGGCGCCGGTGCTCGTCGCGCCGCCGGTTAAAGAGAGGTCGATGATGAGCTCGCCTTGGAGCGCGTCGAAGGGCCAGCTGAGCATCTCATCGATGGTGTGGCGCACTGTGACGCGGTGTGTTCGACCATCAAATGTCAGGTCGATGCCGGGAAGCTGACCGTCCTTCGTGGCGTCAAGCGAGGCTGACGTCAGCGTGGGCTCCGATGCTTTCTCAGAGGGCAGCTTGATGTTCATGACCGGGTTTTCAAGCGTAGGCGTCGACGCGATCTGCGCCGCTGACTGCTCATCGAGCGCTTCGCCGGCCGCGCTTCTCGTCGCGGGCGTCGATGTGTTTGCCGACGCAGAGTTTTGCTGCTCGGCAAGGCGGCTCTCTGCCTCCATGCTTTCAGAAGCGGTTGCAGACGCATTCATTGACTGACTGATCTCAGCGGCAAGCAGGGACGTTGAGCCGCTCACCACCTCGACGCCTTCAGCTAAGAGTTGCGGGGCAGAGGTCATAACCAATGCCTCACTGCTCTGATCCGCTCGTGATGACGTTGAGCGATTCAGCGCAGCGACGTTTTCAGAAAAGTGTTGCGAGTCAGAGGTCGTCGGCGCACGCATTGCCTCACTGTTCTGATCGGCTCGTTGGGTTACTCCATTCGATCCCTCGGCGAACCGAAGCAGCTCAGTCGGCAGATCGCTCGCAGCAGTCGGAAGCGACGTCGATGCCTCCTTTTCCTCGCCCAAATCAGGCACGCGAGGCAGTGACGGAGACGATTCGCTGAACGTGGTGAGGCTCATCGTCTCATGCTGCAGATCGCTGCCATCGGTCACGGGAGAGAGCTCTCCATAGCTGTAGAAACCAGTGACGGTGGCCCCGGCGGGCAGCTCCTGGGCGAGTGCTTCGATCTCTTCGACAGTGCGAGACCCGAGCGCTCGGCGGCGGCCGGCACCCGATACCGCGACGGCCAAGGTGTCTTGCGCCTCAATGCCTGCCTGCTCGCGCGCCGATGCAGCGGCAGTGGCGGCTCCACCGATCAACCGCTCGAGGTCCGAGCGCATCACCTGCACCAGCTGCCCCATCGAGACCTCACCTTCAAAGGTCATCGACTGCTGTTCTTCATCGACCGCCAGGAGCGTGCGGACCACGGGGTGCTGATCATCACTCGTGGACCGAAGCGTCAGCGGGTGGCGGCGGGCTGCCTCGAGCAACATCGACGGCTGCGCTCCGAGCGCTTCCTTGTACACAGCCAGGGCGGGGCGGTCATCGAGCTCGTAGATCACGTTGTCTTTGGCTTTGGTCACCAGGTGTCGAGGGCCAAGCGTCTCCCAACCGCCCTTGCTCGAATGGGACACCACCAGCTGATCTCCGCAAAAGCCGACCGCCACCACCAGGCCTGAACCAACGGTGTCGCCCAGCCCAACCCAGGTCCGTTCGAACCGTTCACCATCGCCGGCGAGCCCGCCCGTCACGATCACGTTCTCTCCGAGCATGGACTTGAGGCCGCGCACGAGCTCTGCGCCATTCACTCTCAGCCCGTCGGACAGAATGAAGACCGCGCGGAGCGAGGGGGCCTTCAGCTTGCGACCGAGCTCTTCCCCAGCGCCGTAGCTGAAAGAAGCCTCGGTACACACCACCGATGCGGCCTGCACTCCGGTGTGATCGAAGCGAGTGACGGTCACCGCGAGCACTTCGTCAGCGAGCGACCGGCCGATGATCTCACCTGAAGCAGAGCAGCCAGCGACGATCGAGTCCGGAAACGCGCCGTGAAGGGCCCTGAAGGCGTCGGGGTCGTCGATGAAGGCGGGGTCTCCGAACCCCAGCACGAGAGTGCGTGGCGAATTGAGCGCAGGAAAAGGGCCGCTCCATTGTTTCGTTTTCAAATCGTACGTCAGGTGATCGGTCTGCATGCGCAACCTCGACAGCTTCCCCTTTGCGCCCGCGACTCACTCGATGGTGAGGCGCCTCGAAAGGCCACATTCACTCACAGCGGCGTGTGAGTCTGAAGGGCCAGTGTAATTCGATTGAAATCATTGAGCACTTTGCACAGAACACAGGTGCCCACTGGAGTGAGCAGTCATGGTAGTGCCCAAGCGCAGCAGCGGTATGGCTATTGACCAGAGCTCGGGGAGCAGAACCCGCGTTCACAACGCGGCTCGGTGATCTCGGGCAGCGCTGGCCCACCACGAAGAGAGGCTGGCAAGAGGCCTCCGTCAGAGCGCCACAGCATTCCGGCATCGTCTACTGACAATGTCTCACCGGGCAGATCAACCTGTCCGGCTGCCGAGATCATCAAGCCCGTTCGGCCACCATCGATGATCGTCGTCAGCGATCGCAGCGGCCCGAGCGCCAAGCCGCCGTCGCGGCCCACTGAGCCGATCAGCGCGGCTGAATCGACGACGGCGACACCTTGGACCGGTTGGCACTCGGCGTGGCTCACGCAGGCCATGGCTTGACTCAGGCCGAGCGCATCGTAGCGCTCAGTGCAGTCACCCTCAGTTCGTTGAAAGGTTGCCGTAAAGCGCGCCCCCTCTGCCGGCGCCGAATGTTTCAGATTTTCCCAAATGTAAGAAACGGGGAGCGCCGGCAATTGCACCACGCCGCCATCGTCGGTCGCCACTTCCCTCGCTGGGAACGTCGCTTCGAACTTCATCGTTTCTGCCTGACAGCGCTTGTCTTGTGCCGGCTGGGTGAGCGCCCCTCGAGCCCAAAAATTCCCAGCGTCTGCATTCCCCAACGCCAAGAGTCGACGCGCTCTGAGCTCGAGCGCTGCTCGCGTCGGCTGCCGCAGCTCAACCACCTCGGTCATCAGGGGCGAACAGCTGCCAGTCCCACTCGTTCGGTTCAATAGAACCGTATACGGAGCCTGACTCACGACACACTCGGCCGCGGGCTGGGTCGCGCAGCTGAGCATCATGAGTGTACAGAACAGTCGTTTCATCAGAAGCTCACTCGCAGCCCAAACCGCAGGGCGAACGGTAATTGATAGAATTGCGCCTGCTTGAAGGTGGCGTTGAGATCTCGCTCGGTGACACGCGTGGGGCTTCCATCGCGCTGCGTGCGGACCAAGATGCTCTGACACGGAATGGCTGAGCCGGCGATGCAGGCGGCGTCTTGGGGTGGGCGTCCTCCGAGGGAAGCGGGGCTCAGGGCTGCCACTTGCGCGCTCGAGAAGGTTTGATTCATGACGGTGGCCTCTTGGAAGTTGAAGAGGTTGAATGCCTCGGCTGAAAACGTCACTGAAGTCTCATGATCGAGACGGTAGGTGGCTGCCAAGCGCGCGTTGATCGAATGCTCAAAGCCCGTGCGCCCGGCTTCTCCTCGCGAAAACACGTAGGTCCCGTTTGCTCCACTGACAGGGTGCCACGCGAGATAGCTGATCGGTTGGCCTGACTGCCCCAGATACCCTGCACCGATCGACACCGAGACATGGCGATTGAACTCGAGGTCCTTGGCGACGAAGAGCCGAATGATGTGGGTGCGATCTGCTGGCAGCGCTCCGGTCGAGTTGATCAGCGCTGAGGGGACATCAAAGGCAGCGGTCGCATGGGGCAGGGCGCCAGGGCCTTCATACGAGCCGCGTAGATATGTCCACGTGTAGCTCGCCTGTAGCAGCCAGGTGTCTGCGAAGGCCCTCGAGGCGCTGAAGGTCAGCGCTTCGTAATCGCGCGTGGCTTTGAGAATCGAAGCTGCCGAGCCAAAGCCGGGATTCCCAATCTGCGTCTGAGCTCCATCGGCCAGCCCGAGCGTTTCCACCGCTTGATTCAGGAAGCGGCGAGAATAGATGAAGGACAACCGCAGTCGTCGAAGCAGATCGTATTCGATGCCAGCCGAGAGCTCATCGGTGGTCTGTGGCTGAAGCTTGGGGTCGACCGCCTTGAACGGAAGATCTGCCAACGCCAAGGGGACCGACTGAGCATAGCGCGCGTAATAGGCAAACAGCCTGCCGCGACCGTCTCTCGAGAAGTCGTACACCAAGCCCGCTCGAGGAGAGATCATCGGCCACAGGGTCAACAATCGTCTCTGGTCGGTGTGCAGCGATTGCGTCTCGAGCCGTGCGCCCACCGACAGCGTCAACGCATCGATGATCTGCCATGACTCAGAGAGGGAGATCGAACCCGTGACGCTGCTGGCGCTCGATTTCAGCTCTGGCCGAGCCTCGATCGTTTGATTCCCGAAGCGGTCGATGGAGATCACCTCACCGCCGCTGAATGATTGCTTCACATCGGCGCCGAGCCACTCGAAGCCGGCTCCGAGCTTGATCGTGTGGTGGCCCAGCAAGCGCGCGCGGGCGGTGAAGGTGGTGCGCACCTCGATGCGGTTCGAGTTGACAGACTCGATCAGCCCGATGCCTCCGAGCGCGACGGGGTGCGCGAATGAGCTCACCGGACACTTGAGAAGAAACTGGGGTTGACCATCGACCACCGTGGTCGTGCCGGTTCGCGTGCCTGGTGCGTCACAGCGACCGGCGGCATCAGCGCCCAGCTCGAGCAGATCGCTCAACGTGGCTCCGCTGATGCCCGCGGAGACGTCACCTCGGGCGAGCATGGTTTGCGGCGTCGACGAGCCCTCGGCACCCATCGCGTTGTGACTCGAGCTTTGACTGTGCCAACCGAGCAAGGCCTCGGCCGTCAGCCAAGGCGTCAACCTGCCGCCGTAGTTCAACGCCACACTCGCGGTGCGCAGCTCGTCGACCAGCCCTGAGACCTGCCCGACTTCAGGCAGAGTCTGAGCCTGCTCCATCGAGGTGAAGAGCGTGGTCAACCGAAGCTGGTGCTGTTTGGGAAGTCTCAGCGCCAACTTGAAGATCGCCGAGAGAGCGCGCACGTCATCGAAGCCATGCCGTTCTTCTTCGGTCAGCTCTGACTGGCTGACGGCTCCATTGTCTTCGCGAACGAGATCTTTCCCATCATCGGTGATCGACATCGCCCGAAACTGCTGTCGGCGTTGCACGCGGCTGAACGAAGGTGATGCGGCCACGTAGAACGTCAGCCAATGCTCGATGATGGGGCCCGAGAGCTCGGCGCCGAAGTCTCCCAAGTTCCAGGGCCGAAACGTGGTGCCGATCGTCCCTGCAGGAGCCACGCGACCAGGGCGGGTCAATAGCCCCGGTTGGTACATGCCCCAGACGCTCCCCCGAATGCGCTGCGAGCCGGTCTTACTCGTCAGGGCCAAGCCACTTCCCGCCCATTCAGCAGAGAGGCCAGAGATCTGCACTCGTGCTTCGTCGAGGAATTCGAGCGGGACGATGGGCTGCAGGCGCCCGAGTCGAGGGTCGGTGATGCGCAGCCCGTCGAGTTGAGTGACGAGCTCGGAAGCTTGAAAACCGCCGAGGTTATAGCCCAAGCCCACCTCACGCACCGCCTGAGGTGCAAAGTCGAGCAAGGTCTCGGCAGTTCGAGCGCCGCCGACGAGCGGAGTCACCAACGGCAGCCGGTGGAACGTTTCGGGCCGCATGGAGACTGCGAGCGTCGCGCTGCCGACATCGACCAAGCCGCCGTTGATCTCGGTGCCGCCGTCACTGTGGTGGGTCACCCGTACAAAGTGTGTGGCACCAGTCTCGACGTCGATCGTCGTCGCGGCAGGGGGGACTCCGAGCGCCAAAAACTTCAGCTGATGAAACCCAGGAGCGACGAGCGGCAAGGTGAAATGCCCGCTTTCATCGGTCGTCACCTCACGCTCATCGTCTAGACTGACGAGCGTTTTTGGCGTGCCATCGACGAGGCCCTCGATGGTTCCGTTCGTTTGCGCCACCGCTGGGAGCGCCAAGAAAAGCAGGCAGACACCACGCATCGGCAGCAACCTAGCGCATTCACTTGAGAGTTCGTCACGAAAGTCTCGTGAGACCAGGACGACGCCTTTCGACGCTTCGAGGTTCGAGGCGAGAGCGCGCTTTCTGGGGAACTGAGTTCAAGCCAGATCACTTGAAGTCGATGCACGAGTACGGGTCATCTTTGGCCGCGCAGACATACACATAGGTGGCGCTCGATGAGTGGCCACAACTCCAAATACCGCCCAGCTCTCCGCCGACGGTCGCGCCAGACGAGATGTTGCTGGAGCCGCAGCTGCTCTTCGTGCCTCCACTGCTCACGCAGTATTTGCATTGAATCGACTGCCCGCACGAGTTGGTGATCTTTCCGGTGATCTCTCCAGTGCAGTGCCCTGCGCCGGTCGGGTGCATGACGGCCATCGAGGCGCACTGAGTCATGATGTGGCACGTGGTGGTGCTCGTCACACACTGCCCCGATGAGCTGCAGGTCTTCCCCGACGAACAGGTCCCGCATGAGCCTCCGCAGCCGTTTGAGCCGCACGTCCGGCCCGAGCAGCTGGGGGTGCAGGTCGAGGTCGAGCATTGTCCCGTCGAGGTGCATGCCTTTCCTGACGCACAGGTTCCGCACGAGCCCCCACACCCGTTCGAGCCGCACACTCTGCCGGAACAGCTCGGGGTGCAGCTGGTGGTGGTCGAGACACACTGCCCCGAGGCGGTGCACGCTTTGCCTGAGCTGCAGGTTCCGCACGAGCCGCCGCAGCCATTCGAGCCGCAGACCCGCCCCACGCAGCTCGGTGTGCATGACTGAGTCGTCGTCGTGGTCCCGGCACACTGGCCAGAGGCGTTGCAGCTGGTGCCGGCAGCGCAGCTCCCGCACGTGCCACCGCACCCGTTTGAGCCGCATGATCTCCCTGAGCAGCTCGGCGTGCAAGGCTGGCACCACCAATCAGGGTAGTCGCACTGTCCGGTGCAGATGGTTCCCCCGCAGCTCTTCGCGACGAAGCCGGAGTCGCAGTCACAAGAGCTGCCCGAGCCGCAGTGACTGTTGTTGGGGCACTCTCCCGACGGGCACGAGACGACGAAGTTACCCGCGCCGCAGAAGGGCGCGGCGCAGACCCCCGAAGGGCTACAGGCTGTTCCTGGGCTGCAGCTGCCGCACGTGCCTCCACAGCCGTCAGAGCCGCAGGTCTTGCCTGCACAACTGGGGTTGCAGACACATGTCGACCCGGTGCACGTCGCGTTGGGCCCATAGGGTGCCTTGCACTCTGCGTCGCCAGCGCAGGTGCAGAGCCCGGAACCGAGGTCGCATTCGAGCCCATTGGGGCACCCCGTGCTGTCGTGACAGCTGGGTTGACAGGTGCCGGTGGTCGGGTCGGTCGGGACCGCGGCGCACGAGGTGCCGGCGTTGCAGGCATCGTTGGCCTGAGTGCAGCTCAAACGGCAGGTGGGGTAGAAGGCCCCGTTCGACCCGAGCTTCATCACACAGGTGGTTCCGGCTGGGCACGCGTTCGCAGTGCACCCCGTTCCCGTTGGCAAAGGCAGACAAGCACCCCGCTCGAAGTTGACGTGGCAGCGAAGGCCAGTCTGGCAGTGAGTGTCGTAGGCGCAGCGGCCTCCAAGTGACGACACTGCGCCAAGCGTGCAGCGACCGGCTGAGCAGGTGCCCTGGCCGCAGCAGTCACTGTCGCTCTTGCACCCTGCAGTGCAGCCCCCACTCACGCAGACCGAGCCGCACGTGCACTCGTTGCTTCCCGCGCAAGAGAGCGTGCAGGTTCGAGTCGAGCCGCAGCTCGCCGTGGTGTTGTTGAATGCGGTCTTGCACGCCGAGTCCGAGGAGCACGTGCACAGACCGGAGCTCGTCTCGCAGGTGAGCCCTGAACGGCAGTCATCATCGCTGTCCCTGCACTTCTCGCGGCAAGAGCCGAGGTCGGGTTGCCCGAGGTAAGGGCTGCAAACCCGTGAAGAGTCGCACCCAGCGGGGTCGAGCGGATCGCAGAGTTTCTGGCAGGCGCTGATCTCCTCCCCGTCGCGAATAAACCGCGTGCACCTGTTTCCCGAGGGGCAAAGATCGACCCCCGTCTTCGGGTCAGTACAGGCCCCCCCGTCTGCTTTGGACTCAGACTCGACAGGCCGACACCCGATGACGACCAAGAGTGCCGCCAAATGACAGACCCAGGAAGCAGCCGAAGCCTTCGAGGTGCTCATGGTTCTGACGCTGGCGACTTCGTCGTGCACTGTCGATGTATGAATGTGGCGACCCGTTTTCCGGTTCTCTTGATCGTTCTGATCTTCAGAAGTGCGTCGACCCTGGCGAGGCAGAGAAGCTGCGAATCGGGCGTGCGATTGGGGCGAGGTGAAGCCGATGAGCGCTGGGAACGAAATGGCCGGCGCTCACGGATTTCGGCCCGCGTACCCAGGTTACGGAATCGATGTGTTCAGGGTGAACTCGCCTACGAAACCCGAAGAGTAACGGTCGATGACGATGTAGACGGTTCGGGAAACAGCCGAAGTGTTGGTGAACGTGGCGGTATCAGCCGACCCGGTACCGCCA
>JADMIO012610942.1_pt1 | contig 13558 bp, 11 predicted proteins | sample 8958161 | NCBI WGS metagenome assembly JADMIO01 (sample SAMN16585339, study PRJNA669376) | soil metagenome | isolation source: Crop rotation soil | place: USA: Cullars Rotation, Alabama | collected 2011 | reverse complement strand
CGCCTTCTTCGCCTGCCCGGACTTAGTCTTCAAACGCGTCTGTTCGTACATCTCGATCCACTGCTCGCTCGGAATCGCCGAGATTAGCTTGCCAATCGCTTCTAGCGGCAAATCGTCCGGCAACTGGAAATGGACACAGCACTTCCCCATGTCCAGCTTCTTCCCCGCCGCCTTGAACGCCGCTTTCAGTTGCTCGAGCTGACTTGCGCTCCAGAACGCTCCCATTAGGTAGAGGGAACAGTAATTCTTCTGCGATGCAAGCGCGACGTAGCAGATTGGCTGCTTGTTGTAAGTGTCTGGATACCGCGACAGCGGGATCGTCCAGCCGATCGTCCCCCAGACGATGCACTCTTCGTAGCCGCGCGGGATATGTTTATTTACCAGTGCGCGCACTGCCGCGATCGTCTTCGCACGACCCGCGGGGAGCGACGCGACGTATTGCGCTGGCGTCTTGACGTTCGATGGTGGTTTCATGAGTCCGTCGTTTTGGCGAACGAAGTGTACCACCGACCGAAATAAACCGTCACAAACTGGCTGGACCACCGCCAAGGCTCGCGACTGGGCGGCTGTCCATTTTCGGACGCATCCGTCCGCGAACGGTCACTTCATCCCTTGCTCTCTACCGAAGTTCAATGGGAGCGACTTTTCTTTGTATTACTTCCATGTTGGTGTGATTTGGCACACTCCGTGCTGACGATGGTAGTAGAATGTCTACGTCCTAGACACTCTACAGCTGTAACCATCAGATGAAGAAGCCATATCAGAACCGCATTGAACTCCTGCAAGGCACCCTCGACCTGCTCATCCTGCAAACGCTGCAATGGGGCCCGCAGCACGGATACGGCATTAGTCAGGCAATCCGCCTGAACTCGGGCGACGTCCTCGATGTCGAAACCGGATCCCTCTACCCGGCTCTCCATCGCCTCGAACGCCAGAAATGGATTCAATCCGAGTGGAGGGTTTCCGAGAACAACCAGCGCGTGAAGCGCTACCGGCTCACGCGGACCGGCAAAAAGCAGCTCCTCGCGGAACGCTCGCGCTGGGACCAGCTGTCCGGCGCCATCGCCGGAATCCTCAAGCTCGCGGGAGATTGATATGTCGTGGAGCCTTTGGCGGCGCAGGCAAGAGCATCTGGACGACGAAGTCCAAACTCATCTTCAAATGGCGGCCCAGGATCGTATCGACCGCGGCGAGTCCCCGGCGGAAGCAAACCGCGCCGCAAGCCGTGAGTTTGGCAACGTCGCCCTGGTCAAAGAGGTCACTCGAGACACCTGGTCGTGGACATGGCTCGAGCCTCTGCTACAGGACGTCCGTTATGGCGTCCGCATGCTTGCCAAAAGTCCTCTCTACACAGCCATCGCCGTCGTTACGCTCGCTCTCGGAATCGGCGCGAACACGGCACTGTTCTCGGTGGTCAACGGCGTCTTGCTGAACCCACTCCCGTTTTCTGACGCTGATCAACTTGTCGGCCTCCACGAAAACAAGCCCAACTTCGAAGGCGGTTCGATCTCCTACCTGAACTTCCGCGATTGGCAGCATGACAATCACACCTTCGAGGCCATGGCGATCGCCCGGCCAATCAGTTTCATGCTCTCCGGTTCCGGCCCTGCTGAGTTGGTGCTTGCCCAGTTTGTCTCTGAGGACTTCTTCCCCCTGCTCGGAGTCCATCCAGCCATCGGTCGCGGGTTCACGCTCGCGGACGAACAAGTCGGCGCGGCACCAGTGGCGCTGATCAGCGCTGGTTTGTGGGAGCGAAAATTCGGCAGATCGCCCGACATCTTGGGAAAGACGCTTACCCTCGATGCCCGTAACTTCACCATCATTGGCGTGATTCCTGCCAGCTTCCATCTGCGCATCATCGGCTTTCGTGAGCGCGACCTCTATGTGCCCTTCGGGCAGTGGAACAACACGCTTTTTCTCAATCGCGGCGCAGGCCTCGGCATCCATGGCATCGGAAAGCTCAAGCCTGGAGTCACCCTGCAACAGGCTCGCGCCGACATGGACGCAGTCACCCGCAATCTTGCTGCGGCGTATCCAAACGTCAATCAGGACGTCAGCGCGATGGTGGCCCCGCTGAAGCAGCAGATGGTCGGCGGAGTCCGTTCGATTCTCCTGATGCTGCTCGCCGCAGTAGCCTGCGTCCTGCTGATTGCCTGTGTGAATGTTGCCAATCTGTTGCTGGCCCGCGCTACCACTCGCGCACGCGAGTTCGCCATCCGCTCGGCTCTGGGCGCGACCCGTCGTCGCATGCTGCGGCAACTCCTTACCGAGAGCGTTTTGCTGGCTTTCCTAGGCGGAACCTTGGGAGTCCTTTTAGCTATGTGGGGAACTCATGCGGCCCTTGCCAAACTGCCCATGCAACTTCCGCGCGCAGACGAAATTCATGTCGACGGACGAGTCCTGTTTGTTGCCGTCGCCATCTCGCTTTTCTCCGGAATACTCTTTGGCTTGGCGCCTGCATTAAAAAATACCCAAACCGGACTGCATGACACCTTGAAGGAAGCCGGACGCGGCATCGCCGGCGTTCGCCATCGCGCGCAGCGCGCCTTTGTGGTGATTGAAATGGCTCTGGCCTTAGTCTTGCTCGCTGGTGCTGGACTCATGGTTCGCAGTATCACGTTGTTGTGGAAGGTCGATCCAGGCTTCAATCCGAAAAACCTCCTCAACTATTCCTTGGGACTTCCACCAAATTTACAAACCGAGAATGCCGCTCGCACCCGCGCGGCCATTCGCGAGTACGACAATCGCATTCGCAGCTTGTCCGGCGTGGAAGCGATTTCGCAATCCTGGGGTGCGATCCCGCTTGGCGGCGATGATGAGCAACTGTTCTGGCTCGAAGGACAGCCTAAGCCTTCTAGCGATAAGGATAAAAATTGGGCGATCGACTATATCGTCGAACCGGAATACCTGAAAGTCATGCAGCTTCGCCTTCTACGAGGTCGCTTCCTCAGCGAACAAGATGACGAGCACGCGCCCCACGTCGTCGTTGTGGACGACGTCTTCGCGGCAAAGTTTTTCCCCGGCCAGGACCCAATCGGCAAGCGCATCGTTTTGAATGGCGAGGAGAGCGTCGCCGAAATCGTCGGCATCGTAGGCCACGTAAAACAATGGGCCCTCGACACCGACGACACCCAGAGCGTGCGAGCGGAGCTTTACTTGGCCGGCATGCAAATGCCCGACTCGTTCCTCGGCATGGCCGGAGCCGGCAGTGTGCTCGTGCGCTCCCCGCGAGCCAGCGCCGGATTGTTCGATGCTATTCGCAAGGCAAGTGAAGACCGCACACAAGAAGTGGTCTTTGGCGCTTATACCATGGAAGACTACATCTCGCAGTCGCTGTCGGACCGCAGCTTCTCGATGATGCTCTTAGGCGCATTCGCCGGCGTATCCTTGATCTTGACCAGCGTTGGCATTTACGGAGTCATCTCTTACATCGTCGGCCAGCGTACTCATGAGATCGGCATCCGCATGGCGCTCGGCGCCCAACATCGCGATGTGCTCCGGTTGATCTTGGGCCAGGGAGGCCGCCTCGCCGCGCTCGGCATCGCCATCGGATGCCTCGCCGCCTTCGCGCTCATGCCTTTATTGAATAGCTTCCTCTTCAACGTCAAACCCAGCGACCCGCTTACATTCGTATTCGTCGCGGCGCTACTTGGAGTGGTCGCCCTTTTTGCTTGCTATCTCCCGGCCCGTCGCGCCCTGCGAATCGATCCCCAGGGAGCCCTGCGTTGCGAATAGCCCTCATAGATGCGGACGAACGTCTACCAGACCGTAATTGAGCACGGATTTACAACTAAAACTAACGTCCAAGAGGAAGAAGAGCGCTGGTCTCTGCGTTAACTTACTTACCTCAGACTAATTAGTAACAAGTATCTAGGCCTTACGCTTTCACTTGCCTACTCTATTCCGCAGCGCAGTTTGGCTGACATGTCCGCCAGCGCGCAGTCGCAAGGATGTCGTATTTTCCGAACCTTCCGCTAACCAAGAATCGGCTGTTCCGGTTCTCTGTCCGGCTCGAATAGAAGTATTGGGCTCAGTCTCGTAAGCCCAGCCGCTGAACTTGGCCTGAAAGTCTCTCGTTTGGAGGAACCCGATCCATCCGTAATGCACCTCGCCGTCGATGATAAGCCTAATCCCAAGATAGCGATCGGTGACGTTCGACCACGAGCCGAAATCTCCAGACTGGGAAAATCCGCCCATTACGCCACCCCCGAAATCGTCCTGTGGCCGCCCAATGTTATTGCCTCGAATCAGTGCGGCCTCGTCTCCAGTGCGCCTGTTCGCCGCAACACCGTTCTTTGGTGACGCGCTCCCGGCACGCGCCACACCCCAAGAGCCGCTGCAACGAAAGGTGGAGGTGCATCCACTGTAACGACTCCACATGACGAAGTCGAATGCACCGTCGTTGTCTATGTCTAAATAGATAGGTGATCCGGTAAACTTGAGGTTGCTGGGCGTGAAGACTACCTCTGCCTGGGCTTGGTGACCCGCTGAGAGTGTTGCTGCGGCCGCCAAGGTATAAAACGCAAGATTTCTCTCCAGCCTTGAATTTTGCGCTTTCGACATAAGTCTCCTTTTCACGCACAGGATGAATTTCATCCTCAAAACTTGAGGCGCGTCAGGTCTCTATCTGGCTCCGCTGCGCTTAATTAGCGCAGCTTGCCCAACATGCCCCGCAGCGCGCAACTCTAGCGATGCGTTGCTTTCAGAATCCATTGTCATGGGTGAAGCTGCAGTACCGGTTCTCTGTCCTGCCCGGATAGGAGTGTTAGGTTCGGTTTCGTAGGCCCAGCCAGTGAACTGGGCTTGAAATAGGGTCAAATGGGATCTGGTTTGCTTGAATCCGATCCAGCCGTAATGTACCTGACCATCAATGATAAGCTTGACTCCAAGATAACGATCAGTAACATTCTGCCAAGGTCCTCCCGATCCGGTGGTGCCCTTGAAGTACATCAGTGAGCCGTTGAAGCGATCCACGGGACGTCCAATGTGATTCCCGCGAATGAGAGCGGCCTCGAACGGGAAGCTGCCAATATTCTCTTGCGCAACCCCGTTTCTGCGTGGTGCGTTGGTCGCCCGAATAACCCCATAGGAAAAAGCACAAAACGAGTAGGTAGAATTACAGCCTCCTGTGCCACGCATTGTGAAATCAGCGACGCCATCGTTGTCCATGTCGATATCGATTGGGATTCCCGTGAACTGGCGGCTGCTGGGCGTGAAGACTACTTCTGCCTGTGCCGGGTGACCGGCGGCGAGAGTTGCTGCGGCGGCTAGGGTATAGAGTGCCAAGTTTCGTTCTAGTCTGATCTCGGAAGATATTGACATCGTGTCTCCTCCTTACGCCGGAGCGAAGCTCCTGTTGGACAGTTTGAATTCCGTCGTTAATTCAAATTAACTGCGAAAACCGTCCCCAATTGAACATCGCCTCCTTGGTAGGTTACGCCCACAATTTGATTCCCTAGGAAGGCGAGGCCAGACCCCGGCTGCGCTCCGTCGCCGGAGAGGCCTGTGAATGTATGAAGAACGCGCTCAGTCGCCGGGCCCCCTTGGACCGCCGGAGTAAGCTCAAAGAGCGTCCCCCATGAGTCGTTTCCCGCATTTCCCCCATAACGTGTGGTGCCATAGATGTTCCCGGAACGGTCGAAGATGAGATCGGATTCAGGCTCTGACCCATCGCCATCATAGCTGGGGAAGGTGTGCAGAACCGTCTCCTTCCATTCGTCTCCCACTTGCGCTGGCGGCGAAAGTCGGTACATGACGCCTTTGTTCCATGTTCCGCCGAATAAAGTTGTCCCATAAAGATTTCCCGACTTATCGAATACCACCCCTACTGGGTAACTCCCATCGGTGTCATGGAAATGATGAAGGATCGAAATCGTCCATTCATCTGCGGGCTGAACTGGTCGGATAAGTTCAAAGACTGTACCTTTGCGGTCCCCCCCGCACTCGGAGGTCGTGCCGTAAACGTCGCCCGCGGCGTCAATGGTTAGCGACCCAGGCGAACAGCCGTCGTGGCCACCACTGAATTCATGGAGCACCTGAAGTTTCCAGCCGTCACTCTTTCGGCGCAAAGCAAACACGGTGCCTTGATGTATGTTTCGGTTGTAGTAATTGTCGGTTCCATATAGAGTGCCGCCGGAGAGAAGAAGACCGTGAGGCTCCCAGCCGTCATGGAGACCTGTGAACGTGTACAGCACTTGAAAATTCCATGTCCCACCCTGCTGTGCAGGGGGAGAAAGCTCAAACACCGTCCCGCAACCGATTTCGTTACACTTCCGGTCGATAATGCCTCCCGCGCTCGTCGTGCCGTAGATGTTGCCGCTGCTGTCCATAGCCAGTTTTCCGCTGGGGGATGATCCATCAGCCAGGCCGGTGAAGCTATACAAAATCGACTCTGTCCAGTCATCCCCTTGTTGAGTTGGAGGTGTAAGCTCATAAACCGCGCCAGCCCCGTAAACTCCACCATAGTGCGTAGTACCAAAAATGTTTCCACTGGCGTCCACAGTTGGTCCACCAAAGGGGACCGACCCATCCGGAGTTCCCTGAAAGCTGTGAAGAATAGACTCCGTCTGTGCCACCGAAACTGAAGTGAGTAGAAGCGAAGTCGCAAACCAAAGAGCAACCAACAATTTTTTCATCCTGCCTATCTCCTTAACGATGGCTGCTAACCAGACTCGAACTTAATCGACTAAATTCGTTCGGCTACCTATGTGCCGTCCCCCTATTGCGGGCTAATTCCAAACGCCACTCCACAGCCGACGAAGAATGCGTGATTCTTGCACTGAAGGCTGTCTCCTCCCTGCTGCGTTGTTCCGTAGAGAGTGCGGTCGAGCACGGTCACCCCTCCCAACGGCAAAAACCCATCGACATCATCGCGAGAGAAGCTATGTATTACCCGGTATGACCACCCTGGGTTCCTTAGACTTAATTGGAATACGACGCCACATCCAGCAATCTCTCCGCATCCCCTGCCTGACGGCCCACCCCGCTGCGTTGTTCCGTAAATATTGCCGCGCCTATCCAGGGCGAGATTTCCGTTTGGCCATATACCAGTTGCGTGAGAAAAATTATGAAGTATTGTTGCTGACCATTCTTGGCCGGGGCCGGCTGGCGTCAATTGCATGATGGAACCTGCGTGGTATGCTCCTCCGGAAACACTCGCGCCATAAAGACTTCCGGTCCCATCCATTACGAGATCACCCATGGGATAACCAATCCCGTGCGCTGAAAAATCGTAAATCGTGCTATACAGCCAAGTGCCGCCAACCTGCGGCGAAAGCTCAAAGGCGAGGGCCTGTGTGGCGCCATATAAATTTCCGGATGAATCTGTTGTCAGGCCACCGGCCGCAAATTGTTGTCCCGGGAAGGTGTAGATGACAGCTTTGGTCCAAGTTCCGTCCGGTTGCGGCGACAACTCGAAAACGGCTAAGGCTCCCTGCACATCAAACACCCCATAAGCGTTTCCGCTGGAATCTATCGCTAGCCGGCCGATTGGGGACTGCCCATCATTACCAGAGTGAAACGTGTAGATTTCGGTTCCCGACCAGCCTCCACTCTGAACTCGGGACAATTTGAAAACGCCGCCCGAACCGGTCCCGTTTTCCTGTAACGCAGCGACAAAAATATTTCCGGCTTCGTCAAATACCAGAGTCTGAGGATCATAAGACTGAACGTCGTTGGCGGGGAAACTGTACACGATAACGTCATTCCAGCTTCCATCGGGCATATGCTGCAATTCAAATACGGTGCCCGTCCCCTGATCTCCGCCAGCCGAAGTAGTGCCGTATAAATTGCCACGCGTGTCCGCGATTAAGGCGTTAACTGGCCACACTCCATCACCCCCTCCCTCTGCCGTACTCGGAAAGTTGTGGATGATTGTTTCGGTTTGCGCTGCGCTGCGGGTTCCTAAACGCAACATAGCATTCCCATCGTCAGGATCATGAACACGGTACGTGTGCAAAATTTCATTACTCTACCTCCGAGGTAGCACAGTCTGGGGTGAGGACCGGTCAGACGAGAAAGGCCGGGGCGTAGCAGCACGCGGTCGAGCTTGGGGGAGGCAATTGGGCCGGATAACGTAACGGGCGCGAACGTTATCACGTTTTCGCGCGCGCACGCAAGATAATGATTGTAGAGTTTTGTAAACGGGAGCAGAGTTACATGAGCATTACTTAGTACAAAGACTAGGAAGGTTCACCTACGGACGGCCGATCCTTGAAAAAAATCCCCCGGAACCGCCCGTCCGCATCCTTGTGGTGAAGGGGCAGCACCCTAACCTGCCCTATATCTCCCATTCAACTAGCACGCTCGCGGAGATGTTGGCGAATGAGAGATCTCCATCGTGGCACAAGTTCTGTTGCAAGTAACAGAGCCGAACGTCTCCACGCTGCGACATCTGGAAGGAAAATCATGTCGCTGCAATACACTCCTGGCATCAGTTTCTTGCGTTGCTCACTCTCGACAAAAAATTTGGGAACTGTTCGGCATGAATGTATCTGGGCAAACTTTCCGGAAACGGATCGGCGGAGCAGCTTACCTTCACTGCATTGTCGAGTCAGATTTTATGAATGCGAAACTCCAGCCTGCGTCTTCTTCATAACGAGTTGCGAATCCACAAGTGCAAGATCCTCCTGCCAAAATTTTCTGCGAGATAGATCGCAAAGGAAGCCAGCGTCTGCCAAATTGAGAGCTGTGTTGCCGAACCGATTGTTGAAATGAAATGCAAGAAAGGACTGCAATGTCCGCTTCGCCACTCACTAGCATCCGTGACTCGCATCACGGACACTCGGGATCTAAGCTGTGATGCTCACTATGGACTGATGTCCCTTAAATCGCCCTCGGCTGGCGGAACAAGCGCGAAATTGCTCTTTGACAATCCTCTGATCGCTAAAATATTTATGAGTCAATGCTTTACAGGAATTGCAACCTCGGCGTACGCAGAATCAATAACTTACAGAGCGATCAGGACAAGCTAAGCCCTTTAGATTCAAAGACCTTTCATGTAAGTTCTCTGAATCTGTTATTTTACTGGCAGGCGAAAATAGTAAGTCTCTGTTTCTAAAGCATTTACTCGTTTCATGGGGGAGGGGGGTACCCCGCTTACATTCTAGCCGCGCCCCCGAAACTGAATGATATGCCGCCGGTCCCGCTTTGAAGGCCTGCCTGTCGGAAGCTGCTCGAACTGCCGCATGGCCTTGTGCTCGGCTGCGACCTTGAGTCGCATCTCGCGGCTGGACTCCGTCTCCTGATAGAGCTTCTGCGCCACCGGCGCCGGACCGCGCTCCTCGCTGAGTTCGAGCACTTCAATTTCGAAGTCGCCGCCATCGTTGGTCACTCGCAGCATGTCCCCCACATGCACGTCGCGAGAAGGCTTCGCAGGCTGCCCGTTCGATTGCACCCGATGCAACTCGCACGCCTTCGCCGCCAGCGATCGCGTTTTGAAAAACCGCGCCGCCCACAGCCACTTGTCGATGCGTACAGAATTCATGCTATTTGCGCCGCCGAGAGGCGCCTGAAGCAGGTATCACGACTTCGAAACGAGAAAAATGATTATCGCGCCCCAAAGGCCAAACACGAGCCCACCAAGTGTCGACAGTGTGATCGCGGGAACCCAGAATAAGGAAATGCGTAATGGCTTGCTGCGCAGAGAGCTGGCCCGGAAAAAAGTGATGGCGCAGATAGCAAAGACAAGCCATGGTACAGGCGAGAGAAGCATTGCGCCCGCACCAGTCATCGCTCCCAAGCCGGTCTGTTTTTGCTGTGCCATCTCCCGAACCATCGGCCACCAGACAACAATGAGCGCGACGACTGCAGCCGCCAAACCGCTCAAAAGGTTTTTTGTGTACTCCATTGCGCCTCCTTGATGCCGATTCATCATACTTCCGCGATCCTGACTTTGTAGCGAAATCTCGGACCGAGTTAGAAACGATGACTTCCGTAATCTCTTCTTCACGACCCAAGTTGATAACCTCTCAGCCGCTCGTTAAGCTTGTGATAGTGTTCAAAGTACCCCATATTCAATAAGTTTCACGGGACTCTCAGTGACCCTGGTGTCTTCAAACAGCAAGCCGGGAATCCACATTGCGTGGAAGACCGTCACCTATCGTAGCGTCGTCCTCGCCATCTTCGCAGTGTTGGCAGCGATCGGCTTCGCCATGCACTTCGCCTTTCCCCAGTTCACTGACGGCGCTGTTCGCTCCGTGAATAGCTTGGCGACCAACCTGCTCGAGAAGGTTGCCAGCAAAGCCGCACCCGGAAAATCCAGCGTGATGAGTTCGCAGCAGGCACACATCACTGCTCTCGACGGAACCGTCCGCGTGAAGAAGTCCAATGGCAACAGTTGGGTCCTTGCCGATTACAACGTGCCGCTGGAGAAGGGCGATGTCGTGCAGACCGGATCTGAGGGCATGGCAAAGATCGCCTTCAACGACGGCACAAGCTACACCGTGAAGCAGGATTCCCTCATCGTCATCGAAGAGAATTCCGCCAACGATCAGCAGCAGACCAACGTCGCCGTCGCGGTGAGCACAGGAACCGTCGACCTCGCGACCGCCACCTATGTTCAAGGGTCCAAGTCGCAGGTGATCGTCGCTGGTGCGACCGCTTCACTCGCACCCGACAGCTCCGCGCAGGTTCACAACGATCCGAAGGCCGATCAGCACGAGATCTTATTCAAGAAAGGCACGGGCGATGTTACCCGCAACGGAGAAACCGTCACGCTCTCGAGTTGGGAAAAGGTTTCGTTCAACGACGACTCTCCGCGCATGGCCAAGTTGAAGGAGATCGGTCCGCCCACTCCGATCTCGCCTGCGAACATGATGCCGATCTTTATCGCGGGAAATCCCAAGCCAGTCGAGTTCTCCTGGACGAAGATGGAGAACGCTGTGGGCTATCGCCTGCGGATCTCGCGTAACCCGTACTTCTCTTCGATCGTCGTCGACCGCAAGGTCGACACCGCCGACGTCCTGGTTTCGGGCCTGGGACAAGGCGCCTATTACTGGCTGGTGCAGTCCTTCGACGCGGAGGCGAAAGAGTCGGTTGAGAGTGAGAAGAATCGCTTCACCATCATCCCGAAAGGGAAGGAAACGGCTGCCATCAACCTGGAACTGGAACCGTTCATCCAGCACGGCCACGTCATCGAGTTGACCGGCAGAACTGAGGTTGGCGCGCGAGTGATGGTCAATGGCCGTGAAGTGCCGGTGATTGCGGCTGACGGCACCTTCCGTTACTTCACGCCTCCGCTGCAGCCTGGCGAAAGTGTGATTACCATCACGGCGCAGAACTCTCAGGGCGGCGTAAACACACTACAGAAGAAGGTAGTGATCCAGTAAGCGACTTCCCAACCAAAGGGACGAAACTTTAGTTTGGAACAGTAACCAATGATTTCCCATAGAATGTAGTTCGTCCGGGCATAATAAGCGGAGAAACACGGAAGAAAGCGGCTCATTCCCGCAAAAGCAGTTCAAAACGCATACAAAAGAGAGACGTTTCGCGTATGTCATCCAACGGGTTTCACTCCAGCGCAACGCGCATGCACAATCTGCGGTCGCTGTTCAGCATCTTCTCCAGCGACCTCGCCATCGACCTTGGCACGGCCAATACGCTGGTGTATGCACGCGGCAAGGGAATCGTGGTGAACGAGCCCTCCATCGTCGCCATCAACAAGAACACGGGCGAAGTCGAAGCAGTCGGCAAGGAAGCGAAAGAAATGCTGGGACGCACGCCAGGGAACATTGTGGCCATCAAGCCGATGAAAGATGGCGTCATTGCCGACTTCAAAGTTACGGAAAAGATGTTGAACTACTTCATCCAGAAGGCGCACAACCGCAAGATGCTGGTGCATCCGCGAATCGTCATCGGAGTGCCCTCAGAAATCACGCAAGTCGAGAAGCGCGCCGTCATGGATTCTGCCTATCGCGCAAAGGCGAGCGAAGTTCACCTGGTCGAACAAGCAATGGTTGCCGCAATCGGTGCGGGCCTACCCATCACCGAACCCAGCGGCAACATGGTCGTAGACATCGGCGGCGGCACGACCGACATTGCCGTCATCTCGCTCAGTGGCATCGTCTATTCGCGCTCGGTACGCATGGCCGGCAATCAGATGGATGAAGCGATCATGAATTATCTGAAGCGGAAATATAACCTGCTGATCGGCGAGCGCACGGCGGAGCAGATCAAGATCGAGATCGGCAGCGCTTACCCGCTCGACAAACCGCTTACCATGGAGATCAAGGGTCGCAACCTGATTGAGGGCGTTCCTAAAACCATCACCGTGGATGACAGCGAAGTTCGCGAATCCTTAAGTGAATGCGTTTCAACCATCATGAACGCTATCCGGGTTGCACTCGAGCGTACTCCGCCCGAGTTGTCGGCGGATATCAGTGACCGCGGCATCGTTCTGACCGGCGGCGGAGCATTGCTGAAGAATCTCGACAAGCGCATCCGCGAAGAAACTGGGCTCCCGGTTTCGATTGCCGACGATCCCTTGTGCAGCGTGGTTCTTGGAACCGGCAAGATGCTTTCGGACTTCAAACTGTTGAGAAAGATTTCGATCGAATAAAGTTTCGAGTGTCAGGTTTCAAGTTTCGAGGGCCCGAGGGAAAACTGGGATTTCGGGAAACTTGAAACGTAAACTCGAAACTAGTCTGCTATGGAAACCTTCATCTCCCGTTACCGCAACGTAAGCATCCTCGTGGCTATCTTGTTCGCGCAGGTGCTAGGACTTGCGGTGCAGGTCAAACGGAATACCGACAACAAACCCACTCGCCTGCTACGCATCTGGACGGTGAATGCGGTCGCTCCCTTCGAAAAAAGTATCGTCTGGTTTCAGAACGGCACAGGCTATCTCTGGCATGACTATCTTTACCTGCGCGGAGTGCGGCAGGAAAATCGCGATCTCAAGGCACAGATCGAAAAGCTGCGTTTGCAGGAAGTCCGATTGAAAGAAGATGCCGAACAGGCCCGCCGGCTTCAGGTTCTGCTTGGATTCAAAGAGCAATACATCTCGCAAACGATGGCCGCGCAGGTGATCGGCTCGTGCGGCAGCTCGCAAGCGCAGTGCGTCTATATCGATAAGGGGCTGAAGGATGGAATGGCAACCGACATGGCGGTCATTACTGCCGATGGGGTAGTAGGGAAGGTTCTCCGCGTGCTCGGTCCGACCTCGCAGGTGTTGCTGATTAATGATCAAACCAGCGGCGTAGGAGCCATCCTCGACAAATCCAGGTTGCAGGGCATTCTTCGCGGCACCCCGACGGGCGAAGTTGTCCTCGAGAAAGTTATGTCGGATGAGCAGGTCCAGCCGGGTGAGACGGTCCTTACGAGCGGCGGAGATCTGGTTTTTCCCAAGGGCATGCCAGTCGGAGTCGTGACTGACGTCAGCAAGGGCTCAGAGTCGTTTCTCAACATCCGTGTGAAACCCGCGGCGAACCTGGCGAAGCTCGAAGAGGTTCTTGTCATCACCAAAAAAGAAGAGAAGCAACCCACGGTAACGGACGCAGGACCGGTGCGTGCCATCGACGTACTGACGCAGCGTCTCCCCTCGGTACCGCAGAAGCCACCC
>JADMIO011260418.1_pt1 | contig 13560 bp, 13 predicted proteins | sample 8958161 | NCBI WGS metagenome assembly JADMIO01 (sample SAMN16585339, study PRJNA669376) | soil metagenome | isolation source: Crop rotation soil | place: USA: Cullars Rotation, Alabama | collected 2011 | reverse complement strand
CGCGACAACTTGTCCACGTGGAATTCTAAGCTTAGGATCCCAATGTGCTGGAAAGGTGGACACCGGGGCCTGGCTGGTTGGGGTGGGAGGAAAGGACGGTGTGGCGGGGCTTGGCGATGACATGGCGCACGTCGGCGCGGATGGGGTGCTGGTTGGGCAGGTCCGCGCGGATGAAGACGATGCCGCTGCCGGCGGGCGCGGGCTCGACGGTGGCCCTGCAGGCGATGGACGAGAAGAGGCCGTGCCCCGCGAAGGCAACTGGTGAGGCAACAGTCTTGGCCGCGGCGGCGAGCAGCACGGACGTATGTTAGTAGGTGCTTGCCAAATGAGAAGGAAGGGCCAAGAGACAAAAGAAACAGGCCCGCACGGGGCGGGCCTGTTGAGAGAGCAGGGGTTAGGGCGGCTTACCGGCCTTCGCGGCGGACAAACTTCGTGCCGGTGAGGGCGGAATCGATGTGCTCGCCGATCCAGACGAAGGTGTTGCCGATGGCGTCGAAGCCCCAACCGAGCGGCCCGAACTGCCGCTGGGCGTAGTTGCGGCCAACGCTGGAAATCTTGACGCGCCGGTTGAGGCGGTCGGGGGAGTCGCCGTGAACGCTGCCACGCAGGGGCTCGCCGTGGTTGGGGCGGAGTTCCGCATCCTTGGCGTAGTGGGCCTCGCGGTGAGCGACGGTGCCCCAGTTGCCGTGCCCGTCACGGAAGTAAGGCTCGGTCATCTTGGTGTAGACGGGGGGGGTGTCGGTGGGGCAGTTGGGCTCGCTGTCGGCGGACATGCGGACCGGGCCCACGCCGGTGTAGCGATAGTCGTAGGGCGAGTAGACGGTGGCGATGTTGTCCGAGTGCGGCTCGCTGTCGGGGGACATGCGGACCGGGCCCAGGGGGGGGAAGTCACCGGCGGGGGCGTACGTCACCGGGGCGGCCGGCTGCGCCTCAACCACCACGACGACCTGCGCAGGCTCAGTCTGGACGGGAGCGGGAGCGACGGGCTGCTCCATAACGACGACCGTCGTGCCGCCGGGCTGCGTGGAGGGGAGATTCGAAGCGATCGAGGGGTTGGAGGGCTGCGCGGGCTGCTGGGCGGCCTGGGCCTCGACCATGGCCGGGGCGGTCATGGCGGGGGAGGCGGCGGGCAGGACGGCGACGGACGCGACCGGGGCCGCGGCGGCGCGCCCGGCCTGATAATCGGCCACGACGCGCTGCATGTCCTTCACCTCGCGGTCGATCTGGTCGACGCGGGTGGAGACGGCGCGGCTCTGGTCCGCGGCGGCGGTGGCGGCCTCGCGGGTGGCGGCGATGTGCGTGGCCATGGTCTCGTTGGCCATCTGCCACTGCTGGCGGTCGTTGTTGATCTTGCTGAGGGCCTCGGTGACGGCGGTGAGCTGCTTCTCCATGGAGGCGAGCTTGTCCTCGACGCGGGCAACGCCCTCGGTGCGCTCCTTGACGGAGGCCATGTCGGTCTTGAGGCGGTCGACGTTGGTGGACATCTCATCGACGCGCTTGGTCAGCTGGGTGACGTCGCGGGCCATGCTGTCCTGGCGGGTGCCCATGTCGGCGAAGCCGGCGTTCAGGCCGTCGACGCTCTTGTGCAGGTCGCCCACGCCGCCGACCTTGCCGGCCAGCACGGCCCAGGCCAGGCCGAGCAGGAGAAGGCAGAAGAGGCCCGCGGCCATGAGGGCCAGGCGCGCCGGCCAATCGCCCTCGCGCTTGGAGACGTGGATGGTGTCGGTTTCACGAAGGGGAATGCCTGTCATTGGCTCGCTCCTGGCTGTTCTTCCGTTGAATGTGCTCGACGCGGCTGGCGCGACGGGCCTGTGCTGACCCCGAAACGGATGGGGCCGCAGACGACTAGAGCCTACCGCAAAACCGGAAATGTGCTAGCCCAAGTGCGGTAATAGCAGGCGCTTCCCGGGCGCAGATACCCCAGATTGCCGCGGTTTTTGGGGGGTAGGGACCGAGAAATGGGGCAAAGCGGGCAAGCCCTCATTTCGCCGCCGGATCGGCGAAAACGGCGGGGAGCGTGTAACGGTTGAGGCCGAGGCCGCATTCGGGGCAGCGGAGATCGGCGACGCCCCGGAGGTTGTAGCCGCAGGAGGTGCATTTGGTGTCGGTGGCGGCGATGTGCCCCAGGATGCGCTGCGAGTCGCCGCCGTGGGCTGCGAGCAGCCACGCGTTGCTGTCGGCGATGAACTGCTGACGCTCGGAGATGGAGGCGAAGGCGCGCAGGGGAATGATGTAGCAGAACGCGTTGTTCTGGTCGAGCGTGACACACCCGCCCAGCTGGGTAACAGAGCTGAACATCTGCCATTGGTACGTGCTCTGGTGGAACTCCGCGGCCTTGTGAACATGCGCCGCGGTAATAGTCAGGATCTGCGGCCCGAATGTGAACCGGAAGCCCGGGGTTCTTATCTGAGCCCGAGCCCGCTTCTCGATGCTCGCCGGCTTGTACCCCACGTGGATCAGCCACGCAATAACGAGCAAAAGCCCCATCAGGCCGCTCAGAAACCCGGCGAGGGCCCAATCGGTGAAGTTGGGGTGCGACCGGGCGTGCCAGATCAATACCGCCACGGCGACGAACAGGAACGCCGCGAAGCCGAGGACTTTGCGATTGGCCCGCCTGGTCTTCAGCACGTGCGGCCGCGCTATGGGATGCAGGTCCTGGGCCCCCTGAATAAACGCGACATAGTCGTCGGCCGTGAGGTCGAAGGAGAAGCGGTATTGGCGGGGCGCATCCTCGCTCATCGTGCGGCCGGGGGGAGCCGGGGCCTACTCCTCGAGGTACGTGTAGCCCTCGAGCCCCTCGTCGTAGAACTTGAGGAGGCTCTTGCCCTCGGCGAGCGTGAGGCGGCCCTGGCGGCAGGCGGCCTCGACGTCCATGCGCATGGCGCGCTTCATGTCGGCGATGTCGTACTGCACGTACTGCAGGACTTCCTCCACCGTGTCGCCCTCGATCACCTCGTCGATGTGCCAGCCGCCGTTGCCCCCATCGTCAACGACGACGTGCACGGCGTGCGTGTCGCCCAGCAGGTTGTGCAGGTCGCCCAGGATCTCCTGGTAGGCCCCCAGCAGGAAGACGCCTAGGTAGTAGGGCTCGACGCCGACGCCGCCCTCGGGGCGGTCCTTCACCTCGTGCAGCTCCAGCACCTTCTTGTCCTCGCGCTTGTCCACGAAGTGGTCGATCTTGCCGTCGCTGTCGCAGGTGATATCGCAGAGGATGCCGGTACGGGTGGGCTGCTCGTTCAGCCGGTGGATGGGGCAGATGGGGAAGAGCTGATCGATGGCCCAGCTGTCGGGCATGCTCTGGAAGAGGGAGAAGTTGCAGAAGTAGATGTCGCTGAGGCTCTCGGGGAGGTTCTCGAACTCGTCGGGCAGCTCACCCTTCTTGGCGGCCTTTTCCAGCAGCTTGTGGCCGATGGCCCAGAAGAGCCGCTCCGCGGCCGCACGCATGGGGAGCGACATGTACCCGAGGCTGAAGAGGCTCATGGCCTCGTCGCGGGCCTGGGTGCTGTCGTGGTAGGCCTCGATCATGTTGCGGTCGGTGAGGTTCTTGTAGGTGTCCAGCAGGTCGAGCACGGGCTGGGGGACCTCGCCGCTCCCGCCGCCGCCGGGAGACTTCTGGGTCTCGGCCTTCAGGTCGGCCTCGATCTTGGGCATGTCGGGATCGCTGGCGAAACGGCTGGTGCCCAGCACGTCCATGACCAGGATGGACGAGTAAGCCACCATGGCCCGGCCGCTCTCGGTGAGCAGGGTGGGGTGGGGCACCTGGGCGTCGTCGCAGACGCTCTTGACGCGGTAGACCACGTCGGCCGCGTATTCCTGCACGCTGTAGTTGATGCTGCTGGGATAGGCCGACTGGCTGCCGTCGTAGTCGACGCCCATGCCGCCGCCGATATCGAGCATCGTCAGGCCCGCGCCCATCTTGTGCAGCTCGCAATAGATGTGCGTCAGCTCGTTGATGGCGTTCTTGAGCACGCGGATGTCGTAGAGCTGGCTGCCCACGTGGCAGTGGAGCAGGTTCAGGCAATCGAGCATGTCGTGCTTCTTGAGGTACTCGACGGCCGCGAGGACCTCGGAGACGAACAGGCCGAACTTGCTGCGCACGCCGGCGGAGGACTCCCAGCGGCCCGCCCCGCGGGCCGAGAGCTTGACGCGCATGCCGATCTTGGGCCGCACGTTGTACGCCTTGGCGTGCTTGACGATCAGCTCCAGCTCCGTCCACTTCTCGACGACCGGGATGATGTTCCGCCCCAGCTTCGCGGCCAGGATCACCGTCTCGATGAACTCGCTGTCCTTGAAGCCGTTGCAGATGATCGGCATGCCGTTGACGCCGGGGCCGCCGGCGACGGCGGAGAGGCCCAGCACGGCGAGCAGCTCGGGCTTGCTGCCGGCTTCGAGGCCGAAATTCAGGTTGACGGCCAGCTCGGCCATCTGCTCGCAGATGTGACGCTGCTGGTTGACCTTGATGGGATAGACGCAGGAGTAGGCGCCGCCGTAGGTCTGGTCGGCGATGGCGTCGTCGAAGGCCTTGCGGATCTCCTTGAGGCGGTACTCGAGGATGTCGTTGAAGCGGAGGAGGACGGGTGTGTGGATGCCGCGCTCCTTGAGGCCCTCGATCACCTCGTAGAGGTCGACCTGCTTGGCGGGGTCCTTGGTGGGCATGACGGCGATGTGACCGTCGGGGGTGAGGGTGACGAAACCCTTGCCCCAGTCGTTGACGCCGTAGAGCTTGGCGGACTCATCGGCGGTCCAGCGTCCATGAAGGAATGCGTTCTTGGTGGTGGTCAAGGTGGCCATCGGTTGGGGCTCGGCGTGCGGTGCGGGGGAAAAACTGTGCGAGCCTCAGCGGTCAGCCGGGCGCCGTCTCCGACGGCGTGGGGCTGAGTGCTGGGGAAGCGTCAAGGCCTTCGTCAGAAAGCACCGGTGGGTTCACTTGGGCGGGTCGAATCCATGACCTCGCGTAACCCAGGCGCTGGGAAGGGGGGCGCGCCCGCATAAGCATAGTGCGATCGTGCGCGAGTGCAAGGGGCGGGCGGGTGTTTCAGTATGCTTTGTGAATGGCCGTCCCGTCGCTCATCACGCTCGGGCTGCCGATGGCGACGTCTGTGTCCCTGGCGGCGGTGACTGTGGGCGTAACCGTCATCGCGCGCCGGTTGCGGTTGTCGGGAAGCCGTTCGTTGGCCGCCGCGGGTGTCGGGGCGTGTCTGGCGGTGATCTATCTCGGCGCCATCCTGATCGTGGAAACGTGGGTGACGGGCGGGTTGTATCACGTGGGGTGGTATCTGGGGTTGATCTGTCAGGACACTTGGTCGATGGCGGTGATCATCACGGGGGTGGGGCTGGGCGTGCTAGTGTGGGGGAAGAACGTGGGGTTCTGGAGGCGGGAGCGGCTAGCGGTCCGCCGGTGTCCTGAGTGCCGGTATGACATGTCCGGCCTGACGGACGCCGAGACATGCCCGGAGTGCGGACTGGAGGTGGTGGATGAGTGGACGTTTCGGCCGTACCGGCCGCGGCCGTGGGCGGTGAGGATGGGCTGGGGGCTGGTGACTGTCGGCGTGTTGACGTTCGTGTGGATGCCGGTCGTGCAGGATGGGTGGCTAAGTGTGGTGCCGACCCGGTTGCTCCTATGGCGAGCCATCAACAGCGACCGTGTACCGGAGGCATTCGCAGAGGAGATTGAGAAACGCCTCCGGAAGGACGGCGCGCGATACCTGTACCGAGAGCGTCTCTGGGAGGGACGTGAAGGTCTGTTGGCGGATCTATGGAAGCAGGTTGTCGCCTTAGACAGCAGAGGAAAGACCGATCAGAATGCCGCGGAGCAAGCTCGGTTTCTGATGAGCCTGGTGCCCGAGCGCTTCAGCGCGCGACCGGCGATTGAAAACGCTCTGGCGGGTGTCAACGCTCCAAGAAATATCACGGAGACCTACCTCTTGAGCCGGCTCGAAGGATGGCCTGACTCATTAAAAACACTTGCCGAAGCATGCCGAGCCGACCCCTATGTCGTAACCCGAGCGCGGGCGTGGAGCGAGTCTTTCGCTCACGGATGGGTAAACGCCGCAGACTTCAAGTTATGGATCGAAACAGAGCAAGAACCCCAAGCCATGTTCCAGGCGAACGACGCCTTTGCGCGGTTTGCAACACCGGAAATGCTCGACGTTATCCGGAAAACACCTCCCAAGGCCGAAACGACGGCGTTCGGCCCGGCCGTCATACGTCATCGACTAGCGACGCCGAGTGATCTCGTGGACAATCTGAGGATGATGTGGAGCAGAACATATCCCAGATATGGCGCAGACCGGGCTGTACCGGGAATATTGCTGTTCCAAGCCGAGCTTCCGGGGGATACCGATTTGCGTCCGCGACTGCTGCGGCTGATCACAGCTGCAGCAAAGAGTGAAAATGCGGCGGATCGCTGGGTTGTCGCTTACACCGTTAATGGAGAAAGCCCGCCGATAATGGGGGCGCACGAAGATTCGTCTCCGTGGCCCGAACTGCTCCCGGTGCTCCTGGAATGGAGGAGCCGGGAAACCGATGACCATACGTTGCGGTTTCTGGACGCGGCTATTCGATACCAACAGCGTCCCAGGCGAAAGTAAAGGCCTGCTACCCCTCGCTCCGCGCCCCCCACACCAGCGCCGCGGCCGTCAGCGGGGTGCCGCACTCGGGGCACATCACCCCGTCCCCGCCGCGCAGGTTGTAGCCGCAGGTAGGGCAGAGCACGTCGCGCTCGGCGACGAACCCCGCCGGGTCGGCGATCAGGCCCTTGGGGGCCGTCTCCATCCACCGCCGGCAGGCGGCGACGAAGGCGTCGGCCTCCGCCGGGGTGGCGAACGCCGCGCGCGGCGTGACGGTGAGCGGGGTGCCGCGGCTGACGAGCATGATGACCCCGTCGCGGTCGACGATCCCTTCGAACTGGGGCCAGTCGATGCGGCTGGCGACCTGGGGGCGCTGCACAAAGACGCCGCGCGGCTCGGCGACGAGCATGGCGGGCTCGAACATGCCGCGGAGGCGGGCGTCGCGGAGCATGCCGGGGATGACCATGGGAGCGACGCCGCGGAAGTACCGCCGCCAGGTCCAGAGGGCCATCACGATCGGGACCACGGCGATGAGCAGGAAGAGGAAGGGAACCAGCAGCGTGCCAATGCCGCCGAGGCTGCCGGGGGCGACGGCGCCGAGGGAGCGGTTGAACTGCCGGAGGGTGATCGGCAGGATATAGATCGCGCACGCGCCGCTGATGACGGTGGACCAGATCGCCACCCCCAGCAGCTTGCGGCGGACGCGTTTGATGGAGGGCATGCCCTCTACATACGTGCGGGCGTAGACGCGGAAGTCCGCCTCGGTGATGGTGCTCCGGACCAGAAAGCGTTCGGCCGGGGCCGCGACCGGCACATCGCCGCTCACGCCACCCCCGCCATCCGCCCCTTGCCCAGCACGCGCTCGGCGTACTGGTTCATCGCGTCGCGCAGCTGCTCGAAGCTCTCCAGCACGTAGTAGATCGGCTGGTAGTGGTGGATCTCAAAGTCGGTGTTGCAGATGCGGTCCAGGTCGAAGGGGCGCCACTCGGCCACGGGCCGCTCCTTGCACTCCGCGGCGCTCTGCCCCCACTGCCCCTTGAGCGAGTACGCCGCCTCGCCGTGGCTGCTCACCAGGCCGGAGCCGTAGATTTTCACCCGGCCGTCCTCCTTGATGAGCCCGAACTCCACCGTGAACCAGAAGAGCCGGCTGAGACGCTTGACGTGCTCCTCGTCCTCGCAGAGCAGCGCGGCCTTGCCGTAGGTCTGCAGGAAGTCCGCGAAGACGCGGTGGGCGTGCAGCGGCACGTGCCCGAAGACGTCGTGGAAGATGTCCGGCTCGGGCAGATAGTCCATCACCTCGCGCGGGCGGATGAGCACCGTGGTGGGGAATTCACGCGCCGCCAGGCAGGCGAAGAACGCCTTGGCGGGGAGGTATCCCGGTACGCCGTAGCTGGCCCAGTCGCTCACCTCGCCGAGGTAACGATTGATGCCCTCGAGCCTGGCGCCCTTCTTGAGAACCTTGCCGCCGGTGACCTCGCAATCCTCGGACAGCACGGTGTCGCACAGCAGGGGCAGCCGCTCGGCCGAGAGCTTGAGCACCTTCATGCCGTCGATGAACGTGCGGCTCACCTGCTGCTCCAGCACCGTCCAGCGGCGCTTATAGAGCTCGCTCCACACCTCGTGGTTCTCGCGGGTGTACTTGTGGTAATTCTGGGTGATGTAGAACCTGCGGCGGTCGATCTGCTCGGTGGGCATGCCGGGGGTGGCGTCCGCCGCGGCCTGGGCGATGCGGGCCTGCTCGCTGTCGATGATGTTGTTGTACTTGATGTCCGCCCGCATGAACCTCTCCTGAAGCGATCACGAAATCATACGTGGGGCGGGGGCGGGTGGTGGGCCCGGCCCGCCGCGGCACGCTTGGCCGACTTGCTGCGCATCCGCATGTTCAGGACCTCCACCCCCAGGGAGAAAGCCATTGAGAAATAGATGTACCCCTTGGGGATGTGCCGGTCGAACCCCTCAGCCACCAGCATCATGCCGATCAGCACCAGGAAGGAGAGGGCGAGCACCTTGATCGTCGGGTGCTTCTCCACGAAACGCATGATCGGCCCGGCCATGCTGGACATCACCAGGGCCGAGATGAGCACCGCCGCGACCATCACGGGGATGTGGCCGCTCATGCCGGCGGCCGTGATCACGCTGTCGAGCGAGAAGACGATGTCGATGAGCATGATCTGCACGACCACCGCGCCGAACTTCGCGGTACGGGCGGCGGGGGCCGTGGGGTCGCCGGGCATGTGGCCGCCCTCGATCTTGCCGTGGATCTCGGTGGTGGCCTTGGCGATCAGGAAGAGCCCGCCGCAGATCAGCACGATGTCCTTCCAGCTCACGGCGTGCTTGAGGCTCTCGGTGTTGGGGAAGATGGTGAAGAGCTTGATCTCGTGCAGGCGGATGAGCCAGGTGATGGCCAGCAGCAGCAGGACGCGGGTCACCACGGCCATGAGGATGCCGGTGCGCCCCGCCTTGACGCGCTGGTGCTCGGGCAGCTTGCCGCACACCACGGCGATGAAGACCACGTTGTCGATCCCCAGGACGATCTCCAGGAGCGTCAGCGTGAGCAGGGCGATGAGGCCCTCGGGCGTGAGCAGGATGTGGAGCCAGTCGGACATGGCGGGAGGGTACCGGCGCTGGCCGCCCCGGGAAGAATCATTCCGGCGGCGTGCGGCCGTGCCACTCCGTCGCCCGCTGGAACATGTGCGCGGCACGCAGGAGCGACCCCTCGCCCAGGGCCGGCCCAATGAGCTGCACGCCGATGGGCAGGTCTTTGCCCCCCTCACGGGCGAAACCCGCGGGAAGGCTGATAGCCGGCAGGCCCGCCAGGTTCACGCCCACGGTGTAGATGTCTTCCAGGTACATCGCCAGTGGGTCATCGGTCTTGCTGCCGATGGGGAACGCGGGGCCGGGTGAGGTTGGCATGAGGACGGCCGTGCACCTGTGTTTGTGCCACGCGGCGTCGAAATCGCCCTTGATCAGCCGGCGGACCTTGAGGGCCGTGAGGTAATAGGCGTCGTAGTACCCGCTGCTGAGCACGTGCGTGCCAAGCATAATGCGGCGCTGCACCTCGTGGCCGAACCCCTCGCTGCGGGAGCGGCAGTAGAGCTCGTAGAGACCCTCACCCGGCTTCAGGTCCGCCCGGCGGCCGAAGCGGACGCCGTCGAAGCGGGCGAGGTTGGACGAGGCCTCGGCGGTGGCGATGATGTAGTACGCCGCGATGGCGTGGTGGAGGTGGGGCGGGTCGATCTCGACAATGGTGGCGCCCAGCGTGCGAAACATCTCGATCGCCGCGCCGAAGGCCTGGGAGACGGCCGGGGCGTTGCCGGAAGAGTGGGCCTGGCGGGGCACGCCGATCACGGGCTTGTCCAGCGGCTGCTGGAGGTGGTCGGTGAAATCCGTCGCGGGGACATTGGCGCTGGTGCTGTCGCGTGTGTCATGCCCGGCGATGACGGCGGCGACGGCGGCACAATCCTCCGCCGTGCGAGCCAGGGGGCCGATCTGATCGAGGCTCGAGGCGTACGCCACAAGGCCCCAGCGGCTGATGCGCCCGTATGTCGGCTTCAAGCCGGTCACGCCGCAGTGGCTGGCCGGCTGGCGGATGGAACCACCCGTATCGGAGCCGAGCGCGGCGGGCACCAGCCCGGCGGCTACCGCCGCGGCGGAGCCGCCCGAACTGCCGCCGGGCACGCGCCCGGTGTCCCACGGGTTGCGGGTGGGGCCGTGAACGGAGTATTCGGTGGATGAGCCCATCGCAAACTCGTCCAGGTTGGTCTTGCCGACGACGATCGCCCCCGCCGCCTCCAGCCGCTCCACCACGCCCGCGTTAAAGGGGGAGCGGTAGTCCTTCAGCATGCGGCTGCCGCAGGTGGTGTTGCCGATCGTGGTGCAGATGTTGTCCTTGACGGCGATGGGCACGCCTGCCAGGGAGCCGGGGTTCTCGCCCGCCTCAACCCGGCGGTCGATCTTCGCCGCGCGGACCAGGGCCTCGGTGGCGAAAACCTGCGTGAAGGCGTTGAGGCGCGGGTTGAGCGTGTTGACGCGGTCCAGCACGCGCTTGACGTTGTCCACGGCCCGGGCGCCGCCACGCTTGGCGCGGACTTCCGAAACGATGGTGCTGACGGGGGGCCAGTTCACGCCCCGCCCCCATCCCCCAGGACCTTCGGCACCTTGATGAAGGGTTCGTCCTTCGCCGGGGCCATATCCATGAGCGCCTGGTGAGGGATGATGGTCCCCGGCACATCGTCGCCCATCGGTCCGTGCATCACCAGCGGCGTGGTCATCGGCTCGACATTCGTCAGGTCCAGGGCGCTGAGGTGCTCGACGTATTCCAGCACGCGGGCCAGGCGCGAGCGGTCGGCGTGCACCTGCGCGTCGGTCAGCTCCAGGCGCGCCAGCTTCGCCACCTTGCGGACATCGGCTTCACTTAAATGGTGGGCCATCGCCTCAGGATACGCGCCACGGACAGCTCTCCCTCCCTTCGCCCTGATACCTCCGACCACCACGGCGCCAGTGCATCGCCGACCCCCTTGGCCCGAGGTCATCTACAAAAAATCCTTCCTTGTGCACCGCGTCCACGCTCCGTCATCACCGATATGCTCCCCATTCCCATGGCCACGGTCTTCCTCAACGGCGCCTTTGTCACCCCCGATGACGCCCGGCTCTCGGCGCTGGACGCCGGGCTGCAGCACGCCGTCGGTCTCTTCGAAACCATGCTGGGCGGCGTGCGGGACGGGAAAACGCCGTGGATCGTCGATCTCGACAAGCACATGGAGCGCCTCGCCGCCTCCGCCACCGAACTGGGCCTCTCGCCCGACCTCCACGCCCAGGCCCTCGCCGACGCCGTCAACGCCACCGTCGCCCGCAGCGGCCTGCCGCGCGCCCGCATCCGCCTCACCATCACCGGCGGCGACCTCAACCTGCTCTCCAGGCCCGACCCCGCCGGCAAACCCCGGCAGGTCGACCCCACCGTCCTCATCGTCGCCCAGCCCGCGACGCAGTACCCGCGCGAGATGCTCGACCGCGGCGTCACCGTCGCCGTCGCCGACAGCAAGGCCAATCCCTTCAACCCCATGGAGGGCCACAAGACCCTCAACTACTGGTGGCGGCTGCGGGAACTTCAGGCCGCGGGTCGCAAGGGCGCGGCGGAGGCCCTGGTCTTCGACGTCACCAATCACCTCGCGGGCGGGTGCGTGAGCAATATCTTCCTCGTGAAGGACGGCGCACTTCTTACGCCCATCGCCCGCACCGAGGAGGGTTTCGGGGAAGAAGGCCCCAGTGGCGAGCTTGAGGAGAAGCGGCGGGCGGGCACATACTTGCCCAGTCCGGTTCTGCCGGGGATCACGCGGTCGTGGGTGCTGGATCAGGCGGATTTATCCGGCAACGCCGCCGCGCGGCGCATGCTGACGATCAACGACCTGCTGTCCGCCGACGAAGTCTTCCTGACCAACTCATCCTGGGGGGTGCTGCCGGTGGTGCAGGTCGAGGGCAAGCCGATCGGCGGCGGCTCCGTCGGCCCGCTGTCACGCCGCTTCGTGCAGGAATGGGCAAACTGGACGGAGTAACTCTCCTTCTCCCGCGCAGTGGGAGAAGGGGGCCGAGGCTTTGCGAGGCCGGATGAGGGTCTGTAACTCACGTCTCGATGCGGATACTCGACCCCACCACCCGCTTCAGCGCATGGCGGGCGATCGCGATCACGATCAGCGCCACCACCACCGTCAGCGCCGCCCCGACGATCCACCACGTCCACGAGTACGCCTCTTTCATGGCCTGCTTGTCCAGCACGCCCTTGATCCCCGCCCCCAGCATCACGAAGATCGCCGAGCGCGGGGCCATGCCGATCGCCGTGCCCAGCAGGAACGCCGGCCGCCCCACGCCCATCCCCGCCATCGCCAGGTTCGTGAGCGCGAAGGGCGAGTTCGGCGGCACCCGCAGCAATATCACCATCCCCAGCTGCTTCAGGAACGACGGGCGCGCCCCGCCCTCCCCCACCAGCGCGTCGCGCACGGCCCGCCACTTGGCGTCCTCGTTGATCACTTCCATCACCCGCCCGCCGTTCACCCGGCGCGCGATCTCGTAGCCGATGACCGCCCCGCCCGCGAAACCGGCCACGACCGCCGGGAACCCCACCGCGAACCCGAACGCGTATCCCCCCAGGAAGCACTGGGCGTAGGTCGGCAGCAGCGCCACCCCCGCCAGCACCGCGAACCCGATCGCGAAAATCCACACGCCCTGGGGGTGCCCCCGCAACCAGGGGCCCAGGTCCTTCAGATAGATCACCAGCACGATCGTCGCCAGGGGCGGCATCACGGCCCACGCCAGCAGCAGCCAGCGCACCGGCCCCAGCCGCGGCCAAGCTTTCTGGAGGTTCATGCCCATGGGCGGGGAGCGTAGTGGCTTGCCGGGGGTTGGGCGGGCGTAGCGCCGCGGCAGGAAATGCCGAATGGCGGGTTGCGGACGCCCAATCCGCCATGAATCCCCGTGGATTCCCCTCGGCGCGGCCGCGCCTTTACGCTACACTCCCCGCCGTAAATCACCCTTTCCCAGCCGGTCGACAGACCCGCGCAGGAGATTCGCCGTGCTCCCCAAACCGCCCGCCCGTGAGCCCGCAGTCAATTTCATCTATATCCCGCCCTACCGGGTGATCGGCTCGTCGGTCGCCGGTGAGGCCACGACCATCCAGATCCCCGAGCTGGACATCTGCTTCGACCTGGGCAGCTGCCCCCGCTCGATGCTGCCGTGCAAGTGGGTCGCCATCAGCCACGGCCACATGGACCACATCGGCGGCCTGGCCTACTGGTGCAGCCAGCGCAACTTCCAGGGCATGGGCCCCGGCAACATCATCTGCCCCGCCGCCATCGCCCCGGCCATCCAGAAGATGATGGAAGGCTACCGCGACCTGGAGCGCCAGAACACCCCCTTCAAGCTCCACCCGCTGGAGCCCGAAGGCACTTTCCAGCACAGTGGGATCCGAAGCTTGGAATTCACGTGACTTGAAGTCGCG
>JADMIO010930538.1_pt1 | contig 13561 bp, 13 predicted proteins | sample 8958161 | NCBI WGS metagenome assembly JADMIO01 (sample SAMN16585339, study PRJNA669376) | soil metagenome | isolation source: Crop rotation soil | place: USA: Cullars Rotation, Alabama | collected 2011 | reverse complement strand
GCGCCGCCGGTGTCGCGGCGCAACCGGCCAGAAGGGTGACGGCAATCGACAACGGCAACACGTGCTTGCGGGCCACGGCACTCTCCGAACGGGTCCAACCGGTAACGGTAGTGCCGCAGTGTGACAGCGCGGTTGTCGACTCGTCATCCTTCCGTGCGGCGGCGGCGCGCCGTATCGGGCGTTCGCCCGGATTTGCTAAGGTGCGCGTCTCGCTTTCGAATCCGCGCGCGCCATGTCCAGACCCGTCTGCGTCCTGTTGATCGCCGCCGTGCTCGGCGCCTGCGCGGCGCCGCGCGAGCGCGCCACGGGCCCGTCGCTCGCCGACGGTGCACGTGCCGACATCGCGCTGCTCGAAACGACCGACCTGCACGCGAACGTCGTCGGCTACGACTACTTCAAGGCGTCGCCCGACACGTCGATCGGCCTCGACCGCGTCGCGACGCTGATCCACGCGGCGCGCGCGGAATTTCCGAACAGTTTCCTGTTCGATGCCGGCGACACGATCCAGGGCACCGCGCTCAGCGACTACCAGGCGCAGGTCGCGCCGCTGCCGTGCGAGCAGAAACTCGCCACGTACAAGGCCATGGACGCGCTCGGCTACGATGCCGGTACGATCGGCAACCACGAATTCAACTACGGCCTGCCGTTCCTCGCGCAGGTCACGGGCCATCCGCTCGCGGTCGACGGCGTGACGCCGCGCGTGTGCCGCGGGCCGTCGTTTCCGTTCGTGCTGTCGAACGCGTTTTCGACGCGCGACGGCGAGCCGCTCTACGCACCGACGCTCGTCGTCGAGAAGACGATCACGGCGTACACGCCGGACGGCAGCGCGCTGAAGGTGCCGCTGCGCATCGGCCTGCTCGGCTTCACGCCGCCGCCGATCCTGCAGTGGGACAAGCGCCATCTCGACGGCAAAGTGAGCGTGCTCGGCGTCGTCGAAGCCGCGAAGCGTTACCTGCCGCTGCTGCGCGAACAGCACGTCGACCTCGTCGTCGCGATCTCGCACGGCGGGCTCAACGCGGACCGGTACACCGAGTCGATGGAGAACGCGAACTGGCATCTCGCCGGCGTCGCCGGCATCGATGCGATCCTGCTCGGCCATTCGCACGACGTGTTCCCGAACACGGTGAATCCGAAGTCGCGCTTCAACGACATGCCCGACGTCGACAACGCGAAGGGCCTCGTGCGCGGCGTGCCGGCCGTCATGGGCGGCTTCTGGGGCAAGGACCTCGGCGTGATCAAGCTCGCGCTCGCGCGCGTCGGCGGTCGCTGGCAGGTGCAACGCGACCAGTCCTATGCGCAGGTGCGCCCGATCTGCCCTACGCCCGGCGAGTGCGTCGCGCCGGATCCGCAGATCGCGCAGCTGATCCGGAAAGAACACGCGGCGACGATCAAGTACGTCAACACGCCGATCGGCCGCAGCACCGTCCGGCTCAACACGTATTTCGCCGAAGTCGGCGGCGTGTCCGCGCTCGCGGTCGTCAACGCGGCGCAGCGCGACTACACGCGCGCGTGGCTTCGAGAACAGCGACCCGATCTCGCCGCAGTACCGGTGCTGTCGGCGGCGTCCGCCTTCAAGGCGGGCTTCGCGGGTCCGGACGACTACACCGACGTGCCGGCCGGGCCGCTCACGGTCCGCAACGCCGCCGATCTCTATCTGTATCCGAACACGATCTACGCGGTGAAGGTCGACGGGACGGAACTGAAAGCGTGGCTCGAGAACTCGGCGCGCCGCTTCGCGCGCATCGATCCCGCGGCGACGACCGCGCAATCGCTCGTCGATCCGAAAGTGCCGACGTACGTGTTCGACGTGATCCAGGGCGACCTGTCGTACGTGATCGACGTGACGCGCCCGGTCGGCGAGCGCATCGTCGAGCTGCGCCATGCCGGCAGGCCGGTGACGCCGGAACAGGGCTTCGTCGTCGCGACGAACAACTATCGCGCGAGCGGACTGCCCGGCATCACCGACGACGCGATCGTCATGAAGTCGGCGACGACGAACCGCGACGTCGTGATCGACTGGATCAAGGCGCATCCGAAGCTGACCGCCGCGGAGTTCGAGCCGAGCCCGTGGCGGTTCGCCGCGGTCGCGTCGAAGACGAAGCCGCAGTTCCGTTCGCGCGCCGGCGTACTCGCCGTGGCCGCCGAGGAAGGCGTGCGCGGCGTGTCGCTGGTCGAGGACAACGGCGACGGCAGCGCGACGTACGCGATCGATCTCGCGCGATGAAAACCGGCGAGGCACCTCCACCGAAGCCGCGCGTACGCAAGCCGCCTGCGCGGCCGGCCGCGCCCGCGGCACCGCCGGCGCCGCCGCCGCATCCGGCCGACGCGTCGCTCCGGTCGACGCGCATCCTCGACGCACTGCTGACGTTGCTGCCGTCGGCGTGGCGCCGGAAGGCACGCGACTATCTCGTCCTCATGCGCATGGACCGTCCGGTCGGCGCGCTGCTGCTGCTGTGGCCGACGTGGTGGGCGCTGTGGCTCGCCAAGCGCGATTTTCCGCCGGTGCGGCTGCTCGTGATTTTCACGCTCGGCGTGTTCGTCATGCGCGCGGCCGGCTGCGTCATCAACGATTACGCGGACCGCTGGCTCGACCCGAACGTCGAACGCACGCGCGCGCGCCCGATCGCCGCGGGACGCGTGTCGACGCGCGAAGCGCTCGTGCTGTTCGGCGTGCTGCTCGCGATCGCGTTCGGTCTCGTGTGGTTGACCGACGCGCTGACGATCAAGCTGTCGCTCGTCGGCGCCGCGCTCGCCGCGCTGTATCCGTTCACGAAGCGCTACACGCATCTGCCGCAGGTCGTGCTCGGCGCGGCGTTCGGCTGGTCGATACCGATGGCGTTCGCCGCGGTCGCCGGCACGCTGCCGCCGTTGTGCTGGCTGCTGTTCGTCGCGAACGTCGTCTGGACGCTGATCTACGACACCGAGTACGCGATGGTCGATCGCGAGGACGACATCCGCGCGGGCGCGCGATCGACCGCGATCCTGTTCGGCGACCTCGACCGGCCGATCCTCGCGGCGCTGTCGGTCACGTTCGTGATCGCGCTCGTCATGATCGGCCAGCGCGCGACGATGCAGTGGAGCTACTACGCCGGCGTCGCCGTCGCCGCCGGCATGCTCGCGTGGCAGCAGTGGCGCCTGCGCGACCGCGCGCCGGAATCATGCTTCGCCGCGTTCCGCAACAACCAGTGGGTCGGCCTCGTGCTCTGGGTCGCGATCTGCTTCGCGCTCGCGTTGCGGTGACTCGCGCTCGCATTGCGCTGACCTCGGCACGACGACTGCGAAGGCGCGAAATCTCGGCGACTCCCTCTCCCCCCAAGCGGGCTTGGTGGAGAGGACTATCGCCACGATCGAACGCATCGGGATTGCGGAGCCGGCCGCCACGCATTTGTTGTTTTGTATTTTTGTCCAAACCTGTATACGCTACGGGCGCGTCTCCGCGGCACCCCATGGCCGGTAGCCGGATACGTGTTCCACCGCGGCGCCAGCCGCGACCCGCGGGAGGGTGCGGACCGGGGGCGGGCTGCACTGGGTCGCGGCTGGCGTCGCTCTTTTCGACCTGCGACCGCTCGACGCGACCGCGCAAAGCGATCGACCGCTCGTCGGCCGATCGCGCCGGATCCGCCATGCCACTCGACGATCGGTAGTCCGCGCCCGACGGCTGTCGCGCGTAACGGATTCGCGTCACATCGTCGCCGTTGCACACTCCGATACGTTGTGCAGCGACGCGCGGGGCGTCGCCACAGGACCAGGGACACGATGATGACGGCACATTCGCAGCCGCGATTCCGATCGCGCTGGTGGGTACTCTTTGCGTTCGTTTTCGCGGGATTCGTCGCGACGTTCGCGATTCCTCGCGCGGCGTTCGCGACCGACTATTTCGTCTGCGACTGCGCCGCCGGCGCCGATGCGCAATGCGTCGTCGGCAACAACGGCGCCGCCGGAACGACGCCGGCGACGGCGTGGCGTACGTACGACCGCGCGCAGGATGCGTTCGGGACGCTCGCGGCCGGCGACCATCTGAACTTCTGCCGCGGCGGCGTGTTCCCGGTCGGCGGCAGCACGCAGTGGGTCAATCGCAACTGCACGGCGGCGCAGAACTGCTTCATCGGCGCGTACGTGCCGACATGGGCGAGCGGCGATGAGGCGCGTCCGCGCATCGTCCAGACGACCGGCGCCGGCTTCGCGTTCGCGAACGGCGGCGACGGCGAGCGCGAACAAGGCTATCGCGTCAGCGATCTCGACATCGCGTGCACCGCGTGCGTGTCCGGCGACTGGGGCATCTTCTTCTACAACGACATCGACGACGTGACGCTCGAGCGGTTGCGCATCAGCGGCTTCTCGATCGGCGTGCATCTCGCCGGCTCGAATCCGTGCGGCGTCGATCCGAACTGCGATCGCCACAACTCGCGGATCACGCTCGTCGAGAGCGACGTCGTCGACAACTTCGACATGGGCTGGCTCGGCGCCGACATCGACCTGCTGATCGCGGACAACCGGTTCCTGCGCAACGGCAGCGGCAGCGTGTTCGAGCACAATCTGTACCTGAGCCAGAGCGGTGGCGCGACGACCGGCGTGCGCGTGCTGCGCAACGAACTGTACCGGTCGGCCGCGAGCGCAACCGGCAGTTGCCAGGGCGGCACGTTCGCGGTGCACGGCGAGCACACGGACCTGCTGATCGAAGGCAACCTGCTGCACGAGGACATCGGCGCGGCGGACCAATCGTGCTGGGGCATCGGCATCACGGCGGCGTACGGCACGCCGGAAGGATTCGTGCGCGCGATCGTGCGCGGAAACACGATCCGCAACATGGGCAACGTCGCGATCGCACTGTCGAGCTGCGTCGATTGCATCGTCGAGAACAACCGTATCGAGCATGCGCAGTCGTTCGGCGCATTCGCCGTCGTCGCGCCGGCCTCGGCGCGCGCGTCCGACGATCTGCCGATGACGCGACTGACCGTGCGGAACAATTCGATGTACACGACCGCGCCGAACGGCGGCGGCATCCGCGTCGGTACCGAAGGCACGCAGCACGTCGTCGTCAGCAATGCGGTGCACGCGACCGCGTCGGTCGGCAGCTTCCATTGCCTCTCGCTCGACCTCCCGTTCGTCGCGTACGCGGCCGTCGACAACAACGTCTGCGGCTACGTCGCGGGTGCGGGCCGCGAATGGGAGGAGGGCTCGGGCGCGCTCGCCGCGTGGCGCGTCGCGAGCGGATTCGACATGGCGTCGCAGGCCGCGGCACCTGGATTCGCCGCACCGGGCGAACCGTCGCACGACCTGACGGCCGCGTCGGCGTCGTCGCCGATGGTCGGCGCGGGGCATGCGACGCTCAGCGCGCCGCGCGAGTTCCACGGCAACGTGCGTCCTGCACCGCCGGATGCGGGCGCGCACGAATACGGTGTCGGCGAATCGATTTTCGAGAACGGGTTCGAATGATGGCAACCCGTAGCGTGTGGTCGCCGCAGGCGACCGCACGAGAGGCATGAAAACCCCGGTTCCGAACGAAGTGTTTCGCGATCCCCAAAAGAAAAAGCCCCGGGCGTTTCCACCCGGGGCTCTCTAACCGCTTGTAGCGATCGATCAGGCGAGCTGGACTTCGTCAGCCTGCATTCCCTTCTGGCCCTGCACGGCGATGAAGCTCACGCGCTGGCCTTCCTGCAGGGTCTTGAAACCACTGCCCTGGATCGAACGGAAATGCACGAACAGGTCCGCGCCGCTCTCGGGGGTGATGAAACCGAAACCCTTGGCGTCGTTGAACCACTTGACGGTACCGACTTGACGATTCGACATGACTAACTCCAAAAACAAGAACAAAGTATCGGGGCCACGGAACACCCGGGGCCGAGACTGAGGTTGCTAGGAGTAAGCGAGGTGAGCGATGTAGCTGGTCTTTGAACCGACCGCATCGGGCCACGATTCACAGTGACCCTGGCAAACACAGTGCGCGCACTCTAGCGCCAAATTGTCCAAATAGCGAATCGGCGCGACACCGTTTCGTTCAGGTAGCGGTCGTCAGGCGGCCACGATCGCTCGAAAGGTGCGCCGGACCGTTGTTATCGCTCGACTTTTCCGGCCCTACGAGCGGGCCGCGCGAGCGAACGCCCACGCATCGACGCGCTCCACTCCGGCCCGCTTGAGCACGCGGGCGCATTCCGCCTGCGTCGCGCCGGTGGTCATGACGTCGTCGACGAGTGCGACGTGAGCGGGCAGATCGGACCCCGGCGCGACCGCGAATGCGGCCCGGACGTTGCGGCGCCGCGCGCGCGCGTCGAGTCCGCTTTGTGCCTCGGTCGCGCGCGTCCGCACGAGGCGTTCCGGCTCGCAGTCGATCCCGAGCGCGCGTGCGATCGGCCGCGCGAGTTCGAGCGCCTGGTTGAAACCGCGCTCGCGCAGCCGGCTCGCGTGCAACGGAACCGGCAACAGCAACGCGGGCCGCGTCGACGGCGCGTCTTCGGCGAGCGCATCGGCCCAGCGCTCCGCGAGCACGCGTCCCGCGGCGAGGTCACGCCCGAACTTGAACCGCATGACGAGCGCATCGAGCGGTGCGCCGTACTGGAACGGTGCGTGCGCCGCGTCGAACGGCGGTGCGCGCTCGAGGCACGCGACGCACGCCGGCGCCGGATGCGCGAGAGGCAACGCGCAGCGCGGGCACGGGTGGCGATTGCGGACGAAGTCGGCCGCGCATGCCGCGCACAGGTCGCGACCGTTCGAGCCGCGCGCGCGACACAACAGGCAGGTGGATGCGACCACGTGGTCGCGCATGCGGCGCCAACGGTCAACCAGCACGTGGCGGATCAAGTTGACAGCCTCCCGGGGCACTCCCAGACTTCGCCCACTCTAGTGACCCGGTTCAGCGCATGTCAGTCATCCGCCACGACTATTCGCGCGAGGAAATCCTCGCGTCGTTCGCCCTGCCGTTCGCCGACCTGATCGATCGTGCGCAGCGCGTCCACCGCGCGCACCACGACCCGAACGCCGTGCAGGTGTCGACGCTGCTGTCGATCAAGACCGGCGGCTGCCCCGAGGATTGCGCGTACTGCCCGCAGGCCGCGCGCTACTCGACCGGCGTGCAGGCCGAGAAACTGATGCCGCTCGACGCCGTCGTCGACAAGGCGCGACAGGCACGCGCCGCCGGCGCGACGCGTTTCTGCATGGGCGCGGCATGGCGCTCGCCGAAGGATCGCGACGTCGAGAAGGTCGCCGCGATGATCGGTGCGGTCAAGGCGCTCGGCATGGAAACGTGCGCGACGCTCGGCATGCTCGACGCGTCGCAGGCGCAGCGCCTCAAGGGCGCGGGCCTCGACTACTACAACCACAACCTCGACAGCGCGCCGGAGTATTACGGCGAGATCATCCACACGCGAGACTACCAGGACCGGCTCGACACGCTCGAACACGTGCGCGCGGCCGGCATGAAGACGTGCTGCGGCGGCATCGTCGGCATGGGCGAGTCGCGCGAACAACGCGCGGGCCTGCTGCAGGCGCTCGCCAACCTGCCCGAGCATCCGCAGTCGGTGCCGATCAATCGCCTGGTCCAGGTGGAAGGTACGCCGCTGCACGGCACGGCCCTGCTCGATCCGTTCGAATTCGTACGCACGATCGCCGTCGCGCGCCTGCTGATGCCGGCCGCGATGGTGCGTTTGTCGGCCGGCCGCGCGGAAATGAGCGACGAATTGCAGGCGCTGTGTTTCCTCGCTGGCGCGAACTCGATCTTCTACGGCGAGAAACTGCTCACGACCGGCAACCCGGACGTCGAACACGACCAGCGCCTGTTCGCGCGGCTCGGCATCCACGCGCTGCAGGTCGAGGTCGAATCGACGACGGTGCGCGCCGCCATCGTCGAACCGGCCGGTGCATGCGGCATCGCCGGATGCGAGACCGCCGATGCGGCGGTCGTCGCGCACTGACGTGTCCGCGCGTCCTGCCGCGACGCGCGACGCAGCGGCACCCCGGCCGGATCTGCGCGCGCGACTCGCCCGGCTGTGCGACGAACGCGCGCGCGACGACCTGCTTCGCCGCCTGCGGGTCGTCGATCACGTGGCCGGCGCGCATATCGTCGTCGACGGCCGCGCGCTGCTCAACTTCGCGAGCAACGACTATCTCGGCCTCGCGGCGCATCCGGCGCTGCGCGAGGCGTTGATCGCCGCGACGGCGCGCTGGGGCGTCGGCGCGGGCGCGGCCCATCTGCTCGGCGGACATCGCGAGGAACACGAAGCGCTCGAACACGCGCTCGCGCGGTGGACCGGGCGCGAACGCGCGCTGCTGTTCTCGTCCGGCTACATGGCGAACCTCGGCGTCATCGACGCCCTGCTCGGCGACGGCGACGTATGCGTCCAGGACAAGCTCAATCACGCGAGCCTGATCGACGGTGCGCGTCTCGCGGGCGCGGATCTCAAGCGCTATCCGCACGCCGACGTGGACGCCGCGCGTCGCCAGCTGCACAGCCGTGCCGACGCCGCGGCACTGCTCGCGACCGATGCGGTATTCAGCATGGACGGCGACGTCGCCCCGCTGCGCGAACTCGCGACGCTCGCGCGCGACGAGCGCGCGCTGCTGCTCGTCGACGATGCGCACGGGCTCGGTGTCCTCGGCGCCGATGGTGCAGGCAGCTGCGCGGACGCCGGACTCGATGCGAACGACGTGCCGCTGCTGATGGCGACGCTCGGCAAGGCGATCGGCGTCTACGGCGCGTTCGTCGCCGGCGATGCCGACCTGATCGACGGCCTCGTGCAGGCGGCGCGCACGCACACGTACACGACCGCGCCGCCGCCCGCGCTCGCCGCCGCGACGCGCGTCGCGATCGACATCGCGCGGCACGAACACTGGCGTCGCGATCGCCTGCGGCACGTGATCGCGCATTTCCGCGCCGGCGCCGTGCGGCGCGGGATCGACGTTCTTCCGTCGCGGACCGCGATCCAGCCGGTTCGCGTCGGCGCGAGCGCTGCCGCGCTGGATCTGTCGCGTCGCCTCGAGGCGGACGGGTTCTTCGTTCCCGCGATACGGCCGCCCACCGTGCGCGCGGGCGAAGCGCGGCTGCGCGTCGCGCTGACGGCGCTGCACAGCGAGGAGCATGTCGAGCACCTGCTCGACGCGATGGCTCGCCATCGGACGGCGGCACGCTGATGCATTTCGACACGCACGGTGACGGGCCCGATCTCGTCCTTCTGCACGGCTGGGCGATGCACTCCGGCGTGTTCGCGCCGCTGACGCGCGAACTGGCCGACCGTTATCGCCTCCATCTCGTCGACCTGCCGGGCCACGGCTACAGCCGCGAGCGCGACGGCGGCTTCGATCCTGTCGAGTGCGCACGCCGCATCGCCGATCACGTGCCGCCGGCGCTCTGGATCGGCTGGTCGCTCGGCGGCATCGTCGCGCTGCACGCCGCGCTGCAGCGACCGGCCGCCGTGCGTGCGCTCGCGTTGATCGCGACGAATCCGCGCTTCGTCGTCGGCGCGGACTGGCCGCACGGCGTCGCGCACGAGGTGTTCGTCCAGTTCGCCGCCGGTCTGCGCGGCGACTATCGCGCGACGATCGAACGCTTCCTCGCGCTCGAGGCGCACGGCTCGCAACACGCGCGCGACGAATTGCGCGAACTGAAGGCGCACGTGTTCGAACGCGGCGAGCCGTCCGCGGACGTGCTGTGCGGCGGTCTCGACGTGCTCGATCACACCGACCTGCGCCACCGGCTCGGCGACCTGTCGATGCCGAGCCTGTGGATCGCAGGTCGTCGCGACCGACTCGTGCCGCCGGCCGCGATGCACTGGGCCGCCGGTCATTGTCGTGCAGGCGACGTGCTCGAGCTCAACAGCGGCCATGCGCCGTTCCTCGGACACGCGGCGGCGATCGCCGCGGCGATCGATCGCCTGCACGCGAGCGCGAGCGCATGACGCCGCCGTTCGATACGCGCCAGGTGCGCCATGCATTCGGCCGCGCGGCACGCCGCTACGCGCAACATGCGGTACTGCAGCGCGAAGTCGAGGATCGGTTGCTCGACCGGCTCGACTTCGTCGCGACCGCGCCGCAGCGCGTGCTCGATGTCGGTTGCGGTCCGGGCCGCGCGGCGGGACTGCTGCGCCGGCGCTGGCGAGGCGCGCACGTGATCGGCGTCGATCTCGCGCTGCCGATGTTGAACGAAGCGCGGCGCGCCGGCAGCTGGTGGCGGCCGCTCGCGCGCGTCTGCGCCGACGCGCGCGCGTTGCCGCTCGCCGACGCGAGCGCCGACGTGCTGTTCTCGAACCTGTGCCTGCAGTGGATCGACGACCTGCCCGCGCTGTTCGACGAGTTCCGCCGCGTACTGCGACCCGGCGGATACCTGGCGTTTTCCACGTTCGGACCGCAGACGCTGCACGAACTGCGTTCGGCGTGGAGCGCGGTCGACCGCGCGCCGCACGTCAGTGCGTTCGCCGACATCCAGCGTGTCGGCGATGCGCTGATGGCGAGCGGCTGGCGTGATCCGGTGCTCGACGGCGACACGTTCACGCTGACCTACGCCGACGCGCCGGCGTTGATGCGCGACCTGAAGGCGATCGGTGCGACGAATGCCGATTCGCGCCGCGCGCGCGCGCTCACCGGACGGCAGCGTCTCGCCGCCGTCGCCGCGGCCTACGAACCGTTCCGGCGCGACGGCGTACTGCCGGCGACGTACGAGGTCATCTATGCGCACGCGTTCGCGCCGCCGCCGGGACAGCCGCGGCGCAGCGGCGGCGTAGAGATCGCGACGTTTCCGATCGAGCGCCTGCGCGGCTCGCGCCTGCCGCGCTGACGGCAGTCCGATACACTCCCCGACGATGCGACACCGCGCCCTGCCTGCCATCGCGATCGCGCTCGCCGCGGCGCTGTTCTTCACGACGACCTACGTGCTCAATCGCGCGATGGCGGTCGACGGCGGTCATTGGGCGTGGTCGGCGTCGCTGCGGTATCTGCTGACGCTGCCGATGCTCGCGGTGGCCGTGCATTTCCAGGGTGGCGCCGCGCCGGTATTGCGCGCGATGCGCGCGCACCCGTTCGCGTGGCTGCTGTGGAGCGCGATCGGATTCACGCTGTTCTGCGTGGGCCTGACGTGGGCCGCGGCGAGCGGGCCGGCCTGGCTCGTCGCGGGCACGTTCCAGCTCACGGTGATCGCGGGAATGCTGATGGCGCCGCTGATCTACGACGACGCGCGCGCGCGCATGCCGCGGCGCGCGCTGCTGCTCGGCATCGTGATCGTCGCCGGCGTGCTGCTGATGCAGTTCGGTCACTTCGAAGGCCGACTCGACGCAACCGCGTGGGCGGCACTTCTCGCGGTGACGATCGCGGCGTTCCTGTATCCGCTCGGCAACCGCCGGATCCTGCTGCACCTCGAGCGCAGCGGCGAATCGCTCAACGCGACGCAGCGCGTCTACGGCATGACGCTCGCGAGCCAGCCGCTGTGGTTGCTCGTCGCGGCGTACGCGGCGATCGAGTCGGGTCCGCCGCCGCTGACGCAGGTCGCGCTCGCGGCCGGTGTCGCGCTCGGCGCGGGCACGATCGCGACGATCCTGTTTTTCCATGCGACCGGTCTGGTGCACGACCAGCCGACCGCGCTCGGCGCCGTCGAGGCGATGCAGGCCGCGGAGATCCTGTTCTCGACCGTGCTCGCCGCCGTCATTCTCGGCGAGGCATGGCCGCACGGGATCAGCGCGATCGGGGCCGTCATCGTGACGCTCGGCATCGTCGGCCTGAGCCTCGTCGTCGCGACCGACGCCGCGAAGGACAGGCGCGCGACGCAGGCGTTGCAGACGGATCGCGGCGCGTAGGATGGGCTTGGGCCGTCCGTCGGAGCGCGTCCGATGCGTCGACGCGCGAAGGAACGAGCGCTCATTCGACTCGTACCGGCACGACGTGGAATGCAGAACAGTGGGCTGAAGCCCACCCCATGAGCTCGTGGCGCATCTTCCGTTGCCGCTGCCGTCGAGTTGGACCGTCCGCCGCAACGTGCAGGCCGATCCCGTCTCGACGACGTTTACCGACCGCGCATCGCGTCGTGGCGAAAGCAGCCCTCGATGTGGTCGTCGACCAGCCCCGCCGCCTGGAGGAACGCGTAGCAGATCGTGCTGCCGACGAAACTGAAACCGACACGGCGCAACTCGGCGCTGAGCCGATCCGACAACGGGGTGCGGGTCGGCACGTCGGACGACCGCCGCGGCCGGTTGCGCTGCGGCTTGCCGTCGACGAACGACCACACCCACGCGTCGAAACTGCCGTGCTCGGCGATCACGCGCTGCATCGCCTGCGCGTTCGTGCGTACCGAATGGACCTTGAGCCGGTTGCGCACGATGCCCGCGTCGCCGAGCACGCGCAGCAGCGCGGCGTCGGTCATGCGCGCGCAGCGTGCGATGTCGAAATCATGGAACAACGCCCGGTAGCGCGCGCGTTTCGCGAGCACCGTCCGCCACGACAGGCCGGCCTGCGCGCCTTCGAGCGTGAGCAGTTCGAACAGCGCCGTGTCGTCGTGCAGCGGTACGCCCCACTCCGAATCGTGGTATTCGCGCTCGATCGCACTGCCTTCCGCCCAGCTGCATCGTGGCAGCGAATCCTCGCGCGTGGCGTCTGCCGGGGCGATCGCGCGCGACGCACGGGTCGCGTCGTTCACTGGCGACGGCCGATCTGGCGCAGCCAGTCGTCGAGGTTGTAGTAGTTCGTGACGCGCGCGAGCTGCCCGTCCGCGACTTCGAAGAATGCGCCGCCCGGCAGGACGTACCGCTGGCCGTGCGCGACCGGAAGACCGGCGTCCTGCAGGAGGTATTCGCCGTGCACGACGAACTCCGCCGACGCACGCGTCCCGTCGGCGTTCGCCATCACGACGATGTCGCGCAATTGTTCGCGATAGCAGCGTTGCATGCGCGCGAGGAACTCGCGGAACGCGTCGCGGCCCGTTTCGCGACCGCCCTGATTGATGTCGTGCACGACGTCGTCCGCGACGCAGGCCAGCATGCCGTCCCAGTCGCCGCGGTTGAACGCGGTGTAGTAGCGCAACACCAGTTCGGTGGCGCGATCCATGGCGCGAACGCCGTCGATGATCATGAACAGTGCTCTCGGCTGCGTGACGTCGGATTCGGTTCGACCGCGACGAACGCCGCGGACGTCGCGATGTCGACGTGGCGCGGCGTGGCCCGGCTGGTCGGGCGGCGCACCGTGTCGCCCGCCGGCGACCGGTACCGCTGCGCAAAGCATACCGTCGGCGCCGGCCGCCGCAAGCGGTCGGCGGCCCGCGGCAGCCGGCGCGTATCATTCGACGGCTCGCGGCGGTGCGCCGCGCCTGACGAGCCGGCCGATGCCCGCTTCCGTTTTCCGCCGCGGCACCGTGGTCGCGCTGGTGCTGCTGACGTTGATCTGGAGCTACAACTGGATCGTCATGAAGCAGGTGATGCGCGACACGGGGCCGTTCGCGTTCGCCGCGTTGCGCGCGTCGATCGCGACGGTCGTGCTGTTCGCGCTGCTCGCGATCCGCCGGGAAACGTTGCGTCCGCCGCCGCTGGTGCCGACGCTCTTTCCAGCACAGTGGGATCCGAAGCTTGGAATTCACGTGACTTGAAGTCGCGGC